>CZKL01000240.1_pt1 | contig 46836 bp, 49 predicted proteins | sample 1122441 | NCBI WGS metagenome assembly CZKL01 (sample SAMEA3539301, study PRJEB10725) | soil metagenome | biome: tundra; feature: field; material: soil | place: USA | collected 2010-05 | depth 0.15 m
CATATAACTGCACGCATGCTGCGAGTTCCTGGACAGCTTCTTCCGTTGCGATCCAGAACCGGCCAAATCCCTGCCAGGCGATCGTGGTGTGCACAATATCGAGTCCCGCAAAGAACCGTTTGGCTAGAGACTTCCTGCTGCCCTTGAGCGCCCGGTATTGCTCGTCTGTCGGCTCGAGCCGTAAGCCGCCGCGGCCGATCTCAATGGCGTGGTCGAGCGCCTCACCAACTTGGGGTGTAAGTCCACCCAAACATAATTATATGTGCTATAGTTCATAGTATTAGAGAACGGGATGCAAATTCTCAAAACGAAATGGCTTGCGCGGTTTTCCCGGCACGAACAAATAAAGGATGCAAACTTGCGAGAAGCCATCGAACGAGCCGAGGGCGGCCTGATCGACGCCGATCTAGGCGGCGGACTTATCAAGCAGCGCGTCGCCCGACAGGGACAGGGACGATCCGGCGGATATCGCATGGTCGTCGCTTACCGGGCGAAAAGCCGGGCCGTATTTCTCTATGCGTTCGCCAAAAACGAACGGGAGAATATCGATCAGGATGAATTGGCTGAGTTACGAAAAGTGGGTTCGAACTGGCTTAACGCCCCGCCTCAGAAGATTGCCAAAGCCATCGAAGAAGGGGTTTTACAGGAGGTTGACCTTGACGAACAAAAAGACACCTAGCCGGCTGAGCGAAGCCATTCTTGAAATGGCCGAGGATCAGCACCGCGTCGGGGTCATGGACGACGCCACCTACCACAAAATCACGATTCGCCACTTGGGGCCAAAAGCCCTTAGCACAACCGAGCCGATCAGCGGCGAGGAGATCCGCACGCTGAGGGAACGTGCCAACCTGAGCCAGGCGGTGTTCGCCCGCTATCTCAATCTCACTGTGGGCTATGTCTCGCAGTTGGAACGAGGCGTCAAGCAGCCGAAAGGTCCGGCGCTTACCTTGCTGAATGTCATTCGCCGCAAGGGGCTTGAGGTGATTCTCTAACCGCTCAGACTACCCGCCTGGCCAGATTCAAAACCGGCGCCTGCGTACACGGTCTAAACGTTGGTTTAGATTTGTACGGAGCATCGATCCCGTCACATGCAGACACGCCTAAAGAATGATGTCCATGACTATGAGGACTCCTCAGTAAAACTGGTACACCGGAGTTCTAGGTGGTGGGGAAATTCGCCAATTCCATTTGCCAAACCCATGTCCACTGCCTCTTGACCTGTGAAATAGAAGTCGTAAAGATCCAAGTTGGACCATTTGTCGGACGTCAAGCTTTCTTTCCGGTCGAACTTTATGATTGTCGCCCGTCACCCGGGAATACTTCCCGGAGGTCACAAAACACCGCGTCATTCCTACTTGAAATGCTTTTCAAACCGTCTCAGGCGAAGCGGCAGCTAGACCTTGAATGCCTGCAGCGGCGGAAGTCTCCAACACTTTCTTAAAAGCTGATCTTCCGCTCCGGGAACCAGGTGAATTGGATGGTAGTGGTGGTCACGGTCTGCTGGCCGGCAGGGTAGGTGGGGATACCGGTGGGGTAGATGGGAGCTTTCCAGTGTTCATAGGCAAAGTTGCTGTTGATCTCGAAATCCTTTCCGATGCGCTTGACCACCTGGAAGTTGATGTCGTTCAGAGTGGTGCCACCTGGTATGAAAAACGTGGTGGCTTTCTGGTTGCGCACACCCGCCTCGAGCCATTCGTTGCCGCTCAGGTGATAGGTAATCCAGGCCTGACCGCCCTTGTCTTCGCGGCCGATCCAGTCGCCGAAGAGCTGGCCCTGGTTGGTGTAGCCCTGTTTCTGAATGGCTTCATAGTACATGAAGCGACCGTACTGGCTCGCACCGTTTGAGCGAGACGGGTCGGTGGTGGCAGCTTCGACACGTATGTCCAGCTTGGGAATGCCAGGGACGTGGGACAGATAGATTCCGGGTCGCCATGAGGCCCTCTCCGGAGCGTCGATAGGTGAGACGTCATCATGCACTTCCGAGTCGGAATAGAGCGTAAGCCAATTACGGACAAAAGGAAGCCGGTAGGAGAAGTCGAAGGCCCCAAAACGCGCGCCGGGGTCGTCGCGGCCATTTTTGCCGTTGCCGCCGGGGGAAGCGAAGCTGAAAAAGCTCTTCAGGAAGGTGTGAATAGTGATAGGTCCGTGGCCCTTGCCCCCCCAGATCGCGGTTCGCTCGAAGCCGAATTCGAGGTTCTTCGTTGGACGGAAGCTAATCTTTTCGAGGTGCACCCATGGGTCGCCGGGATTAATCACGTTTGGCAGATTCGGATTCGTGCCGCTGGGATTCGCCGGATTGGGCATGAAGATGTGACCTCTGAGCGATCCTATGAGGAACTCATAGCGAAAGGGACCGGTTAGCCGGGAAAGCAGTGGAACCTGCAGCGGCTCAACGCGATTAATGCGGAAGGAATAGATGTTTTCGGCGTTGTTCGAGTAGGCCATGCCGCCGCCCAACCCAGGCCCGAGCCAGTCGTCCTGCTTGCCGAAGGAGATCTCGTGGTTGATGACGCGACCGGAAACGAAAGCCTCGAGGAATCGCCCATCGGTGGTTGTGCCGATCGGTCCCATCGGAATCGTAGCCTGGTTGTAGGGAAAATTCGTGGCGGCGTTGAGAAAGGTCGTACCGTCAACCGTGCTGAGCGCCTGTGCCAGTCCCTGGGAGTATCTGGTTGCCGAGGGTGCGGCCTCAAACTCGCCGCGAACATAGAGCACGAAGCGGCCGGCGGTGGCATATCCGCTCATGCCGGAGTAGTTGTTGAATCCGCTCTCGTAAGGGCGGCCGTAATTGTTGATGACGGTCGAACCAAGATGGAAACTGTCCCGCAAAGGCGTACCGCTGATGCCACGGGACACCGTGTAGACCGACTCGACATGGGAGTTGCCCTGATTCGTGAGGCATTTCATTCCGGCGTCGTATCGCAAAAAATGAATCAAAGCGGCGTAGATGTCCTGGGCTTCGCCCACGCTTGAATCCCCGTAAGTGTTCGCATCCTCGATCTCGGCGTCGATGTCTTCAAGCATGTGGCGCAAACTGGCGCGTGTCCAGGGACGCATGCCCAGATACACCTGATCGACATAGGCCAGCGAGTAAAGCCGTAGCACGGCCGGATAGACCCAGCTATCAACCGGGATGTACGGCGAACCAAGTAGGGATGGCTCGCAAACGATCGCTGAGCGGTTGGAATCACGCTCCGACTGACCGGTTCCCTTGGGCGTGGCTGGCTGCTGAGCCGTGATAGGGGCAACGGTTATCAGCGTAAGTCCTGCCAACAAAGTTGCATATGGGATAAAGGGACCTATGGCCACATGTTCCTTCATGTTTCTCCTCATTGTCTTTGACTCCTCAGCAGAATCTGTGGTGGGTTCGGGAAGTTTTCCTAGCGTTTAAAAGAACGCCATGGCATGGAAGAGGTCCCGATAAGATCCATCATAGAATCAACGATTTAGATCTTTTTTCTTAACCAACTCGGGTAGCATTTTGGTCAATGAATTGAAATCCTTTGAGTTGGCGTGCGCAATCAGCGGTCATCTTGTGAAATTTTACAGAAGTTCGACCTTGCACACTTGATTAGGCCATTGCAACAGATTGCCCAATCCTTTCGTCTTTGAACAATCTGTCGCGGGGGGCTGCGGAGTCTCCTAAAAAAACGGAATTAGGTGGCGCGGAGCGCGTCTTCGGTCAACGTCTGAGCGGTAACAATCGAATGCACACGAACACGTTCCGGATCTGATGCCATTGGCGAGACGAATTTGTAATATGCACACGCGATAGAATGAAGAGTACATTTTTTCAAGATTTCGCGTGTCTAGAGGACGGCGTCGTAGTCTCTGCCACCTTCAGCTGCCCCATAACCCGCGAAGTGCTTGAGAGTCGCAATGAAGGGGCGAGGATGGTCCAGCGTCCCTTGAAAGCCTCGCACTTGGGCCCGTGCCATGGCCGCTCCAAGGTAAGGATCTTCGCCTGCTCCCTCTGAAATGCGTCCCCACCGGGGATCCCTCGCAATATCCAACATCGGAGCGAAGCTCCAACGGACACCGGCGTGACCGGCCTCCTCTGCGGCAATAGCCTGCGCCTGTTCCGCCATGGCAGGATCCCAGGAAGCCGCAGTCGCCAGGGGCACGGGAAATTCGGTGTCGAATCCGTGAATGACGTCAAAGCCAAACAGGATCGGAATCGGCAATCGCTGCTCGGTCATTGCGATCTTCTGCAGGCGGTTGATTTCCTTTGGGTCGGTGAGGAAAAGAAACGATCCAACCTCGCCACGGCGCACATGATCTTCGTAAGACACCGGATCACTCTTCGCACCGGGTATCGGAAGCTTGAAATAAAAGGGCTGGTTAAGCTGCCCGATCTTCTCCGCGGTTGTCATCTGCCGTAACAGTGCATCGGCGCGAGCGATGTCGTTCGACGATGTCGGGCCCTGCGCCTGCAGAACCGCAGAGACCATCAGGCAGAGGCTGCTAAGTGCAAGAGATATGGGCAACTTCTTCATCGTGTCCTCATAGGTGACAACCAGTCGGAATGCGGATCATACGTTTGAATAACGCTGGCTGTCTACGGGGTCGCCGATGGAAACGTCACGGGAACCTGTGCCTTTTCTCGGAGCGCAATGAGCGCGGAACGGGAAAACCTGAAAGAGGCAATACCGGCGATTCTTCACTGTGTCGAACCGACCCTGGCGGGAGAAGGGCAGGGATTGAATCCTGCCAGTAACTCTCGGTCAGCTGTCTCATTAGTGTCATATACAGAACGCCCGATCCGGTTCATCAGCAGGACGTTGCATCAGGCACTGGGTGCCGGTCTTTCAAGTGTCTCAAGCTTGCTGCATCGACCCTTGGAGAATTCTGAAAACATGATGGTCATTGTGGACACACCGTGTTCCTCCATAAATGGCCGAACAACTCGCTGCGTGTAGGTGGGAAGAACGGTTAGGATGCACCGGGTGGCACGGGGGCAACAACAACGAGATCCACGCGCCGGTTCATCTGTCGGCCCTCGGGCGTGAAGTTGTCGGCGATCGGCCGGAATTCTCCATATCCTGCGACGGACATTTTGGTGGGATCCATTCCACCCTTGTCGACCAGCAGCAACAGGACCGCCATGGCCCGTGCTGTCGACAACTCCCAATTGGAGCGGAACTGCCCTGTATGGATCGGCTGGTTATCAGAATGCCCTTCTACGCGAAGATCCAATCCATGTTGCAGCAACACCTTGGCGATGCGTTCAATTTTTTCATCGGCACCCGGCAGCAACACAGCCTGTCCGCTGTTGAAGAATCCGAGGTCCCGCAAACTGATGACGAAACCCTCGGGGGTAACCCTCATTTCGATCTCGTGGTTCTTGAGTTCCTTGCCGATCGCAGCTTCGAGTTGGCGCCGAAGCTCGGCGACATCGACAGCCGTGGCAGCAGTCTTTACCGGTTCCCCGGTCTTGGTCAGCGGCACAGAAGGCGTGGCCAACGACGCATCACCTGCGGACACAGTCAGTCCTGACTTTGCGTGCAGGTCTTTGATATTGCTGCTGCTGGTCGCGAATGTTCCCATCTCTTCAAAGCCGGTATGGATCGCCTGGGCAACGATTTTAACTTCACGGTTGTCGCGATGGGCGGAGGCAAACAAAACCACAAAGAAGGCGAAGAGCAGCGTGATGAAATCCGCATAGGAAATCAGCCACCGCTCGTGGTTCACATGCTCTTCTACATGCCTTTGTCTCCTCATGCGGTCGTCACCGCTTTCGGCAATTCATTGCGTGCTGGCGCCACGAGGTAGCTTCCCAATTGCAATTCCAGGGCGCGGGGGTTCACCCCTTCAATGATTAGGAGAATGGCCTCCAGGGTCATCTCCTGTACCACCTGTCTCTGGCGCATGCGGATTTTGAGCTTTCCTGCGGCGGGGAGAAAGAACAAGTTGGCTGATCCCACGCCATAGATGGTCGCCACAAACGCTACAGCGATGCCCTTCCCGACTTCGTTGATGTCCTGAAGTTGCTGCATGACCTGGATCAGGCCGAGCACGGCACCGATGATCCCGATGGTTGGTGCAAAGCCACCGGCAGCCTCGAACACCTTGGCGATCCCCTGATTCTTTTCGCTCTGGTAATCAAGTTGTAATTCCATCATCTTGCGCAGGTCAGCGGAATGCACGCCGTCTATCGCGAGCATGAGAGTCTCTTTGAGAAACGGATCCTGTATGTTGTCCAACTCAGAATCGAGCGAAAGGAGACCTTCCCGGCGAGCTTTTTGAGCATAGTGCAGAAGATTCTGCACCAGGAACTCTGGATCGGGGTCTCTATTTAGAAAGACATCCTTCAAGTGTCCGACGGCTAGAATTACCGTCCGCAGGGGAAACTGCACCATGACGGCGCCAATAGTTCCCCCCAGCACAATCAGGGCAGCCGTGGGCTGCAAAATCTGGGCAAGCTTGCCTCCGTCGTAGATCAAGCCAATCCCAATTCCGGCCAACGCAATAACAATGCCGCCAACCGTACTTTTGTCCAGTGCCATTTCCGTCCATTCCTTCGATCAAGGCGAGGGCAAGACTTGGCCTGGATCCGCTTTCTCAAGCCAAGATCGATTCACAGGGGATTCCTCTATCGGCAGATGGATGGCGTTCTTCTAGACCATCCGACATGCGAGCAGATGAATATAAAGTTGGGAAGCTGGCCGTTACCACTTACCTGTCAGTTCAACTTCCCAAAGGCTATAAATACCTTGTCTTCTATGCGTTAACGGCGAAGGTGCTGGGATTGCCGATCATCGAACTATTCAGGGAGGCATTCAACGGATTTAGCTGCATAGCGCTATAAGCCTGCAACGCTGCGGTCATCGAGGATTGAGAACCGGAGCCCGCTTGGCTGGAAAGACTAGACGCGTTTGTCGCTGAGCTGCCATCCTGCGAGGACGCGCCCGATTGGTGGTGCAGTCGCGACTTTAAGTCGTTGGAAACATTCGACCTAATCGTCGCGAAGTCGCTTTGAGCCGCGGTGAGATTACTCGATTTCAGATCTTGCCCCAGCTGCGCAAGCTGCGATGACAATGCCGATTTGGTGGCGGTTGTGCTTCCCGAACTCTGCGCCAACATCTTCTGCTGCAATGCAGAAAAGATTGATTGTGCACCGGAGACGTTTCCGGATTGCAGGTCAGAATCGAATGTGCTTTCAATGGAAGAACCGGCGCTGGTGCTCTTTTGAGCGGCTTGAGATCCCAGACCGGAGAAGATGCTGCTTGCGAGAATCCCTGCGACAGACATTATTTATCTCCTGAAACAAATTTCGTTTAAGCGGACGGCCGCCTGCGGGCGTGGCCGAAGGCGTGGCTGGTAGTCGGATTTCTATACGCTGCGATAGCTGCACGCCAGCCGCCATTTCAGCCGAGCTGAGAGAAATTTATCTAACTGCTGCAAATAAGAAACTTAACTCGCTTGTGAGCCTTCAGCTCAAACCGGGAGGGGTGGGCAGCACTTGCCCACTGGGTGGCCCTTTGGCACTCGCTGCCGGTCGATTGGTTGCCTGGACCAACAAAAATCTAATTTTTCTCATTCGATTTGGTTGAAATTGCGGGCTCAAATGGCCGATGAATGGTCCATGCGCTCCAGAGGCCTCGCAGGTTCAGCGTCATCCAACCCCGGCATCGAGCCGGATATCGATATCGCTATTGTTGAGAAAGACCAGGAAAATCGCGCCTCCGATCCCTCTCGGCCCATGCTTTTTCGTGAGCGCCGGCGCTCCCGCCCGATCGCCGAATGGCGCCACGAAGCCTTGGAATCCCTCGATCGTCTTCTGACGCGCTATGAAAAGACACATGAAGAGCTTCGGGAAGCCGAACAGAAATACCGAACCCTCTTCGAAGAAGCAATGATTGGAATGTTTCAGGTGAGCCGAGCAGGGCGGCCCCTGTGCATTAATGGAGCCATGGCCCGAATCTACGGTTACGATTCTCCGGGACAGCTCTTGACCGAGATTACAAACCTAAGGGAGCTGTTCGTCGACGCCAATCAACTTGAGATCTGGAGCGATTCTCTCTTTGAGACCGGCGCAAAATACGGAATCGAGGCTGAAATCCGGTGCCGCGACGGAGCTAAAAAATGGGTCTTGCTGAATCTGAGGTCTGTTCGGGATGAAAGTGGTCGAATTGCCCACTATGAGGGTACTGGGGAAGACATCACCGAGCGCAAGCGCGACGAAGCCCGGATTCAGACCCTCGCTTATTACGATTCTCTGACCGGATTACCCAACCGGACCTTATTCCGTGAACGTCTCGACGACGCCATTAAGGACGCTCATCGAAAGAACGGCCAAGGCGCGGTTCTTATTTTCGAGATCGACCGCTTCAAGATCATGAACGATTCGCTGGGCCACGCCTTCGGTGACTGCCTGTTGCAGGAACTTGCGGCTCGAATTGAGGCGGTCGCAGCCCAGCGCGGCCTGGTAGCGCGAGGTGAGGGCTGTGAGTTTCTGCTTATGCTGCCCGAAATCAACGATGCCACTGAAAGTGAGACTGTCGCTCACAGCGTAGTTGCCACGCTGAACGCTGAGTTCTCTGCCCTGGGACATTCGCTCAATATCGGGTGCCATGTGGGCATCAGCCTTTTTCCTGACGATGGCACGGATTGCGATTTGCTTCTCAAAAACGCGGACGTCGCGATGTACTCCGCCAAGGAGAACGGGCCCAACCGGGTGCGACTTTTCACGCCCGCGATGAATGTCCAGATCATGGAACGGCTTAATCTCGAGAATGGCCTGGGGTTAGCTCTGGACAGGAATGAGCTGTTTCTCGTTTATCAGCCGCAAGTCAACATCAGTACGGGGACGATCACTGGCCTGGAAGCGCTGCTTCGCTGGCAGCATCCGCAGTGGGGCTTAGTGCCGCCAAGCAGGTTCATTGAGGTTGCAGAAAATAGCGGTTCTATCGTGCGGATCGGCGAATGGGTACTTCGCACGGCATGCTTGCAAGCCAAGAAGTGGCAGGATGCAGGTCTTCTTGCTGTGCCCGTCGCTGTAAATGTTTCCGCGGTCCAATTTCGTAAGCAAGGCTTCAGCGAACTCATCCGTAGCGTTTTGGGAGATACGGGGCTCGATCCCAAATATCTCGAACTCGAATTGACCGAAAGCTTGTTGCTTACGAACGCGGACGTGATGTTCACAATCCTTCAGGATCTCCGGGAAATGGGAGTGAAGCTGGCTATCGACGACTTCGGCACCGGCTATTCCAGCCTCGGCTACCTGAGACAGTTTCAAGTCAATCGACTGAAGATCGACCGGTCGTTTGTCAGGGATGTTGCGGTGAATCCCGATGATGCGGCAATTACGACAGCCATTATTCGCATGGCGAAGGCGCTCAACCTTGAAGTTCTCGCCGAAGGCGTTGAAAACAAAGCGCAACTTTCGTTCCTGCTGGCTCAGCACTGCTATGAAGTGCAAGGCTATTACTTCAGCCGACCGGTCGCGGTCGACCAGATGGTAGAAATCCTGCGGGGATCGTCAATTCAACCCGCTTCACCCGACCTCATAAATTAGCGATCGGCAGGTTTGGATCAGACCAGACCTGCCGATTCGTTTACCCGGGCTAACAGCAATCCCCTATCACAACACAAGGCGATCTCGCCTGAATTGCACTCTCGTCCTGAACCCAAACAAGAGACTTCTCCTGAAGACTTTCGCCTCAATGGAGGTTTAGGCCCCTGGGCGGTTCGCAACGCCCAGGTTTTTCCGAAGCTTCGCCTGCTTTCGGCTACCCCTTATTTACGTTTCAACTTGTTGAAAATCTCCCTGAAAAGTTCAACTGCACCTGCCGATAGTCAACGGGCGATCCCAAATGCTTGTCTGCTCGTTCGCTGGCGCCAAGCCTGTCCCTTCTTCAAAGACCTGATCGCCTGGGGTATTCGGTAAATGTTCGCAATCATTGGAATTGTCGTGGTCTTCGGCGCAGTTCTGGGCGGCTTCCTCATGGAAAAGGGCCCCATCGCCGTTCTCATCCAACCTTCGGAATTCATCATCATCGGTGGGGCCGCGTTGGGAACGATGTTGGCAGCAAACCCCATGCATGTGTTGAAGCAGATCGCGGGAAGCGCAAGCCTCGTGATTTCGGGATCGAAATATTCGAAGCAGCGTTATATCGAGTCGCTGAAGATGATGTTCACCCTGTTCAATAAGGCACGTAAAGAGGGCCTGACCGCGATCGAGAGCGACGTTGAAGATCCAACCAAGAGCTCCGTCTTCTCGAAGTACCCCGCGTTCATCAAGAATCACCACACCCGCGACTTTGTTTGTGACACCATGCGCATGGCCATCACCGGTGGCGCGACCGCCTTCGACGTGGACCAGATGATGGAGTTGGATATGGACGTTCATCACTCCGGGGCGACGCTCCCGATTTCAGCGCTGACCACGGTCGCCGACTCACTGCCGGGCCTGGGAATTGTCGCCGCCGTTCTAGGCGTGGTCGTCACCATGAGTGCGCTCGGCGGCCCCCCAGAAGAGATCGGCCACAAGGTTGCGTCTGCCCTCGTCGGCACATTTCTAGGCATTCTGCTTTGCTACGGAATGGTAGGGCCCCTGGCCTCGAACCTGACTAAAACCGTAGACGATGAGCATGCTTACTATCACGTTTTGCGGATCACTATGCTGTCATTCATCAAGGGCATGCCGCCGACGATCGCAGTGGAAATGGCACGTCGTGCGATCCCCGGACACCTTCGCCCCAGCTTTCAGGACGTAGAAAAAGCTTGTCGCCAAAAAGACGAGCCCAGTGCAGTTAAAGCAGCTTAACTCGAGATCTTAAGAGGGTATAAATTGTGTCCGACTTAGCTCCAATCATCATTATCAAAAAGAAGGGGCATGCCGGGGGCCATCATGGCGGTGCTTGGAAAGTGGCTTACGCCGATTTCGTGACCGCAATGATGGCGCTATTTATTGTGCTTTGGTTAATGAACGCCAGTAAACAAATTCAGGAGGCAGTGGGCGGATATTTCAAGGATCCTCACGGTATTGCCAAAATGGCTGGAACCAATAAAAACGGGGCCGGGGATTACGTGGCCATCAAAAAAGAAGACATGCAAAAGCTCAAGGAAGCCCTTTTGCAGTCGATCCACCATCTCGATCCCATGAATAAGTTGAACGGCCAGGTTGAGATCACCCTCACCGAAGAAGGACTTCGCATAGAACTCATGGAATCAGCAAAGGGTACATTCTTTGAGCTCGGTAGTCCCAAGCCGACTCCCGCACTGAAGGAACTTCTTCAGGTGCTATCGGCCGAATTGGGCAAAATCCCGAACAAGATCTCTATCGAAGGCCACACTGATTCGAAGCCCTATTCCGGAGATCGACTTTATGACAATTGGGATCTTTCGACTGACCGGGCCAACGCGGCGCGACGCATGATGCAGGATCAAGGAATTCGGCCAGACCAAATATCACAAGTGCGCGGTTTTGCCGATCAACGCCTGCGTCTTCCCAAGGATCCGATGGCGCCTTCAAATCGCAGAATTAGCGTGATCGTTCAGCATGAAGTGAGGAATGGTGCCGAGGTTCCGATCCCGGGCTTGCATGAGAAGGAAAAACCGGTCGACAAAAATTAAAGCGAGCTTTAGGTAAGAAGAACTGGGCCGGAGCGGGGACGGGAGGCGGATACAGACGCGATAAACTTCGCCACAGTCTCTCGCTCAGTATCGGAACCATAGATAAATTCAAGACCTGAATGCGTGTCTCCCACGTGAGCGACTCGCACATTCAAATGAATCGTCCCGTCTCGGTGAGGCATGGATACGACTCCACTGGAGTTGGTCGGAAGCGACGGCGGCAACTCCAATGTGATTCCCTGTTGACTGATTTCTTTGCAGCGCGCAGTCAAAGTAGCGTCCTTGACCGTCAACTGAATGGGGAAATCAACTGGAAATCGCGGAGTACGGTACTCGAACTTTTGCATGGTCGCCTTTCTAGGTATGTCGTCACAGCAGTCTTGCAGCTTGCGATTCCAGAGTCAACTCCCAGAACCGGGTAGTCTCCGGAAGACCTGATAAGAATTCTCTCATTATCTTCAATGTCTCGGCGCGTTACCGAGCACTCTCAATCCATACTTGCAGCAAGCCCGGCTCTCTGAAAAACTCATGCCGCGGGTGTTACCCACCCTCTCACTCCCAGTTACCAATCTTTCAACTAGTAGCAAGATTTCTGATGAGCTTGCCTTGATACCCTGTAATCTGTATTTTAGAAGTTAGAATTCACTTAAAGTTACTTTCAAGCGAGTGGGGCTAAGGTCCCTTTACTAGCTTTTTATTTGCCACTTCCGCGCATATTGCAACTTTAGTGGGATCAATCGGGTTACGGCAGTGTATGGTCCTGGTACAACCCCGTGTGTTATATCATGTGACAACCGCCCAAGAATGCGAGTACCTGCAGTACTAAAGTCATGCTGTCTCGCATTCAGAGAACTTAGAAACGGTAGGAAATATGGACTACAGTCATCCTTCTGGGGATCGTTCGATGGCCGATACGAACCAGCTCAGTTCGAAGGCAGGGCCCATTGGAGTGAACGCAGCGCCAGGGCGGCGCATCTTGATTGTTGAGGATGACGTCTCTCTCGCTAATTTTCTCAGCGCGGAGTTGCAAGCTTCGGGTTTCGCGGTAGATCTGGTTTACGACGCTGAATCCGCATTGGAATCGCTGGAGCAGACTCGTCGATATGATCTTTTGATCCTCGACATCAATCTGCCGAAGATGGATGGGATCAGCTTGCTGCGTCGGGCGAGGCCTTCGCAACCGCGATTGCCCATGCTGGTGCTGAGCGCACGAAATCGGGTCGAAGACAAAGTTACGGCCTTCGAGAGTGGCGCCGACGACTGTATCACGAAGCCATTTTCGTTGGCGGAACTCGTTGCCAGAATTCGTGCTTTGATGCGTCGCAATTCGGGTCCGATTCCTAATTGTTCCAAGGTTGGAGACCTGACCTTGAATCGCGAGGAACGCAGGGTTGAACGCAATGGAAGACGCATCGAGTTGACACCACGTGAGTTCGCCATCCTCGAATACATGATGCGTAACGCTGGCCGCCCCGTTTCGCGCGCGACTCTGTTTGAAGAAGTCTGGAATATGCCCTCCGATCCATCCACAAATATTGTGGATGTTTATATGAAATACGTACGTGACAAAGTGGATGGTCCCGGCGAAACCAAGCTGACACACACGATTCGTGGAGTGGGATACGAGTTACGTGATGCGTGAAGATTCGCTTCAGGTCGAGCCGGAGAGCCAGACAGAGTCAAGCGAACTGTCGAAGTTTTGCGCAAATATGGCGCATGGGCTGCACGCCATGGCTCAGCCACTGACCATTTTGCGATCAACGATGTCTGCGTGCGTGCAACAAACGCTATCAGAAACAGACAATCGTCGTTATCTTCAACTGTCATCGCTTCAAGTTGAGCGCCTGTGTGGCCTGTTTGACTTCATGCAACAGCTGGTCATCTCCAGGCAGTCAGATGCGCTTTGCATGCCAGTCGACATTTCGACCTTGCTCATTCCTGTTGCTCAGGAACAAAAAGCCTCACTGGGGACAGCGGGAATCGACTTCAAGCTTGTCATTCCCGACAGACTTGAACCGATGATGGGAGATATGGATAGGACACTGCAGGCCCTTTATGCAGTGCTGAAGATAGCGACGTCAGTTTCATCCCCGGGCGACACAGTTGAGCTAACTGTTACTCCGCAAGAGAGGTCTGTCCAGTTAGTCATTCAGAACAGACGTGCGCATGGAAAGCGTTTGAATGCAGCAGAGCATCTGAATCTATTGCTGGCCGAGGCAAGCATCAGGAGTCAAAAAGGCGAATATGGGCTGACTGAAGATCCTTTTTGCGTTTCGCTGACATTGCCCTCGGAAGATCACACGTTACAGGAGGGACAGAAACTTGTGTAGCTTAAGTGGAGTTCGAAAGGCATCTCCAGCAGCTAATTACTGCCATGGCGCAAGATCGATTCATGGCTTTCAATCAATCTCTTAACCCAAGTTGGGCGTGAAAAAATCCGATGGGCAATGCCGTAACTCAATTCGAGCGTGCTGAAGATCGGCTTCCGATTAAAGTATTCGTAGTTAGTCCAAACTCCCAGGTTCAACAGGAGCTTCACGAGAAGCTCGGGCTTCCGCGGTGGCAGGTCATCCGCGCAGGTGGGGGCGCGGAAGCACTGCAAATACTGCATCAACATGGGGGCGGCGACGGCGTTTTACTCCTGGATCCCAAGCTGCCAGACTTGGAGTCCGTTGAATTTAACGGAATTGTCCGTGATCGATATCCCAATACCCAAGTTTTGATGTTGAATTCCCATACCGGGCAGCTCTTGATTGGAAGCGCATCGCCGACCCCGGTATCGTCGCGGCTGGTGGATGCGGTCAATCGCAGCGGCGAAATCAAGCCTGGGACCTTTCAAGCCAACGAGCCTCTGGGCGCGATCGAAATTCCTGATCGCACCGTCAAGTTGCGCGGCATTATCGGTAATTCCGAAGCAATGATGCGCATCGCGACCGTGACTCGGATGGTTGCAGTTCGCGATACCACGGTCTTGATCACCGGCGAAAACGGTACCGGAAAAGATCTTATCGCGCAGGAAATCCATCTGATCAGCCAGCGGAGGAAGCAGCCATTCATCGTGGTTAATTGCTCCGCAATTCCTGAGGCCTTGCTGGAAGCGGAGCTTTTTGGCTACGTAAAGGGATCGTTCACGGGCGCCGTTCAATCGCGCATCGGGCGTGTTCATGCCGCTCACGGTGGCACGTTGTTCCTGGATGAAATTGGAGATCTGCCGGTATCGCTGCAAAGCAAGTTACTGAGGTTTTTGGAGCAGGGAGAAGTGCAGCGCCTCGGCGGTAACGACAATCTCAAGGTGGACGTACGCGTTGTAGCTGCGACCAACGCAGACCTGAAAAAACGAATCATCGAGCAGCAATTTCGCGAGGATCTTTTCTACCGCCTCGCAGTCTTCCCGATCCACCTGCCGCCACTGCGCGAGCGGTTGGACGACCTACCCGAGCTGGCTCATTCCTTTGTCACCAAATTTCTCCCGCGCGTCTCACTGAGCCGGGAAGCAATCCACGTCCTGCAGCAACATCGTTGGCCTGGAAACGTTCGGGAACTGCGCAATGCAATCGAACGCGCCACGATTTTGGTGGGAACTGGCGACGAAATCAGGCCGGAACATATTCTTTTGTAATTCCTGTGCTTTTTTGGGCAAGATATTCCACTTTGGAACTCATCTTGCAAATTAGATAGGCAAATGCTGCCTAATTCTAATGCCTCTCCAATAAAGCTGGTGTACCCCACCGCTTTGCAGAGCCCGCGGATGCTGGCGGACGCGTTCTCGGAGTTTATCTCCGCGTCGTCTCAACTGGAGGCGTCGTACCGCGATCTGCAGCGAGAGGTTGCACATCTAGGCACCGAGTTGGCAGAGCGAAATGCCGCTTTGACCCGAAGCCTGGCTGAAAACGACCGCATGCGGGCAGCCCTTCAGCAAATGATCGATTCGATGCCCTGCGGCGTTTTAGTGCTAAACACGGCCGAAATTATCGTAATGATTAATCCGGAGGGCCGGAGGCTGTTGGAACTGGGGAACGCTGATGTTAAGAATCTGAGTCAGCTATCCAGAATCAGCAGGATCAATTTCGAGTCGCTGGCCCAGGGTTCGGACAATCAACTCGACAGCGAAGTTTGCATGACCTCGGTAACGGGCAAGCGCTGGTTAGCTATCGGCAACCGGAAGTTATCATGCGCGCCTGCGGGCCGTGAGCCAGGCTTCGACAAGACTCAGCTTCAAAGCATTTGGATTCTCCGTGACATCACCGCCAACAAACTGGCAGAGCATGAGCGCGAAGCCGCTCGGAGCGCCATGGCGCTGGCGGAGATTTCGACCATGCTGGCCCATGAAATTAGAAATCCGTTAGCAAGCATGGAGTTGTTCGCCGGGCTAATCGCGGAAGATCCAGAGCAAACCACTCAATGGGTTTCTCATCTTCGCGCCGGGATTCGTCTGCTCTCTGGAACGGTCAATAACGTACTCAGCATCCATTGCGAAACCAACTCGCGCCTCGCTCCCGTCAATCTCACTGCCTGCATGCGCAGCGGTATGGAGTTCGTCCTTCCTATCGCTGACCAGGCTGGCGTCTCGCTCTCCTTTAAGGAAGGAGACGACGCACTCATGATTCAGGGCAACGAGAACGGGCTTCGTCAGATCATCCTCAATCTCATCTGCAACGCAATTCGTCATACGCCCGCCGACGGACAAATTACCGTCTCGACCCGGCGCGTGATGCGCAAGAAGATCAGCCAGGCATTGGTGGAGATCACCGACACCGGATGCGGAATTTCCGAGTCGCTGATCGATCACCTTTTCGAAGCTGGATTTAGCGCCAAGGGCGACACGCCAGGTTTAGGCCTGGCTGTCTGCAAGCGGCTGATGACTCAGCATGGCGGAGAAATACGAGTCTCCAGCCATGTCAACAGTGGAAGCACCTTTCAATTGGAGTTCCCAACCCTATGAATAGCGAAGCACCGTCCTCGGTAATGGTGGTAGATGATGAACCGGGCATTCGCACTGCTCTACGCGCGAATTTCCTGCGGCACGGCTGGCGCGTTGAAACAGCTTCATGCGTGCGCGAGGCGATCCGCAACATTCAAGGAAAAGACTTTGATCTGATCGTGACTGATATTCAAATGCCCGACGGCACTGGTATGGAAGTCATGCGGTCGGCTCGCCAGGCGTCTCCATCGACCGCGGTCATTCTGCTGACAGCCTTCGGCAGCGTGCCCGACGCGGTCAACGCGATGCGCGATGGAGCACTTGATTACCTAACCAAGCCGATTTCGTTCGAACGCCTGCAAGCCACAGCCGCACAGGTCATGCATTGCGCCAAGCAGATGCCGGCCGAGACTGCAGCTCCGGCAGGCGACATCGTGGGGCGCGCACCCCAGTTACTTCGCTCGCTGCAGAGAGCACGGGCCGCGGCCAGCACCGGCGCCGATGTTTTGATCGAGGCCGAGAGCGGTACCGGCAAGGAATTGCTGGCGCGTTTTATTCACGACTCGAGTGATCGGAGCCGCAAACCATTTGTGGCCGTAAATTGCGCTGCCGTTCCCGAGTCCCTGCTTGAAAGCGAACTGTTTGGTCATGGTCGCGGCGCATTCACTGGTGCCGTGGGAGCCAAGCCCGGCAAGTTCGAGTTAGCCGACGGTGGAACAATTCTTCTGGATGAAATCGGCGAAATGCCGCTGCATTTACAGCCTAAACTTCTGCGCGCTCTTCAGGAACGTGAGTTCGAACGGTTGGGCGAAGGAAAAGCCATCCATGTGGACATCCGGGTAATCGCCACAACGAATGTCTCGCTGGCATCGATGGTGGAGCGCGGGCTGTTTCGCGGAGATCTCTACTATCGGCTCAATGTCATTCCGCTTACGCTGCCTCCGCTGCGCGAACGCATTGAGGACATTCCGATTCTTGCGCAGCATTTTGCGTCCACATTCGCTGCTCAGCTACGTTCACCTGCTCCACGGCTTCATCAGGACTTTCTTGAGCGCCTGCAATCTCATACGTGGCCCGGAAATGTCAGGGAATTGGGCAATTTCATGCGGCGCGTTTTGACGTTGAGCGGAACTCTCGATATCGATGCACGCTGCTTTGAAACGGAATTTCAAGGAGCGACACGGCCCCACCTCGTTTCTCCAATCACAACGCCGGCAGCAGCAGCTGGCACTCCAATCCGCCAGGTTGAGAAACTTCACCTGGAAAGCACTCTCGCCCTGACCGACGGGAATCGGACTCATGCGGCGGAGATGCTGGGAATCAGTCTTCGGACCCTTCGCAACAAAATCAGGGAGTACGGTCTACCACCGAGGAGGTACGCATAACATGTCGTCATTTTCAACACTGCAAACGCTGGAAGGCTATCTGAAAGTTGTCACGGATCGCCAACAGATGATTACCGCAAACATGGCCAATGTCGATACACCCGGCTATCACACCAAAGACATGAATTTTCAGTCGGCCCTGCGCCAGGTCATGTACGACGGCACCACTCCGCGGCTTGAACCTGCTTCGCAGGAACTTACAGGATTGCCGGAGCGTCCGGACGGCAACAATGTAAACATCGACCGCGAAAGCATGTTGATGTCGCAAACTCAGCTTCAATATCAATTGGGCGTGCAGTTGGTGAAGTCTCAACTTCACACCTTGTACACCGCTATCAAGGAAGGAAGCTAACATGGGCGTTTTTGACATGTTGAATATCAGCGCCTCCGCTCTGTCGGCAGAGAGACAGCGCGCTGAAGTAATCTCGGTCAACTTGGCAAATGCCGAGACGACGCATACAGACACGGGCGGCCCGTTTGTACGCAAGGAGGTTGTCTTCAGTGCTTCCAACAGTTCCCCGTTCCGCACCGTCTTCAACCGGTTGGGCCAATTCAGCCACGGCACGGCAGGCTCTGTACAACTGTCGCAAGTCGTGGACGATCCCGCACCATCTGTGCAACGTTACGAACCCGGAAACCCGGACGCTGACACCAGCGGATACGTCGCGTATCCTGCTATCAATCCGATCAATGAGATGGTGGATTTGATGGGAGCGGTCCGCGCTTATCAGCTAAATGCTTCGGCCGTAAATGCGTCGAAGCAAATGATTCAAGAATCAATCGACATACTTAAATCTTCATAACGAGGTAGGAGACGCATGAGTAACGTCACCCTAAGTGGAATCCCGAATTTTAGCGCTCCGAGTGCTTCGGCTTTCGATGCCGGCATGGATGCTGGCACGCCGAGTTTCGGAGATGTACTGAAGAGTGCAGTATCAACCGTGAATCAAACCAACGATGCAGCCACGGCCCAAGTTAACAATCTATTGCAAGGCGGAAATACAGATATGAACAGCGTGATGATTGCTGTGGAGAAGGCAGACGTCTCCTTCCAGCTCATGATGCAGGTTCGCAATAAAATTGTGAGCGCATTCCAGGATATAGAAAAGATGCAGTTCTAAAACGGAGAGGTCATGGCTGGATTTACCGACGCGATCGGACAGGCAAAACAATTCTGGGCAAGCCGGAGCGGCAAGCAGAAGACTTATCTTCTTGCCGGAGCCGGCGCCACACTAGGGCTGCTCGCGCTCTTTGTTCGACTGATCGGCACGCCCGACTACAAGCCGCTGTTCACTGGTTTGGAACCCGCTGACGCCCAGACTCTGACGGCGCAGCTCGATGCACAAGGTATTCCCCACCAAGCAAGCGCTGACGGGAAAACTATCAGCGTACCTGCCGACAAGCTGGACGCGGCTCGCTTGCAGACCGCGACGAATGGCAATCCGCACAGCGGAAGACTGGGATTTGAACTCTTCGACAAGATGTCGTGGGGTCAGACGGAATTCGACGAGAAGGTCGCGTATCAACGTGCGATCGAAGGAGAATTGGAACGCACGATTCAAACGCTAAGCGGCGTTGACAGCGCGCGTGTCCATCTCGTAATGGCCACGGATTCGGTGTTTCTGGATCGCCAGCGAGGAGCCAAGGCATCAGTCATTCTAAAGCTGAAGCGCGACGGCCTATCGAAGGACGCCGTACTCGCAATCTCGCGGTTGGTAGCTGGTGCCGTAGATCAGCTGAGGCCGGAAGATGTTTCCATCGTCGATGCCGCAACCGACCGATCTCTCAGCATGAATCACGATGGGTCGGACGGCGGCGAAGGCCTTGAGTCAACTCTCGCACAGCGCCTGATCGCCACACTGGAACCGGTGGTCGGTACGAACAAGATTCGCGCCAGCGTCAACGTTGACTACGATCACGCCTCCACGGAAGAGAGCCAGGAGAAATACGATCCTACGGTAAGCGCGGTGTTAAGCGTACAAAAGACCGACGACCAGGCTACTGGCGGAACGATACCGGTGGGTGTGCCTGGGACCTCAAGCAACACTCCGTCACCGAAGCAGGCGAAGGACGCTAATATAAACCCTTCGCACGATTCCCTGCAGAAGTCTACAACAGAGAATGCACAATACGGCGTAAACAGAACTGTTACGCACCGAGTTGAGCCCGCCGGGAAAATTCAGCGCGTGACTGCAGCTATCCTTGTAGACGACGCAGTCGTCACAACGAGCGTGAAAGGCAAGACGAGTTACACAACACACAAGCGGACACCTGAGGAGATGGCAAAGATTCAGGAGTTGGCCAAGGCTGTCGTGGGATTCAAATCGGAGCGCGGCGACACCATCAGTGTCCAGAATATGTCCTTCGATTCTCCGCCAACCGATTCCGATCTAGCGGCGCCGAAATGGACAGAGCAGCTACATAAAGTGTCGACAGAGTCTTCGTCCATTCTGCGTCCAGTCTCGCTGCTCGCTTTGTTCATCCTGGTTTATTTCCTCGTCATCAGGCCGGTCCAGAAGCAAGCATTAGCTCCAGGGCAGTTGGCACAGAATGCGACTCCTGAGCTAGCCGGTGGCGCCCGCACGGAACGGCTCACAGCAGGCTCGATGGAGTTTAGGGACGACGCGCAAAAGGCTGCACATCTAAAAGAGGAAACGATCGAATTGATCAAACAGAAACCCACGAATACAGCGCGCGCGGTTCAAGCATGGTTGCGTGAGGAGCCCTCATGAGCGCACAGGAAACCGCACCTCTAACCGGCCCTCGCAAGGCAGCCATCCTCTTGTCTCTTCTGGGAGATGAGCCAGCTGCCACGATCATGAGGAATTTACCCGACGAGGATCTGAACAAGATCACGGATGAAGTTGCGAATCTCGGTCACGTTCCCTTCGAGACAACGCTCGAAGTGCTGGAAGAATATCAGCAGATGATGACCGCGCAGGATTTCATCGCGCTCGGCGGACAAGACGTTGCGATACGCTTCCTGGTCAAGGCATTTGGCGAGAACGGCGCTAAGAGTCTTGTGCAGCGATTGATGAGATCTGAGGAACAGGGATCGCTCAGGACGGAATCGTTGAAGAAAGCCGACCCGCAACAACTGGCACGATTTCTCGTCGGTGAACACTCTCAAACCAAGGCATTAGTTCTCGGTCATCTCGATGCGAAACAGGCGTCAGCACTGCTGATGAAGCTGGAGCCCGAGGTACGTGCAGACTGCGTGAGACGTCTTGCCAATCTCGGCCAGTACTCGCCAGAAGTAGCTGCAAAAGTTTCGGCGGTACTTCATCGCCGCTTACGTTCCGTCGGCGATCAGAGCAAGCGTGCTGACTCTGGATTCAGAAACGTAGCCGAATTGATGAACCGGCTCGATTCGATCTCCGCAAGAGAAATCCTCGAGAATATCGAGACCGCCGAGCCGAAGTTGGCGATCAGCATTCGAGATCTTATGTTCACCTTCGACGACTTCCTTGACGTTCCAGAGCAAGGACTTCGTGAACTGATGAACTCGCTCGACAAGAAGACACTCACAATCGCTCTGAAGGGAGCCAGCGAGGATCTTCGCAACCATTTCTATCGCACCATGTCGTCACGCGCCGTTGACATGATGAAAGAAGATTCCGAGGTGATGGGCCCCGTTCGCAGCAAAGATGTAGCCAAGGCCCAGACAGAAATCGTAGCTATAGCACGCAAATTAGAGTCGGAAGGAAAGCTTGAATTAAAGAGCGAGGGAGACGACGAATATGTCCTCTAATGCCGAAGTTACAAGCCTATTTGCAATTCCGATTACGTCTCTCGAATATCGCGATATGGCTTCCCACTTATTTTCCGATACGGCGATCGATCCATTGTCGGCTGGGCGGCGCTCTGAGCAATCTGCCAAGCACCAAGCCGAAGTAGAGATGTCGGAAGCAGAGTTCGCAGCAAGAATCCTGCAGGAGCGGGCCGATGCGACGCTTCAAGCGGAGACACGCATGCGCCAGGAGTATGAACAGAAGTTGCAGGCTGCTCGCGCGCCCATCGCAAATGCGATTACCGAATTTGAAGGTCAGCGAGATGAATACTTTGCCCGGGTCGAGGCAGAGGTAGTGCAGCTCGCCCTTTCAATTTCTGCCAAGATACTCCATCGCGAAGCCCAGGTTGATCCCATGCTTCTAGCAAGCCTGGTAAGAATTTCTGTCGAGAAGATGCGCGAGGGTTCAACTGTGACGGTGCGAGTTGGCCGCAGCCGCGCCCCGCTCTGGAAGGACTTCATGTCTAGGCAATCGAGTCACGCAAACATCGTGGTCGTCGAGGATATAACGCTAAGCGATCACGACTGCGTGCTGGAAACGGAAATGGGCGTGACCAACTTCGGATTAGACACGCAATTGAAAGAAGTCGAACAAGGATTCTTTGACCTGCTCGCGTTGAGGCCGGTGACTCGATGACTCGCCCTCTCCTGGCGCCGTATACAAATTATCTTCAGACCGGTTCAACGCTGCGCTGGCGCGGCCGTATCAATCAAGTCGTTGGAAATCTGATTGAATCAGAAGGTCCCTTTTGCTCTGTCGGTGAATCCTGCGAGATCCAGGGCGCCGAAGGAAAGAGCTATGCGGGTGAAATCATCGGCTTCCGGGGGTCAACGATTTTGTCGATGGCTGCCGATCATCTGCAGGGTATCCGTTTTGGGGATAAGATCACGACGTGGGGGGCGCGCCCTTCGGTGCGCGTGGGTCCCGGCCTGGTTGGCCGCGTGATCGATCCCATGGGCAATCCCCTTGACGGAAAAGGGGATTATCGAGCGACTCACTCAGTGGCGATCGATGGTTCAGCGCCTCTTCCACTTGATCGCGTTCCGATTCGTGATCCGCTCGGCTGTGGCATTCGCGCTATTGACGGATTTATTACTTGCGGAAGAGGACAGCGTGTAGGCATTTTCGGCGGCAGCGGTGTCGGCAAAAGTACGCTGATCGGTATGATGGCACGCGGGACCGCAGCCGATATGACTGTACTGGCGCTGGTTGGAGAACGCGGGCGCGAAGTTGGCGAGTTTCTTGAGGTGCTTGGCGAAGAAGGTTTACGCCGCGCCGTAGTCATGGTTTCAACTTCTGATCAATCACCGCTCTTACGCATTCGCGCAGCCTTGGCAGCGACCGCGGTGGCCGAATATTTCGCGAGCCTCGGCAAGAGTGTTCTTCTGGTCGTCGATTCTTTGACGCGCTTTGCAATGGCACAACGAGAGATCGGGTTGGCGGCTGGCGAGCCCCCTACGGCGAAAGGATACACGCCTTCCGTTCTGAACATGCTGGCGCGACTTGTTGAACGCGCGGGAAATTTTTCGCAGGGAAACATCACCGCATTCTATACAGTTTTGATGGAAGGTGACGATCAGCAAGACCCTGTCGTCGATACCGTCCGTTCACTGCTTGATGGACATATTGTTCTCGATAGAAATCTCGCAATGCGCAGCCACTATCCGCCCATCTCCATCCTTGAAAGTCTCAGTCGATTGATGTCCAGTATGGTGTCTGAAAAACATCTCGCCAAGGCCAACGCACTGCGGATGTCGATGGCGGCCTATGCGCGGTCGGAGGACTTAATCCGCATTGGCGCTTATCAGAAAAACACGGACCCTGTTCTCGATAGCGCAATTCAGAATCTTCCTGCACTGAATGGTTTTCTTCAGCAGAAACCGACTAATCTCGGAAAATATGCAGAGACGGTCGACGCGCTGATGGCATTACCTGGCTAATGCAGGTTTGGGATGTTGCATTTGCCCAGATGTTCATCGACTGATTGCATTGATCGTATTTATAAAACTAACCTGACTTAGCTAATCAGCACGGAGCGGCGAAGAAGCGGGAGAACTAGTCCAGATATGGCATTTCGGTTTCCACTTGCGACAGTTCTGCGGGTCAGGGAGACCATCGAGAAGCGCGAGGAACGCGCCCTCCAGAAAGTCCAGCTTGAAGTGGCACTCGTCACTCGTCAAATTGAAGAGTTGGATGTACGCATTCTGAAAGCTCAGGACGCTCGCGAAGAAGCTCTGAAGCAATCTATACACGCTGTTCACCTCCAATCAATGCTGGAGGAGATTCAAGCAGCCGGAGATCTTAAGAATAACTTGCTGGACTCGCTTCAAAAATTGGAGCTCCGTCGCGAGCAGCAAGTGAAGCTTTACCAGATCGCTCACCGCGACCGGGAAATGCTGACCGATATGCAGCATCAGCAACGAGACGCCTACGAAATAGAGCGGGCTCGCGCTCAGCAAAAAACCCTCGACGACATTTTTATGGCCCGCCATCACCGGCGCTAGCTCGTCAACGATTTCACCACTCTATAAATTGCAATGCGCTGCAAAACGAGTGCGATGCCATTCCTTCGCAAGCATGCGCGCGTCTTGACTGCACGAATCCTTTGCAGTGACTTGATCGACTCGTTTGTCCAACTAGGCAGACATTGCCCATCGGACGCGGCAACGGTTGCCGGTCTTCCCAGTCGCAATCTGAAGACGAAAAACAGCCTTTATTTAAGTCGCATGAAATGAGTAGATTACGCAAAGCATCGGAATGCTAAATAAATGGAAACCGGTGGCGCGCGACGTGCAATAGACAAGGCGTGCGAATTGCGTTCTCACCAACGACCTCAAGTGCGGCGCCCCAGATGGCGCAGGCGAGCCAGCACGGCTCGAGCTTTGAGGCGGCTCTCTCTAGCGCGTCCGAGCAGCAGACTCCCAGAAGCAACGCAGCGTCCACGAGTGCACAAGCCAACAACAGTACAAACCCCAAGAGTTCCGTCGCAGATGCACAGCAGAAGCCGCAGCCTCCTGCGAACCAGCAGCAGGAACAGACGAATGACAATTCGCCTGCTTCGACTTCGTCTGCGAATTCGGCTCAGTCCTCGAATACCGCCCCTTCACCGAGCAAGTCATCCACGTCAGCAAAAGCCGGAGACGACGCGACAACCTCGGAGACGAAACCCCATTCGGCCTCCAGTGCGTTGAACGGCGACCCAAGCGTGCCGCAGCCCGCCATCGTTCAGCCTGACCTGGCAGGCCTGCAAATTGCAACTGCAACGACCGCAGCGGATGCCCTTCCCACTTCGACGCTCCAGTCGGATCCACTGAAGACAGGACAGCAAGTCGGAGGAACAGGGACAACTGCGATTGCTGAGGCTTCAGATACCAAAGCAGGTCAGGGGCAGCCGGTCACCAATGCTTCTGCTCAAGAATTCAGCGGAGCAATTGCTGCAGCGAAGAAACTTTCTGCTGAACAGGCGTCCGCAGTGACTCAGTCTAGTGCGCCCGTCGGACAGAATCAGAGTGATAAGTCGTCTGACAGTGGAAGCGATGGATCTTCCACTAATTCGTCGCCGGCCGCCAATGCGCATACGACCCTGGCAAATACGGATCACAGCGCAACGGCGCAGAAGCCATTGCTCCCTTCGATTACTCCAGACGCTACACTCAACGGCCAGAATCAAGCGGCAACAGCAACAACAACCACATCAAATACGGCAACGCAAAACGCCGCGAATGTCGCTTTGCAGTCTGCCACTGAGATGCCTTCACCGCAATTGACGTCTCCGTCGAGTGGCAGTGCGCAAAATCATCAAGTAGGAAACGCCAGTTCAAGTAATGGAGCACCGAACCAGTCCACAGATGCATCGAGCACAAAGATTTCTGCAGACACAACGACGGCGGACGCGGCAAAAAACAAGACTTCAGACAATTCAGGGAGTTCCTCCGACGGCTCGTCGCAAGGTTCGCAGAATGGAAGCCAGTCCACACAGCATTCGCAATCGAACTCGCCGGCGTACAACTCGGTTGTGTCAAAGATTGCTGACGGGGCTTCGGTGCAGACGCAGCCCGTCGCTACGCAATCGGATTCGAGGGCGACGACAACTCACAGCGCATCGCAGAGTGCGAATGATGCATCCCGCCCGGACGACCTGCGCGGGGGGCAATTGCAGAACGCATCGGACAGCGGTGAAGTGGTCACGGGGTCGGGCATCAACACCGCTCGCGTGATTCAAGCCATGAACTCTACCGAGATGCATGTCGGCATGCACTCGACAGAATTTGGCGACATTTCAATTCGCACTTTAGTGAATCAGCAGCAAATGGTCGCCCAGATTTCACTCGATCACGGCGACCTGAGCCGCGCAATAGCGGCGCACGTTTCCACGGTGCAGGCCAAGCTCGGCAACGAATACGGCTTGAACGCTTCCATCGAGGTGAGCCACCAGGGAGCTTCATTCTCCTCAGGAGAGTCGGGACAGTCCTCAGCAAGAGATCAGAGGAGTTACAACGGCTCCGTTCGAGCAATAAGCATGCAGTCAGAGCCTGAAGCCATTGTGAATCCGACTGCCGTGGTGGAATCAAACGCAGGATATCGATTAGACATTCGAGCTTAGAACGAAATTGATAACGAAAGGATAGGGAGATGAACATCCAAGGATTTTCGCCGACCATGGCCGCCCCGGTAAAAGCAAACGCCGCCAATTCTACGTCGGCTACGGGTGGCACTACTGGAACGTCGGGCAGCAGTTCGTCCAGCAGCACTTCGAGCACGGGGTTGGGCGGTTCAGCGTCCAGCCTTCAAAGCACTTTTTTGAACCTGCTGGTGACGGAGTTGCAGAATCAGGATCCCACGTCTCCGGTCGATCCGACCCAGATGGTCGGTCAGATTGTTTCCCTCAACCAGCTGGACCAGCTCATCTCGATTAACCAGACGCTTTCGAGCTTGACCAGCACATCCACCGGAACTTCGACCACCGGAACTTCGTCCGCGGTCCAATCGAGCACATCCGGTGCAGCGAACGGCACGGCTGCAGACTCTCCGAGTTCCAATGCTGCGTCGGCTGCGGCTGCCGCTCTCAACCAATTTCAGCCGGCATTGGCCGCTGGCGCAAACACCGCTGGGCTAATGAATCTGTACGGCAGCATCAGCGCTCCAACCGCAACTTCGAGTTTCCCAACTACAGGAGGTAGATAGATGTCATCTTTTTCAATTCCGCTGTCTGGCTTGTCCACCAGCTCTTCTGCACTGAATTCCATCGCCAATAACCTGGCAAACCTCAACACCGACGGTTATAAAAGCCAAACCGTGAGCTTCGGAGACATCTTCTACCAGGCCCAGGGCACTTCAGGAAACGGTGACCCGATTCAGGTTGGAACCGGCGTAAATATCGCAGGCACTAACTCCAATTTTACGAGCGGCAGCATTTCTTCGACGGGCATCTCGTCGAACATGGCTCTGCAAGGCAACGGATTCTTCGTCGTTCAGGGTAAGGGCAGTCAGACCAACTACACGCGGGATGGCGGCTTCACGACGAATTCACTGGGACAGCTCACTACGGCAAGTGGTGAACTGGTCATGGGCTACCCGGCAGTCAACGGCGTAGTCTCGACCAGCGGTGCGCTCGCGCCCATCTCGGTTTCAGCATCGGGCGTACTCCCGGGCACTCCCACTTCATCCTTTACCACCACGACCAATTTGCAGGCAGGTGCCGCAGTTGGGACAACGTTCAGCACGCCACTTAGCGTATATGACTCCCTGGGTGACTCGCATACTCTGAATATCCAGTACACCAATACCGGCGCCAACTCCTGGAGCTACGCCATCACGTTGCCGGCAGCCGATACGGGCGGAACGGGTAACCCAACCACGCTGACTACGGGCAACATGACCTTCGATTCCAGCGGAAAGCTGACCTCGCCGAGCGGCTCGGTGACCGGAATTAGTGTTTCGGGACTAGCCGACGGCGCCGCACCCTTGAACCTTACGTGGAACCTGACCAACGCTGGAAATCCGACCATCACCCAGGTCGCATCCACGGCTAGTTCCACAACTGCGACAACCCAGAATGGAGTCGGTGTTGGAACCCTCACCGGTTATACGGTACTCGCCGACGGAACCGTGGAAGGACAGTTCAGCAACGATCAAACCATGGCATTGGGGCAGGTTGCGATCGCAAGCTTTGCCAACAATGAAGGCTTGTCGCAGACCGCAGGTGGAGATTTCCAGGCGACCCTGGCCTCGGGCGCAGCAGTCTTAGGACAGGCCGGAGTGGGCGGCAATGGCTCGATCACGGGAGGCTCCGTGGAAGGTTCCAACGTTGACCTTTCGACCCAATTTGCAACCATGATCGTCGCGCAGCAGGGCTATGAAGCAAACGCTAAGGTTCTGACCACGATGGACCAGGTCTCCCAGGCCACGATCGCGCTGATTCAGTAGCTCTGATGGTTCGTAGCAGTTGTTAATTTACGATTAGAGCCTCCTGCCGGACGAGTCTCTCCCCCGGCAGGAGGCCCTGATCTTCCAATATCTCTCATGGCTATCTCACCCCTCATCGGGTTCGTGGAGTCAGAGAACCGCCGACTTCAACTCCTGTTGAAACAATAACCTGGCGAATTTTAAAACATCGCGCGTCTCTTCCCGCCTCAACTTCCCGTTCTGGTCCTCCGATTGCATTTACTCTTGCGCAAACCTCCTTTCATTAGTCATCCAGCGCAGACCAGCGTTAAGAATCTGGTCCGGCAGTGGCAGATTGTCTGGAGTCAGGAGCGCCAGAGAACCCATGAGTACCGCCGTCCAGAACCTCGAACCAAACCCCGCTGAGCCTCATTTCGTCCCAGCGGCGTCGAGTGTCACGGATTCCCTCGATAGCATGCCGTGGTTGCCCTGCACCCTAACCCTGGACGTCCCGGTGGTGCGTTTTACGGTGGGCGACCTTCTCAAACTGACAACGGGCTCGATCGTGGAAACAGCCTGCCACCATACGAGCGACGTTCCGTTGCGCGTAAACCAACTGCTGATCGGCTGGACGGAGTTTGACGTCATCGACGACCGCCTTGCCGTGCGCATTACGGATCAAGCATGACGGCAAAGAATCAAAAATTCAGCCCGTCGTTGGCTGATTCATTCCAGTTAGGATCTTCTCTCGCCTTTGAGCAAGTGCCATCAGGCACCTCGTTTCACGAAGTGCTCAGCGACCGCGCGGATGACAGCGTGGTAGAAGGCGCGAAGCAAAACGTTTTCAAGCAGCGCTTTGTTTTGGCGCTTCGTTCCCGGGCCGCCCACTTTCAGACGAGCCTTCGTCCCTTAATGCCGCTATGGTCCTGGCTCCACAGAAAGTACACGCTGACGGCGACCAAGCGTCTTCGCGTTGCCGAAACGGTTTCGCTCGGAGAAAAGCGCTTTGTGGCCTTGGTGACTATAGAAGGCCGCGAATTCCTGATCGGCGGAGGCTCCACCGGCGTCTCGCTGCTGACAGAGTTGGGAACGCCATCGCAAACGCCTAAAAGGGGTCGCACCAAATTGAGCGTTGAAGGGATTTCTGAATGAGCAGCGTACTCACAGTTAAAAAGTACGCGATGCTCGCTTCCCTTTTTCTCGGAGCGGCTGCTTCCGCTGGCGCTCAAGCACGTCTGGCGACGCCCGACGATCCAAGCACGCAAGTGCTGACCAATCAGTTTCGTATGCCTTCCGCGTCAGTAGGTACTCCGGCGCGGGACAGCTTCAGCCTCTATCCCAAGTCTCCTCGTTCATCGTCCGCAGGCGTAACCGCACCGCCGTCAACCAGCCTTGACCTGCGCATGCCGGGAGGCAGCGGTCAGTCGGTGCCCTGGTCAATCGTCGTCACTCTGACCGTATTGACGCTGATTCCGTCGATCCTCATGTGTGTGACGCCGTTTGCGCGTCTGCTGATCGTTTTTCACTTTCTGCGGCAGGCACTAGGGCTGCAAACCACACCTTCGAACCAGACGCTCATCGGACTCTCTTTGATCCTGACATTCTTCCTCATGCAACCGGTGGCTGAGGATATTTATAAGAACGCCATCATGCCGATGCAGGCGGGACAATTAACAGCCCTTTCCGCACTCGATGTCGCGGAAAAGCCTTTGCGCAATTTCATGGTTCATTATGTGCGCGAGAAGGACGTTTCACTCTTTGTTGAACTGGCCAAGGAACCGCGGCCCGCTTCGGTCAACGATGTTTCGATGCGTGTCTTGCTACCCGCTTACATTCTCTCGGAACTCAAGGCCGGCTTTCAAATCGGCACCGTGCTGTTTCTTCCGTTCTTGATTGTAGATATGGTCGTGGCCTCGATCACTACCTCGGTTGGCATGCTGCAGTTGCCACCAGTGGTAATTTCAACACCCCTCAAGCTGCTGCTGTTTCTGATGGTGGATGGGTGGAGTTTATTAATTGGTTCATTAATGAGGAGCTTTCGCTAAAGCTATGGGCGTAGATCAAGTAGTAGTCCTGGGGCGAGTCATGATGCAAGAGGTGATGATCCTGGTCAGCCCGATTCTGGCTGTCGCGATCGTAGTCAGCCTCGCGATCAACATCGTCCAGGTTCTCACTTCTTTGCAAGACAACACGATTTCGACGGTGACTCGTTTACTCGCGACCGGCGGGACACTTTTCTTCTTAATGCCATGGATGTGGCGTAATCTGGCGCACTACACACTCGGAATATTTAACGATTTTAACGTCTATCTCCAATGATTGAGTTACCTCTACTTACGATCATCAGCGGCCTTCTCACCGTCGGTGTGCGCCTAACGGGGCTCATGCTCTTCGCGCCGTTCTTTGGCAGCATGGTGATCCCCGCGCGCATCAAGGCGATTCTCGTCTTGTCGCTAACGGTGCTGCTGTTTCCGACCGTAGGGAAAGGTATAGGCCCTCATGCCATTGCCGACTGGCCAATCCTGATCTTCACAGAGTTCCTGATCGGCGCCGGCATGGGCATCGCCACGAACATTGTCTTCGAGGCTGTTCAATTGACCGGCCAGGTCCTGGGCATTCAAATGGGCTACTCGCTGATCAACATCCTGGATCCACAGACGCAAGTGGACACCACCGTGGTCGCGCTGTTCTACCAGACCATCGTGATGCTCCTCTTTTTGCGCATGGACGTGCACTTCTGGCTTCTGCAGGCGATCGGCAAAAGTTATCTATCGCTGCCTCCCGGAACCATGCACTTGAGCAGCATGTTCACCATGGGCGTGCTGAGCATCGGCGGCACACTGATCGGACTGGGAGTACGAATCGCCGCACCGGTCCTATCAGCAACCCTGGTCGCGGATATCGTCCTTGGACTTCTCGGCAAGGCTTCTCCGCAGCTCCCGCTGATGATGTTGGGACCAGCCGTGAAGAGCCTTCTTGGTTTCATAGTTTTGATCGCGACCCTCAAGTATTGGCCCGATCTATTTCACCGCTTGTTTCTTGACTCGATTTCGAACGGCGAACGCTTAATCCAACTAGCACGCTGAGGTGCAATGGCTGATTCAAGCAAAACCGAACAGGCTACGCCGCAGCGCCGACAGAAGGCGCGGCGGCAAGGCCAGGTTACTCGATCGCGAGAACTGACGAGCGCGCTTGCTATGACAGGCGTGGCCGTGGTCGTGTCAATGCTGGCTCGGCAGGCTGGCCCCCGTTGGACGGTTTTCTTCCGTAATGCGCTCGACTCCGCAAGTACCGATTCGATTCAACCCAACGGCCCCCTTCTCTTCTGGACATGCGTTGAGGCTTTGCGTTGGATCGTTCCAATTCTACTGTGCGCGCTGGTTGTTTCTCTTGCCTCTGGATTGGCTCAGGGCGGCTTCGTCTTCGCCCCGGAATCTCTCTCGCCCAAGTTCGACCGCTTCAATCCCGCTTCACGATTCGGCCAGATCTTTTCACTGGGTTCTCTCAGCACAATTCTTAAATCTCTTCTCCCCTTCGCGGCCATTGCATGGGTAGGCGCCGCCTGCATTCACAGCCATTGGGGAGCTATCTTGGCCAGCGCCTTTGGTGATTCGCGAGCATTTGCCCACCTCGTAGGCAGCATGTTGATGGAAGTGGTTTGGAAGTCGGGCCTGATCCTTCTGCTGTGGTCCGGTGTCGACTACTTCCTTCTTCGCATGAAGAGCGAAAGCGACATGAAGATGAGCCGCCAGGATATCCGCGACGAAATGAAAGACAGCGATGGCAATCCTGCGAACAAGTCCAGGATTCGTAAGATGCAGCGCCAGGCGCGGCGTAGACAAATGATCAAAGCCACTGAAACGGCAACGGTAGTTATCACAAATCCTACTCACTACGCAGTCGCTTTGCGCTATGAGATGGATATGGCCGCTCCCATCGTGGTGGCCAAAGGTCTCGATCTTCTAGCGGCAAAGATCAAGGAAATTGCCTACGATCGCGACATCCCGGTGATGGAGAACAGGCCACTGGCACAGGCGCTCTACAAGGGTGTCGAAGTTGGTGACGCGATTCCGTCCGCGCTGTATCACGCGGTCGCAGACATTCTCGTCCTGGTCTATAAGGCACAGGCTGAAGTTAGACAACGCGAGGCTCAGAGACGAGCGGCTTCTGCCGCATATCCACCACCACCGCCCAACCCACAGGGAGACGTGAGACCGCAGTGAAGAAAAAGCCAGGACTTCTGACCGCACTTCGAAGCTATTCCGACTGGATCATTCCCACGGGGGCTGTGTGCCTTGTGTTTGTGATGCTCGTGCCGTTGCCGAGCTTCATCCTCGATCTTTTGCTGACGGTCAACATCGTTGCCTCAGTGTTAGTCCTGTTGACGGCTATCCAGATCCTCAAGCCAGTACAGTTTTCGGTGTTCCCGAGTCTCATTCTGTTGTTGACCCTGATGCGGTTGTCATTGGACTTGGCCAGCACACGTCGCATTTTGCTGCATGGTAACGAGGGTGCCTCAGCTGCCGGAAAAGTTATCGAGGCATTCGGCCAGTTCGTAGTCGGCGGTAACTACATTGTCGGATTTGTAATCTTCATCGCATTGACCGCGATTCAATACCTGGTTGTTAGCCACGGAGCCGTTCGTACCGCTGAAGTGACGGCCCGCTTCACTCTCGACGCCATGCCTGGCAAACAGATGGCGATCGACTCCGATCTCAATACCGGTCTGATCAACGCCGACCAGGCACGCGCTCGTCGCGAGCTGGTCGCACGCGAAGCAGAGTTTTGCGGCTCCATGGACGGTGCTGCTCGCTTTAGCCAGAGAGATTCACTGGCCACGATTCTGATCATGGTCATTAACATCGTCGCTGGGTTCTTGATTGGCGTCTTCCAGCAAGGCGTGCCGTTCCAGCAAGCGCTTAAGACCTACACCATTCTTACTGTCGGCGACGGACTGGTCGCGATCATCCCTTCGCTGCTTGTATCAGTAGCCGGCGGTATCGTCGTCACACGTGCGGGGTCTGAGCGCTCCCTCGGTGTGGACATCGGTAAGCAGTTGTTCATGACTTCACGTCCGCTGTGGATCGTGAGCGGCGTTCTATTGGCCATGGCCTTGATTCCGGGTATGCCCAAGATTTCCTTCTTTGTTATGGGCGGAGCCGCCATGTTTGCGGCTTGGAAGATGAAGGGTTCAGCTGCAGTCGAGCAAGCTGCGGCCGCCAAAGCGGTAACCGCAAAAGGCACAGTTGGTGGACTGCCCGCCGTGGATCCGATGGATGCCGCCCTCAAGCTCGACGATCTCATGCTCGAAGTAGGTATCGGTCTAGTGCCGCTGGTTGATGCCAAGCAGGGCGGGCAATTATTAGCTCGCGTGAAGTCGCTTCGCAAAAATCTCGCACAGCAGTTGGGCTTCCTCGTTCCATCGATCCACATTACCGATAACCTCTCGCTTAAGGAGAGGGAATACGTCATTTACTTGCGCGGCGTCGAGATCGCGCGCTGGGAGATGCGTCGGGATCGCCTGCTCGCTGTTCACTCCAACCCGAGGCCAGGAGATATTCCCGGCCAGGAAACCCGCGAGCCCGCATTCGATTCGCCAGCAAAATGGATTACGCCTGACCTACAGGCGCAGGCAATCGCAGCCGGTTATGCTGTCGTCGATCACACATCGGTCTTGGCGGCGCACTTGGTCGAACTTATTAAGCACAATGCGCAAGATCTGCTTACCCGCCATGAAACCAAGCGGCTTATCGATCGCCTCGCGGACTCGCATCCGAAGCTGATTGAAGAACTGATGCCCAAATTAATGACTCTCGGCGAAGTACAGAAAGTTTTGCAGCAATTATTAAAAGAACAGGTCTCCATCCGCGATCTCGGCACAATTCTCGAAGCATTGGTAGAGGCGGCGTCGATCAACAAAAATCCTGTCTACCTGGTCGAAGCCGCAAGGCACTCACTGGGACGCGCGTTGATTCGTCCCCTTCTCGACGATCGCGGCCAACTCAAAGTAGTGACGCTACATAGCTCGATCGAAGAAGAGTGCGCTCGCACATCTTCACAACCTCTGCAGTTAAGTGCCGGAGGAGGCGGAGCGCTGCAAACCTCCGTAGCACGCCGCGTTTTGGAGGGCCTGCGTGGAATGCTCGGCGACCAAATCACAATGGCCCCTCCCGTGCTTCTCTGTTCTTCGCCGGGCCGTTTTTATCTCAAACGCCTCCTGGAACCGTTTATTCCGAAAATTGTTGTAATTTCTCCATCGGAGATTCCCCCGATGACTCAAGTTCAATCGATAGGTTCCGTTAGATGAACACTCTATTTCCTTACTCGCTCAATAAGGTGGACCAATGACACCAGCCGAAGTGGCATATAAAACGAGCATATCCGGTGTGGACGATGCGAATGACCTGGTGATGCAGGAACTTCCACAGGTCTATTACATCGCTTCGCGCATTCGCGAACGTCTTCCTCAACATGTAGAGTTAGAGGACCTGGTGAATGCCGGCGTGATTGGCTTGCTTGAGGCCAACCGGAGCTTCGATAAGACGAAGAATGCCCAGTTCAAGACTTTCGCGAAGTTCAGAATCCGCGGTGCAATCCTTGATAGCCTGCGTGAATCCGATTGGGGATCTCGCTCTCTCCGCCGCAGAGGTCGAGAGATCACAGAGGCCACCTCGCGCCTCGAGGCCAAACTGGGACGGTCCCCCGTCGAGTCAGAGATCGCTGAGGAGATGCATCTCGAGACCTCGCACTTGCGCAAGATCATCCAGCAGATTGACGGACTTCATCTCACCAGCCAGCAAGTCATGGTGACGAACGATCGCGAGCAGGCTATGGATGTTATCGAGTCCGCACCTAACCTCGACGATCCTGATCCGTTTGACCTTTGTCTCCAGGGCGAAACCAAGGCACATTTGGCAGAGGCAATTTCAAAACTATCTGAAAGAGAGCAACTAATTCTGTCTCTGTATTACCGCGAGGAACTCACCATGAAGGAGATCGCTGCGGTGGTCGGCGTAGCGCTCTCGCGCGTGTCTCAAATACGCGAATCAATTATGAAAAAGCTTAGAGTGTCGCTGGCACATCTCAACGAGCGGCCGTCGACAGGGAATGCATTAGCTGGAGGATATCTTGAGCACAACTAGTACAGAGGTCGAGACCAAGCCCAAGTCCGGGCGTGACGCCAGTCCCCGCAAGCCGGGCGAAAAACCGCGCTCCGTATACCCCTGCAATTTTCGCTCGGCAGGTCGTTTATCGAATGAAAATGCGCGTTCGTTGACGGCCATTCATGAAACATTTGCGCGCCACTTGGCCAGCGCGCTCGATGTGCAGTTAGGTGCCGGCTTGGAAATCAAGCTGCAATCGCTTGATCAACTCTCCATCAAGGATCACATCGTCAATATTCCGGCCCTCAACTACATTGTGCCCTTCTCACACAGCACTCTGCCCAGTGCCATGATCGTTGAGTGCGATATTGAGCTGGTGTTTCCGATCATTGAATTGCTTCTGGGCGGAACTGGCGGACCGGTAACTGAGCCTCGGGAACTGTCTGAAATCGAAGAAGAAATCATGCTGGATGTGACCACGCTGATTGCGCGGCAGGCAGAGAATGCGTGGCATGTCCCTGCCTATTCTCTGATCCCCGGTCGTCGCGCCAAGTCTTCGGTCTTGCTTCAGTATTGTGCGCCCAATGAGAAAGTAACCGTCGTAAAGTTTGACGTCGACATTGCCGGCACCACTGGTGCTTTCCAACTCGTCTTCCCGACCTCGTTCCTGAACATCCTGATTAAGCAGATCAAGCTTGATCAGCCGCAGAAACGTGGCAGGTTACAGTATTTTCCGAAGCCCAGTATCCGGGAACGGATTCTGGATTGCGATTTTACGACTGCAGCTGAACTGCCCAACATGAAAGTAGCACTGCGAGACCTGGTTGCACTGCAACCCGGTTGCGTGCTCAAGCTTCGAGCGCCCGTGCGAAATCCGGGCATGCTCACCATCGGTGGCCAGGAAATATTCGAGGCCGTCCCCGTCCGCAACGGATCGCAAAAAGCGGCGCAACTTGGCCGTAAAACTCAATCGGCAAATATGGGGAGGGAATAAGAATCGTGAACAACCACAACAGCAAAAAACCTGCATTGGCATTTGCCGGAACCTTGGCAACTCACCTGGGTGAATCGCTAACCCAGGCGCTCGGCAATCCGTTGCAATTTCAGGTTCTTGATAGTCCCGACCTGGCCAAGCGCCAAGGCAAACCCGTTCATTTCCAGGTTAGTGTCTCAGGCAAACTGACTGGCGACTGTTTCATCGAAATGTACGAGCCGCAAGTGATCGACCTCGGCTCAAAGCTTTTGCCGGAACCGGCGACTACCTTCAATGACGCGATGGGCGAGGCCGTGGAAAAGGTAATCGCTTCAGCCACCGAAGGACTTTCCGCATCTTTAGCCGAGGAATATGGGACACTTACATTCAAGGTAGCCCGGGTGGCGGGGTTGGCGTTTGGCGGAATGTTGGTGGTGCCCCTTGCTACATCCGGCGAGCATGCAGACTTGGCGGTGGTGCTCTACGTTGACGGCAAACTCCTGGAATCATTTGCGCCCCAACCCGCGTCGACCCGCGCTGAGACCTCTAATGAATTTCCCATTAATCCGGCCAATCTTAAGCTCGTGATGGACGTCGAATTGAATGTGACCCTTCGCTTCGGTCAACGGCAGATGCCGCTGCGTGAAGTGCTTGAGTTGGCCAGCGGTTCGGTGATTGAGTTAGATCGTCAGGTAGATGAGCCTGTTGAGTTACTCCTGGATGGTAAGTTGATCGCTCGCGGTGAGGCTGTCATCGTTGATGGTAATTATGGCTTACGGGTCACGGAGATTCCGCAACCCCCTGCATCCCATTTTGCACGCTGAACTTTAAGGAGAGGTGAGTTTCGTTGAAGTCCCTTGGATCATTGCTGCGGTCCTTTGATCGTGGTTTAAAAGGCATGCGTCTAGCGTGCGCACTTCGGACTTGTCACAACACGCTGCTCACGCTCAGCGTGCCGCAGAGCCGTCCCGGAATTAAGGTGGGCGAACTCTGGTATTGCAGCGTCGATTGCTTTGCGACCGCGGCTTCCGCGCGTCTGTCAGAGCTCCTCGAAGAGCGCAATGTGGATGTGCCACGGGACCCGCGCCTGACCATTGGTTTGGTGATGCTGTCAAAGGGTTTTTTGACCGACGATCAGCTTCGCCTTGCTACCACTGAGAGCCAAGCGAATGGCGAGGATCTTGAGACGACCCTCGTGCGCCTTGGCCTTGCCAATGAGAAACAGCTTGCTGCCGCGAAAGCCGCGCAATGGGGATATCCCGTGCTTGGACGCGAACGCAAGGGCCGACCAGTAGAGGCAGATATTCCGCCAACTCTTCTGCACGCTTTCTCGGCTGTGCCGTTACATTATTCCCCGGCCACAAAACGACTTCTGCTTGGATTCGTCCATCGGGTGGAACACAGCTTTCTCCATTCCGTTGAACAGGTGACGGGTTTCCGGGCCGATGCCTGCTTCATCACTCCTACCGAACTCGAAGAGCAGTTGGAGCGGCTAACGCCCGTTCCCGGATACCAGGAAGCAGTCCTTGAAGAACTCGGAAGCCTGGATCAGCTGGCGAAAACGGTGGGCAGTTATTCGGTCGAGGTTGCGGTAAAAGAGGCTACGTTCGCCCTCTGCAAGAACTACATCTGGGTACGGCTCTCGGGTAGCCGCGGCAAAGTTGATCTGCTGTTCCATTTGAAGTCATCAGAAGACTCCGAAGTAATGGAAAATTCAGAGTTTTTGAGCGCGGGACGCGGTCAGAGGGTAAAAGAATGACGTGAAGTTGCCGATAACTGTGCCAGGTGGTCGCACAGTGCTCAACTTCACGAGTTTCCAATCCGAAATTTCCCTGCTTCCCCAAGCCGGTCGTCCGCTTCAGCTGGTCCCTGAATTTCCAGACGTACCGGTTTTGCGCTCGACTCTGTTGCGCCTTGAAGTCATGGTTCAGGCACCCTGCGTCGATCTGCGCGAGTTCTCTCAACTCATTCTTGAGGATCTGGGCGCCACGGTGCAGATTTTTCGCCTCGCGGGACGAGAGTATGGCAGCTCTGAGGGCCGCCCCAATCGAATCGAAGACTGCATCGCCGACCTCGGTCTTCAGGCATGCATGGATGCCGTTTCCGCGCAGATGCTGCCTTTCGAGACGCGCTCCTCTGAAATTAACGAAACATGGGACCACTCTCGCGAAATAGCAGTTTATGCAAGGCTTATTGCCGAAGAGAGCCCCGATATGAATCCCGACGAAGCCTATTTGGTGGGTCTCCTGCACTCGATCGGTGTTTTACCCAAGGTTCTGGGGTGGGAGTCGAAGAAATCCAAGCCCGTCGATCCTGAGTTGGCTGCTTTTAGGCTCGCGAATAATTGGTCGATGCCGAGCTGCGTCATTGAATTCTTCTGCGAACTGCAGAATCCTGGTCGCATCATGCGGTGGACAAATTTGATTCAGACAGCGCATGAGTTAGCGAATAGGTCCTCCATTGGCTGCCCCTTGGAACACACATTCCGGCCCCAATTACATAAACGGGCGTAATCATCCATCTGGCGCGGCATCGCTCCGCACCATTTTGATCCAGAGGATTGTCTTCTGATGAGGGAAGGCAATCCCCTTTTTCGAAGCATGAGCCCCTCTCATGGCCATTCTCATTGAATGCTCATCAAATCACTCGCATTGGGGTGATTTTTCCGCAATTTCGGGCAATCTTTGCCTGCCAGGATGGCACGCCTCTTGCACTATCAAGGGCAATACAAGAGGCAAATATGGACAGTGGTTACTATGCCGCATCGACGGCCCTGGTGTCGCACACCCAGGCCCTGGATGCGATCGCGAACAATCTTGCCAACGCAAGCACAGTTGGTTATCGCGCTGAACACAACGTTTTCAGCTCCGTGCTCGAGTCCGCCGGAACCGCGCCCAATACACCTCTCAATTCGGCAATCAACAACTACGGCATCCTGAGCAGAACAACTCTGGATCTTAATCAAGGCTCATTGCAAAAAACGGGCAATGACCTGGATGTCGCCGTGGAGGGCCCGGGATTCTTTACGGTTCAAACGGCCGATGGCCCCATGTACACCCGCAACGGCAATTTCCGCGTCTCGACCCAGGGACAATTGGTTACCGCCAATGGCGATGCGGTCATGGGCGACAAGGGTGTCATCAACATGCTTCCCGGGCCCGTTTCAATCAGTGCGGATGGAACCATCTCATCGAACGGTGCGGTCTCAGGCAAATTGAAAGTTGTCGAGTTTCCCTCCGGCACGCAGTTGTCGAGCACCGGCAATACGTATTACTCTGCCCCACCCAAGACGGCCGCGACAGCGACAAACTCTTTCGTACGCCAAGGTTCGCTGGAAAGCTCAAACGTAAATCCTGTGTACAGCATGGTGGAACTCATCACCGAACAGCGCACTACCGGAATGATGCAGAAGGCGCTTTCAATGTTCAATTCTGAAATCGACAAAACTGCGACCCAGGATCTCCCTAAGGTCGGCTAAAGGATCTCAACCATGTTTCATGCTCTTTACACCGCGGCGAGCGGAATGACCGCTCAACAAATGAACCTGGATAACATCGCCAACAACCTCGCGAACTCCAGCACTACCGGCTTTCAGTCACGCCGCGTTCAATTCTCTGACCTTCTGTATCAGAACCAGGTTATGCCTGGCTCGGCCGCGACACAGCAGACAACGGTTTCCGCTGGTCTTCAGGTTGGATTGGGCACACGTCCGGGCAACACTGAGATTATTCAGACGCAGGGCGATTTGACCAGCACCGGAAGTCCGATGGACTTCGCGATTGAGGGCACAGGCTTCTTCCAGATATTGATGCCCAACGGCCAGATCGGCTATACCCGCGCGGGATCTTTTCAGCCAGATGCGCAGGGAAACCTGGTCACCGCAAATGGCAACGCACTTCAACCGGCTATCGCCATCCCTCCGTCGGCCACCAATATCACGGTGGGCAGCGATGGAACCGTGAGCGCTACCCTTCCCGGTCAAGCACAGGCTCAGCAGATCGGGATCATCCAGTTGGCATCGTTCGCCAATCCCGGCGGGTTAAACAGCATTGGCAACAACATTTATCTGGCCACTACGGCATCCGGCAATCCGACCGTCGGCACGCCCGGTGGCAGTGATGGACTTGGAACAATTCAGCAAGGAATGTTAGAGCAGGCCAACGTAAACGTGGTCGACGAATTCGTAAGCATGATCCTGGCGCAGCGCTCGTACGAGGCTAACTCACGAGTGATCAAGGCAGGCGACGAAATGCTTCAACAGTTAAACAATCTGGCCCAATAAATAGAGTAAAACGCAATGATGCAATTAAAACTAATTAAATCTGTGCTCCTGTCGGTCGTGGTCGCGGTGCCAGCCGTGGCCGCGCCCGCTCGACAGTCCATTACCGCGGAGCAGATCGCCGCGGCCATGAACGGCGCAGGCATGCAGATCACCGCTCAACAGGTTTCACTGTTGACGGACGTTGTGGCAACGACCAGCAGACCTGTATTGAAAGTACGTTCGTTGGAGCCTTGGGGAGATCATCGCATGATGGTCAGGCTAGAATGCGCTAACCCCGAGGAGTGCCTACCATTTTTTGTGGCTGCGCGTTTCAGCCAGGGGAATGACGTGCATCCCGTGACTTCCGATTCCGAGCGGGCATCCGCAACTACATCGGACACACAGACCAAGGCCGCTTCTACTCCCCCCGTCATGCGCACAGGCGCGCTCGCGACGCTGATGATCGACAGCAATTCGATGCATATCAAGCTCGCCGTGGTCAGCCTCGAAAACGGCACTACCGGTCAGACCATTCGAGTCGCAAGCAAAGATCGCAAACAGATTTATTCCGCAAAAGTTGTGAGCAGCACGCTGTTGGTTGGGAGTTTGTGAGAATGAAAACAACGAGGCACCTCGCTTCACAACTCATGTGCGTGGCATTTTTGCTAGGCGCCATGGCACCCTGCGCCGAGGCGGGCAATGCCAAGGATCAGAAAAAAAATACTCCCGCTCAATTACGGTCAGACTACCTCACTCGAATTCAAGAAAAAGACAGCGTAGAGTCAGGACGCACCGTGGGGAGCCTGTGGTCGCCCGGCGTAACGTTGGGAGATCTTTCCATCGACTACAAAGCGCAAAAGCTGAATGACCGCATCGTGGTCCTGGTGGCCGTACAGACGACTGCGGCTCAAAGCGGCGATGTCAATAGCCAGCGCACCTTCTCGACTACGTCAGGCATTACCGGTCTCCCGGGCGATCTGAAGACGAAGGGTGTTAACCCGCTCTTTGCCGCGAACTCTGCGACCACACTACAAGGAAAGGGTGCGACGGATTCGAGCACCACATTTCAAACCAGCCTGACCGGCCAGGTGATTGCGGTATTGCCGAGCGGCAACCTGGTGGTTGAAGCGCAGCGCAAGATCTTCATGAACAACCAGCACGAGGACGTGACCATTCGAGGAGTTGTGCGCCCCAGCGACATCGGGCCTAACAACACCGTGTCGTCGGCGTCGCTGAGCAACCTTGAAATTGAGATGAAGGGCAAGGGCATCATCTCCGATAGTGTCCGTCCACTGAACCCGATTACACGAGCTTTGCTTTGGCTGTTTGGATTCTGATATCGATGAAATTGAAACTCGCAACTTCGAAACTAACTCCCCGGTCCATCGCCTGTTGCGCGATGGTACTGAGTCTCACCCTGTCTGAAGTTGTGCCGTGTGCTGCTGCGTCCACGGTCAACCGGCAGGTGATGGTGCGCGACGTGACGAGCGTTCAAGGCATCAGAGAAAACATGCTGGTAGGCTATGGCCTGGTTGTCGGCTTGAACCGAACCGGCGACAGCCAGCAGACCTTTCTAACCGTACAGACTCTGGCCAACGCCATGCAGAAGATGGGCGTACTTATCAGCCCCAGCGTGGTCGTCGTCAAGAATGTCGCCGCGGTCTTTATCACCGCATCGCTCCCGGCATTTGCCCGCCCGGGTGCCAAGCTTGACGTCACAGTATCTTCCATCGGCGATGCGAAAAGTCTCGAAGGTGGTGTGTTGTTGATGAGCGCGCTGCATGGCCCCGACGGACAGGTCTACGCTGAAGCTCAGGGTCCTTTGGTGCTCGGAGGATATTCAGCCGGCACCGGCGCCAATGGGAAAGAAGTGAATTCCACTACAGTGGGCCTCATTCCCAATGGAGGAATCGTCGAGCGCGATACCGCGGTCGACCTCAGCACCTTCAAAACCGTATCGCTTCTTCTGCGTAATCCAGACTTCACCACTGCCAAGAAAATTGCGGATGCAGTGAATGAGGAATTTCATAAACCGGTGGCTACGGTACTCGACAGCAGTCGGGTTGACGTCAGTGTGGCCGAGGCAGCGGCTGAATCGGTCCCGATCCTGATTTCGAAGGTGCAGAACGTCACGATCATGGTTCATCCTCCCGCCAGGATTGTGATCAACGAGCGCACCGGCACGATCGTTCTTGGTGGCGATGTCAAACTCTCGCCGGTCTCCGTGATTCACGGAAGCCTCTCCATTCAGGTCGTAACAACGTACGATGCAGCGATTATTCCTGATAACAAGGGCAGACCGCAGCAGGTACTCGTGCCCCAGCAAAGTCTCAGTGTGAATGACGGACCGGCTCAATCCATGAAGCTCGATGACGGAGCCAACGTGGAAGAACTAGTGTCCGGGCTACACGCCATCGGCACCACCGCACACGACGTCGTCGCGATCCTGCAGGCAATCAAAGCCGAGGGCGGACTACAAGCAGATTTGGAGATTCAATAAATGGCATCCAGCATGGGTTTTAGTTCACTTGCAGCGCAGACAAGCCTTCTCGAATCTCAGCAGGACCGCATGATTCAGCAGTCAAAGTCATCCGGCGGTTCAGACAGCGACGCCAAGATCGACAAAGGCTCGAAAGAATTCGAGGCCATGCTCTTGAGCACGTGGCTTCAGCAGGCGGAGCAGTCATTTGCCACCGTGCCAGGCGCATCAGACGATCAGGATCCTGGTGGGGAGCAGATGATGAGCATGGGTGTGCAGACACTGGCAACCTCCATGGCAGCCTCCGGAGGCATCGGAATCGCCAAGATGATTGCCAAGGCAATGCATGCCGCGGCAGACAAAACGGATAGCAAGACGACTGACCCTGCATCTCCCTCACAATCGAACCAAATTGGCCAAAAATAGTCGAAAGTTGACTAAACTGTTACCTGTCAAGTGCCGATAGTGTGACGGAGATTTGGATCAAGGAGTCGAGATGAGAATCGATCTGTACAATTCGCTGGCAAGTCAGATTTCGAGTGAAACGAGTTCACAAGCTGCAAATGCCAAGACTCGGGCAACCTCGAGCGGGGTAGATGAGGGAGATCGCACGACTCTCACTTCTGATTCTACTTCCGTGAGTTCGCTCGCAAGCACCGCCCTCAGTTCGCCCGAAGTGCGTCAGGACAAAGTAGATAGCCTGCGCCAGGCGATCGGGTCTGGACAGTATCAACTAGATCCGGTCAAGATCGCCGGCTCCATGATTGACGATCACGCGTGATCGCAAGAGTGATTCGCGCTTCTTAGGGCGAACCGCATCCACAGGAAGTGTGAAGAATGGCAACGGCTGACATCGACAATCGGAACCGCAAGGCTGCAGAGCACCTCCAAGTCCTGCGGTCTCTGGCTGGGGAGTTGGAAAAGGCCATGGATGCCATTTCTCACAATGCTCTGTCGGATTTCGAAGAAAGCGTCGCCAATCAGGCCGCGCTCAGCGCCCAGCTTTGTCACTTGGCTGAAGACCTGAGCGCGTCTACTGGATCCAGCCCCGCGGCCCCGGAATCCGTGGTCGGTGATGAATTCATGCAAGAGATCACCGCCGCTAACAATACGCTCCAGATACTCAACCGCCGTTACTCAGCGCTGCTTAAACTTTCCAGCCATTCCGCGGCGTTGATGATTTCGTTTTTTAGTTCCTTCAAAGGACAATTCCAGGAGGGTTCTGGCCCCAGGTTGAAGCATCAGACCTGGTCCTGCCAGGTTTAATCATTATGGGTGGCCTAAACGTATCTTTAAATATTGGAATTGGGGCGCTCGATGCCACTCAGGCAGCGCTGAATGCCACGAGCAATAACATCGCGAACTCCAACACGGCGGGATACACACGCGAAGTTGCGCGGCTGAGCGAGAACGCACAGACTGTCACCGGCGACGAAGTAAACGGCGGTGGAGTTACACTCAACGGATTGCAGAGCGTCCGCGACGAGCTCATTAATACGCAGATTCAACAGCAGACCTCAGCGCAGAGTAGTGCCGACACCCAGTCCTCCTCGCTTCAGCAGATACAGAATCTATTCACCACGAGCGGGACCGATATCGCCAGTGCGTTGACTACGTTCTCCAAGAGTCTGACACAGTTGTCGGCAAACTCGACGAACTCAGCCACGCAGCAAAGCGTTTTGTCGGCCGGCCAGAATCTCGCTACTGCCTTCAACACGACTTCGAATGGGTTGACCAGTGCGAAGACAGCCGCGGATGCCCAAGTCACCAGTACCGTGGCCCAGATTAACTCACTGACCACGCAGATCGCGCAGTTAAATGGACAGGTCGCACAGCTCACATCGACGGGACAGGATGGCGGCGCGATTCAGGACCAGCGCGATGAATTGGTGCAGCAGCTGTCGAGTCTGACCGGCGTTTCCATCACTCAGTCCGGCTCCAACGGAGAAACCATCACGACCGGGGACGGAACTCCGCTTGTAATGGGTTCACAGAGTTTTGCTCTGCAGACCTCCGCCAGCAGCTCTGGAACGCAAGTCCTCGACTCTAGTGGCAACAACATCACCGCTTCGAACCTGGGCGGCACGCTGGGTGGTGCAATCCAGATCCGGGACCAGGTGATTCCCACTTACATGTCGCAGTTGAACACGTTGGCCAGCCAGCTATCTACAGCTTTTAATTCGGCGCAGGCTCAAGGGTATGAATCAACCGGGGCCGCAGGCCAGAATTTCTTCGCCATTGCTACAACCCCCACAGGGGCTGCCGCCGGCATGAGCGTGGCTATCACGGATCCAGCCAAGATCGCTGTAAGTTCCGACGGCTCGACGGGGAGCAATGGCAACGTCGCTAACCTTTCCGCGGCTTTCACCAACACGCTTCCGTCTGGACAAACGCCCGCCAATGCGTATGCCAACCTGGTATTCCAGGTGGGCAACGACGCATCCAATGCCAGCACGCAGTCCACTGCGATCGGACAAAACCTGCTGCAGCTGCAAAATCAGCAGAGCTCTGTCTCGGGCGTCAACATTGATGAAGAGACGACAAACCTGATTCGCTTCCAGACGGCCTACGAGGCCGCCGCTCGAATTGTGAGCACCGTTCAGGCGCTCAACACTGCCACGATGAGCATGGTATCCGCCTAAGGTGAAGGACTAATATGCGAGTTACTACAAACTTGGTCGACAACATTCTTGCGGACTTGCAACAGAGCCAGCTATCTCTCAACACTGCGCTCCAGCAGGTCTCCACGGGGAAAAGCGTGACCGTTCCCTCCGATAATCCCACTGCCTCTGCCGCTATGGTGCAAAACACCATTGAGACGGGCGAGGTGGATCAATATACGCAAAACATCAGCAGCGTACTTACGACCATGCAGACTGCCAGTTCTACATTGAACTCGGTCGTGACTTCTCTCACCCAGGCAGTCTCGCTCGGCACTGAAGGCGCGAACGGTACCAATTCAAGCGCGAATCTCCAAGCTATAGCGACGCAGGTCCAAGGAATTCTGACGAATGTCATTTCCGACGCAAATACAACGGTCTCAGGCAATTATCTATTTGCGGGAACCAGCAACACATCTCCCTATACTGCGAACTCCTCTTCGTCGACAGGCTATACCTACAACGGCAACTCGAATACAAATTCCGTTGCCGTCGGCGACAATTTGAACGTTCAGGTTAACCTCCCTGGAAATCAGATATTCTCCGATCCGAGCAACGATGTGCTCGGCACCTTAAATGGGCTGGTTACGGCGCTGAAAAGCGGTAACAGTGCGAGTATCGCCAGTGCCACCACTGCGGTCACCTCAGCGATTAGCTACATTGGCCAGCAACAGGTCTTCTACTCGAACGCCCAGAGCCAGCTGACGAGCCAGGAGAGCACGCTGAAACAGGACACAGTGACCCTCACGTCCCAGGCAACCAGTCTGGTAGGAGTCGACTTAGCCACGGCTGCGACAAATCTGACCGAGGCGGAGACAGCCAACAGCGCAGCCATGGCAGCCGCGGCGAAGGTCCTTCCCAACACCTTGCTCAATTACCTCTCCACTCCGAGTTAGAGGCATCGGCCTCTAACTCAGAGCAGGCCTCGTCTATCTTGTTCGTTCGGCATTCTCGCCGTGATCCTCAGCATTCGCTTTCCTGCCGTAACTCTCTCTGCCAATACAAATAAAGAATGGGCGCGTTCAACGCGCCCATCAAACTGCTGCCGAACCCCATCATTTTGGTGGGGTTTGTTTTTTTAGGTGAGGAAGTTCGTGGGAGGGAAGGTTCTGGCTGGTTCAGTTCCTCATATCGCCTGAGTTGCTCGATGTAGGCATTCAGCAGCGCGAATAAGTTGGTGAGGGGCGTATTGGGCCCCATTCGGCTGAGCATGAGTGCGATTTTCTTAATGTTCTGTGCGGTGGCGGCGAGCAGGCATTGCTGTTGCACTTTGTTCAGGCCGCGCATCCTGGCATAGCGGTG
>CZKL01000327.1_pt1 | contig 45446 bp, 37 predicted proteins | sample 1122441 | NCBI WGS metagenome assembly CZKL01 (sample SAMEA3539301, study PRJEB10725) | soil metagenome | biome: tundra; feature: field; material: soil | place: USA | collected 2010-05 | depth 0.15 m
GTTCTGGTCGAGCTTTCCGCCCACGGTGATCAGAGGCGCACAGGCAAAGAAGCTGATGGTCGCAAAAATGGCTGCGATCTGACCGAGGAGTTTGGTGGGATCGCCGTCGGCTGATAGGGTATCGAGATCGACCACACGCAGAAGAAACATCCGATAAAGCGTCCGAAACTGAAACAATTCTTTCATGGTACCCTCAAGCGGATATCAAGTCAGCAATCTGGCGCGAAATGGCATCGGCGTCCTGTTCGACCGCGAGCTCCTGAAAGATGTCTTCGAGCGAGGAGAGGGACATCAGCGTCTGCAGGTGCTCGATGGAGTCGTCCGCCACGATCTTTCCGCGGTGGAGGATCACGACATGCGAGCAGATGCGCTGCACAGTTTCGAGTTCATGCGAACTGAAGAGGATCACTTTTCCGCGAGCGGCCAATTCCTGAATCAGACTACGTAGCACCAGAGCGGACCCCACATCGAGGCCCGAAAACGGTTCATCGAGAAGAATCAAATCCGGATTGTGCATCAAGGCAGCGATTAAGAGAACTTTTTGACGCATTCCTTTTGAGTAGGAAGAAATAGCGAGGTCACGGTCAGAGTGCAGAGCCAGATGCCGCAACAGGCCGTCGATGCAGGCCGCGGAAGGTTGTGGGGCCAGACCGCGTAAGCTTGCGACCATCTCGAGGTATTCGAGTCCACTCAAATGTGTGTAGAGATGAGGCTCTTCGGGAACGTAGCCCATGCGCCGCTGGAATGCCATCCAGTCGTTCCGAATCGGCTTTCCATTGAAAAAGATGTCACCTTCGTCGGGCTCAATCAGGCCGGTTATCATCTTCATGGTCGTGGATTTACCCGAGCCATTGGCTCCCAGATAGCCCGTAACCTCACCAGGTCGCGCGCAGAAGGTGACACGATCGACCGCAGCAATGGTGCTGTATCGCTTGGAAACATTTCTCAGTTCAAGCACGGACAGTCACCTCCGCAATACCTATGTAGCAAGCTATACTCAGGATCGGTCGAAGCACGCAAAAGTATTTCTGGACTGAAGTCGTTCAGCAAAATCGACAACGCTTGTTAGAAATTTGGAAGTTTAACCTACGCCGACTATGATCCGGTGTGGAATGTTTTTGAGCGTTGGCTGTCGTTTCTTTTTATGATCAGGGCAAAGGGGATTTGAATGCGGATAAGGTATAAAGCTTACTCATTCGTGATGGGAGCGTTGCTGGCTTCCTATAGTATTTGCGTCGCACAGCAGGCACCCGCGAAATACGAAGCCACTCTTGATTCGCTCAACCGGCATCCATTGCCTGATTGGTACGCTGGAGCCAAGCTCGGAATTTTTATTCACTGGGGCCTTTACTCGGTTCCGGGTTGGGCGCCTCTCACGCATCCCGACCATGACTTCTCGTCGAACGACTACATCAAGTACGACCCCTACGCTGAGTGGTACTACAACACCATGCGGGTCGATGGCTCACCGACACAGGCTTATCACCGCGAACATTATGGTGCGAATTACAACTATTACAATTTTGCGCCGATCTTCGATCGCGAGACAAAGAAGTGGAATCCGGATCAGTGGGCAACGATATTTCGCGATGCGGGTGCACGGTACGTGGTGCTGACCAGCAAGCATCATGAAGGATTCACGCTCTGGCCAAGTTCGATCCCCAATCCGACGCTTCCGCCTGACCGGCAGCATGCCACGCGTGACCTGGTTGGCGAGCTGACCACCGCCGTGCGGAAGCAGGGCTTGCGGATGGGGCTCTATTATTCAGGCGGCTACGACTGGACGTTTGTGCCCGGCCCGATCAGGGAAAAAGCCGACTACGAGAAAGTGAAGCCAGAGAGCGAAGCGTACGGAAAGTACGCCAACGCGCAGATTCATGAACTCATCGAACGCTATCATCCAGCAGTATTGTGGAACGATATCGACTGGCCGAAGACAGGCAAGGCTCTTGAAGTCGAGGCGGACTACTACAACAGCGTCCCGGACGGCGTGATCGACGACCGCTTTGGAATTGAACATGCTGATTTCAAGTCTCCCGAGTACGAAAAGCTCGATAAGATCAGCGAGAAGAAGTGGGAAGAATGCCGTGGCCTGGGTCGTTCCTTCGGATATAACCGAGCCGAGGGCGAAGCCGAGACGATCGCGCCTGCGGAGTTGATAGCCCTGCTTGTGGACATTGTCAGTAAGAACGGCAATCTGCTGCTCGATGTGGGGCCCGAGGCTGATGGGACAATTCCTCCGGTACAGATGGAGCGGCTGAAGGCGCTGGGCGCGTGGCTCAAACAGAACGGCGACGCGATCTACGACACCAAGCCGTGGACGAAAGCAGCAGGAAAGTCCGCCGAAGGCGACGATCTGCGGTTCACGCGCAAGGACCACGATTTGTACGTCACGGTGTTGGGTCAGCCCAAGAGTTCGACGTTGACCATTGAAGACGTGCGGTTGAAAGCGAATGGAGCCGTGTCAATGCTTGGCGAGTCTGAACCGCTTAGCGCAAAGGGAGAAGGCGACGCTCTGCGCATCTCGCTCCCTTCAAAGTTGACGGGAGACTACGCATACGTCGTCAAGCTTGCAAATTACCTGGAATGAGTTGAGAGCGGATCTTCGGCGTTGATGAGGAGTCTCTGCACCGTAAATTCAAGCAGGCTGTAGGCTTCAGGAAGTGCTGCGGTGACGATGCCTGTGAATCCTTCGCGCAATTCCGTGGAGCCCGCCCCCACCGTGAACAGGTAGGCATTACCAGGCACGGAATTGTAGAGTTCCTGCGAGAGGGCTAAGAGCTCGGCTGAAGCAATGTGGTGGGTGGCGAGGCCGGGTACCGCAGGCGCTGGGTCAATGGGCCTTACCTGCACTGATCCTGGAACAGACTCGATTGAGCAATCGATAAATAAAACTGAGTCCGCGTGAGCGATATCTTCAGCCAGGTCAGGAGTCCACTGTTGACGCACGATGACCCGAATTCCGGACCCTTTGGCGAAACGATCTTCGGTCCAGTGAGCAAGCCAAGGCCCGATACCATCGTCCTCGCGTAGCGTGTTGCCACAGGCGAGAACGAGACACCGGGCCGAGGTCTGTTTCATGGCGAGATCGTCCTTAGCGGATGACGCGATCCACCACTTCGCCGTCCGCCGAGAGCAGCGAAACCGCGAGCGGCATCTGGCCGAATGCATGCGTGGAGCAGCTAAGACATGGGTCAAAGGTGCGCACTACAGCTTCGACGCGATTCAACATGCCTTCGGTGAATTTGCCATCCTTGACATAGTGCTTGGCTGCTTGCAGCACGCCCTTGTTCATGGCGTTGTTGTTCTGGCCGGTCGCAATCACCAGGTTCGCCCACGTAATCAGGCCGTTCTCGTCCACCTTGTAGTGATGATGCAACGTGCCACGGGGTGCTTCTGCCTGGCCTGTTCCCTCAAGACGGTTGACTCCAGCGACAGCGCGCACATGCTTGTCAAGGATCAGCGGATCGGTGAGGATATGTTCGATCTTCTCGATGCCGTAGAGGATGTCGATGAGGCGCGCATGGTGGTAATGGAATGAGCCTTGCACGGGACCGACAGCCAGTTTCTTGAATTCGGCCAATTCCATATCAGCGAGAGGTGTGCCCATGGTCTTAGCGATGTTGAGTCGTGCTAATGGGCCAACGCGATAGCTACCCTCGGGATATCCGAACGGCTTGTAGTAGGCGAACTTTGTATAGCTATAGGGCTCGACTGCTTCGCCGACGACTTCAGGGAAGCGATTCGCTGTGATGCCGTCTTCAACTATATTGCCTTCAGCATCGATCAGTCGCAACGTGCCATCAGTGAACTCAATCGACTCGTCGTCATTCACTAAACCCATATAGAGAGAGGGGAAGTTGGCAAAGACTGCGATTTCCGGTTGAAAGCTTTCGGCGATCTGCTTGTATGCGGTAAGTGCAAGCTTGATGCCGGCGTAGGCTTCAGGAAGCATCGCCAGGATTTCATCGCGCTTGGCAGCGGCCAAAGGCTCTGTAACGCCACCAGGCACAACCCATCCGGGGTGAATGCGCTTGTTTCCAAGCAATTCGATGATGTGCTGGCCGAAGCGCCGCAGAGCGATGCCCGCGCGGCCCAGTTCAGGCTTGGCGCCGACAACACCGAAGATGTGGCGGAACTTGGGGTCGGAATCCATGCCCAGCAGCAAGTCGGGAGAGGATAGGTAGAAAAAGCTCAGCGCGTGCGACTGCACCATTTGAGCGAGGTTCAACATACGCCGAAGTTGAGCGGCAGTATGCGGAATGCGCACCGACATGATAGCTTCGCAAGCCTTGGCCGAGGCGATCAAGTGCGACACAGGGCAGATGCCGCAGATGCGAGCCATCAGGCTGGGCATTTCATAAAAGGGTCGGCCTTCAGAGAACTTTTCGAAGCCGCGCACCTGGGTTACGTGAAAGTGGGCGTCTTCAACTTCGCCCTGGCCGTTGAGTTGAATCGTAATTTTTCCGTGCCCTTCAAGACGAGTGACAGGATCGATAGTGATGGTCTGACTCATGACTCAGGCTCCAAAGCGGGTGAGCGCTGGAATATCCAACGGGCCGCCAGTTATCAGCGCAGTGAGCGCCGTGTGAAATGTGTCGGCCGAGGGCGGACAGCCGGGAAGAAATACGTCCACCTTCACGAATTCATGTATGGGCCGAACGACCTTAAGCAGCTTGGGCACCACGACGCAGGGTATCTGCTGCTGCAGGCTTGCGTTCTCGATATAGGCGCGATCGAGGATGGACTGAGGCCCGATCGGATTGCGCATCGATGGCACGTTACCTGCTACCGCACAGTCGCCCATCGCGATGAGCATCTTGGAGTGGGCACGGATCTTCTTGATCTTCTTCTCGTCGTCGACCGAGGCCACCGCGCCCTCGACCAAGGCGATGTCAACCTCATCGGGATATTCCTTGGTGTCAACGATGGGGCTGTAAACCACGTCGACGAATTCGGCCAGCTCGATGAGCCGTTCGTCCATGTCGAGAAACGACATGTGGCAGCCGGAACATCCGTCCAGCCAGACTGTTGCCAGTTTCACTTTGCTCATTGCGCTTCCCTCATGAGGTTCAGGTTAAGAAGAAAATCGGGATACTTGGGATGGTCGGAGCCGACCTTGCTCTTGTCGAATAGCGCTCCGGTGGGGCAGACCTGTACACATTTGCCGCAACGCGTGCACGTGGAGGATCCCCAGTTCTCGTGCAGGTCGGTGATGACCAGGGAGTTGATGCCGCGGCCCATGACGTCCCATACATGCGCGCCTTCCACTTCGGCGCAGACGCGCACGCAGCGCGTGCAGAGGATGCAGCGGTTCTGGTCGAGCGTAAAGCGTTCGTGCGAGGCGTCGACCGGCAACTCGGGATTGCGATAGGGCAGGCGAACGTGCGTAACTCCCTGATCCTGGGCCAGCGACTGCAGCTCGCAATGGCCGTTGGAAACACAAACCGAGCAGATGTGATTGCGTTCGGCGAAGAGCATCTCGAGAATGTTGCGGCGATACTTCTGCAGCCGCTCGGTATTGGTGGCCACTTCCATGCCTTCGAATACCGTGGCCACGCAGGCGGGCAAGAGCTTGTTGCTGCCCCTGATTTCGACCAGGCACATGCGGCAGGCGCCCACATCGCTCAGGCCGTCCATATGGCAGAGGGTGGGAATGTCGATTCCGTTTTCCCGCGCCACTTCGAGAATGGTCTGACCCCGGCGAGCACTCACTTCCTGCTCGTCGATGATTAGAGTTTTGACTTCAACGGCGTCGTTCATGCCAGCACCTCCACGACAGGTTCAGCGTCCACAGGAGTCTGCATGCTACAGACGCCGGCGGGACAGCGCTTGTGAACGATGTGCTCGATATATTCATTGCGGAAATACTTGAGCGTGCTCAGCACCGGGTTGGGCGCGGTCTGGCCGAGCCCGCAGAGGCTCGTGCTCTTGACCGTGTCGCACAGTTCTTCAAGCAGTTCCAGATCGTCCATCGACGCAGTGCCACGGCAGATGCGGGACAGAAGCGTGAACATCTGGGCGGTGCCGGCGCGGCAGGGAATGCACTTGCCGCAGGACTCGGTCATGCAGAACTCGATGAAGAACCGAGCCACGTTGACCATGCAGGAGGTATCGTCCATGACGATCATGCCGCCCGAGCCCATGATGGACCCCGCAGCCATCAGCGCGTCATAGCTGACCCCGAGGTGAAGCATGTCGGCAGGAATGCAGCCGCCGGAAGGACCGCCGGTCTGAACAGCCTTCAGTTTGTGGCCGCCCGGTACGCCACCGCCGATGTCCTCGATAATCTCCCGCAGCTTGATCCCCAGCGGAACTTCGATGAGGCCGGTATGGGTGATTCTGCCCGTGAGCGCGAACACCTTGGTTCCCTTGCTGCGTTCCGAACCCATGTTGAAGAACCACTTGCCGCCGTTGCGCACGATGGGCGCGATATTGGCATAGGTCTCCACGTTATTGATCAGCGTCGGCTTGCCCCACAGACCGCTGACCGCCGGATAGGGCGGGCGCGGCTTGGGCGTTCCGCGGCGTCCTTCGATCGAAGCCAGCAGCGCTGTCTCTTCACCGCAGACAAATGCGCCGGCGCCAAGACGAATTTCGACGTCGAAATTGAAGGTGGTGCCGCCGATGCCGTTGCCCAACAAGCCGCGGCGCCGTGCTTCGCGCAGGGCGGTGGTCAACCTTGCCACCGCGACCGGATATTCAGCGCGTACGTAGATGAAGCCCTTGCTGGCGCCCACGCCATAGGCGGCGATCGCCATGCCTTCGATGACACGATGCGGATCGCCTTCCATCACGCTGCGGTCCATGAATGCGCCGGGATCGCCTTCGTCGCCGTTGCAGACCACGTACTTTACGTCGCCGCTGGCTTTGGCGACGGTGCTCCACTTCAAGCCCGTGGGATAGCCGCCGCCGCCACGGCCTCTGAGGCCGCTCTCCGTAATGCGATGGACAACGCCGTTCGGCGTCATTTCCAGCAGGGCTGTCAACAGGGCCTTGTAGCCGTCGCGCGAAATATAGTCGTCGATCTTCTCCGGATCGATGTGCCCGGCGTTCTCCAGGACCACGCGGACCTGCTTGTCGAAGTGCTCATTCAGATCGCACTGCAACTCAGGAACGGGGCCGCCGCCAAGGCTGGCTACGATGGCTTCAGCGTTGGTGTGCTGCACATGGTGATAAAGGGTTTCTTCGGGATCGACGCGCACCAACGGGCCGGAGGAGCAGGGTCCCATGCAGCCGGTGCGGCGGACGAGCACTCTCTTGTCCGACCCCTTGGCGGCTTCGACGATGGCCTCACGCAGTTTATCCGCGCCCTGGCTGGCACAAGCCAGATCCATGCAGACATTCACCTCGTAGTCGTACTTGGCGTTGTCCTGGTGAACATTTTTAGCTATTTGTTCCAGCTCTTCGAGGTTCATTCCACAATCCACCTTTCCAACTGCTCCAGCATGTGCTCACCGGTCATTTCGCCGTTCACCTCGCCATCGCACAGAGCCACGGGAGCGCGGCTGCATGCGCCTACACAGCGTGCGGTCATCAGGCTGATCTTGCTGTCGCTGGTGGTCTGTCCTTGCAAAATACCCAGGCGCTTTTCGGCCGCGGCAATCAGCTTGTCGGAGCCCTTGATATAGCAGGCGGTCCCGGCGCAGACGGTAACGGTGTGCTTGCCCGGCGGCTTGAGGCTGAAGTAGTGATAAAAAGTGACTACGCCGTAAGCCTGGCTGAGAGGTACGCGCAGGGAACGGGCTACGAAACGGATGGCATCGTCGTCCAGATAGCCGAATGACGATTGCACGGTGTGAAGCGTTTCAATCAGCGCATGACGGGCAAACCCATTCTTGCGCATGGTGCCGTTCACGATCTTCCATCGTTTGTCGTCGCTGGGAAGCGGCGGGGGTATGAAAGCTGGCACAATTCCTCCCATGAGCGGAACAACACGCACAGCGCTCGTTCCACTGCGCAGAGTTCGGTTCCATCTTCTTGTTTTCCTTATACTTTCAAGGGCCGATGCAAAACCGTGACATCGGTCACCAGTCAAGGGTGCGAGTCTAATCTAGCGGGGACTCTCCGATCCGGGGAAATTGAGGCAACGCAAAGATACGCTTTGCGCTGCCTGAAGTCGAGCTACCGGTCGGTGCACGAATAGCACGGATCGATCGATGCCTGGATCAATGGTGTGTCCGCCAAGCGTGCGCCCATCACCATGTACCGCACGGAGGGCATGTTGACGAAGGTCGGCGTACGCACGTGAACCCGGCTGGGATTGCGGGCGTGCTCGCGCCACGATACGCTGTACATCACTTCGCCGCGAGGCGCTTCCACCCGGCTGGTCGCTGTTCCCGTAATGAAATTGAACTTGCCGTCGCCGGTGTTGATTTCGCCGGCCGGCATCCTGGTGAGTGCCTGGCGAAGAATCTTGCAGCTCTCCATGATTTCGAGCGCACGCACCAGGAGGCGGGCACGGACGTCGCCGTCAGGCTGCACAGGGACTTCGAATTCCATCTCGTCGTAGGCTGCGTAAGGGGCGGCACGGCGCAAATCCTGGCTCACGCCCGACGCCCGCGCCACGGGACCGACAACCCCGCAGGAGATGGCCTTCTCGTGGGTCAGGACCCCGATGTCGGCGCAGCGGGAACGAGCCGTCGAACTGGTGGTGAAGATGGGAATGACCTTGCGCACCATCTCCCGCTCCAGGGCATCCAACATGGAAACCAGCGCCATGGGATCCTCGATGTCGCGATTGACACCGCCAATGCGGTTCATGGAGTAGTTGACGCGGTTTCCTGAAATGGCCTGGAGCACGTCCATCACCTGCTCGCGCAATTCAAAACAGGTCATGAACATGGTTTTGAAGCCCATGAGCTTGGCGGCAATGCCCGCCCACAGCACGTGGGAGTGGAGGCGCTCCAGTTCGGCAATCACGACGCGTATGTACCTGGCGCGCGGAGGGGGCGTAAGCCCGGTCAGCTTTTCCATCGCCTGGCACAGCGTGAGGGTGTGGATGTTGGAGCAGATGCCGCACACCCGCTCCATCAAAGCGATTACCTGGATGTAATTGCGCGTTTCCGCCAGGTGCTCGATGCCGCGGAAGTTGAATCCGATATGCAGCTTGGCTTCGGATACGGTTTCACCCTCGCAGATCAGGTCCAGCTTGTACGGTTCTTCCAACGCCGGATGGTAGGGGCCCATCGGAATTTTGTAGCTCACTTGGCGACCTCCTCACGTAGATTCACACCCATCGTGTCTCCCCGGCGAAGGAGCAACGGCTCGTATGCGCGTCCGGTGAATTCGATGGCAAATCCTTCGTGAATTTCGCGTTCAATCCAATCCACGGCCTCGCAGAGGTCGTAGATGCTTTCAATGGATTTCTCTGCAAGCACAAAGGCAAACCCCAGCAGGCGGCCGTCGATATCCCAGTGATACTCGAGGCGAAAACCCTCTTCTTTGGGGAGTTGATAAGCCGTAATGGTGATGAAGCGGGCCTGCAGCGCATTCATCGCCTTGGCAACTTCGCGGACGTTCAAATCGCTCAAGTTGAGCCAGAACACTCCGCCTTCTTCAGTCCAGGGAGATTTTTCGGCGGCGGCTTCGGGGATAGCTTCAACGGTGGTGGTCATTGTGTGTCTCCAGGGGAAGGAACGGGAGCGGGTGGGGCAACCGGTGCGGTTTTGACGGCAGCGGGTTTGACCGGTGCTTTGCGTGCGACCGTGTAGGAATGCTTCAGTTCGCCCAGCGTGGTGTACAGCGGCGGAGTCTCCGACTCCTGGTGCAGGGCGTGATCTTTGCAGCCTTCCACACAGCGGCCGCAGAAGGTGCATTGGCCGGGATCGTAGCTCCATGTGAATTCGCCCTTGCCGCCTTTGAATTCAATGGCGCGCGAGGTGCAGCGGAACTTGCAGACGGCACAGCCGGTGCAGCGCGAGGGATCGAATTCGACCAGCCCGCGAAAGCGGTCGGTGACCTTGGGCCGCGCGGGATAGAGCAAGGTACGGGAGCCGCCCCAGAGGTTCTTCCATAACATGGTGAGGATGTTCATGATCTGAACCTCATGAAGAGCGCTGAGGAAATGGCGAGGACAGCGAAGATCAATGTGCACTGCCAGTAGAAGCGGACCGTTGTATCGATCGCCAGGCGGGCGGTAGCCGAGGCAACCACCGAGAGCAAAAGTACGACGGCAAACGAAAGCGCGACGAATACGATGGCCGCCAGCCACCACTGCGTAATGTGAGGCGCAGCCAGGGTTGCGACCAGGCCGGTTGCAGCGATCCATTCAAGTCCGTGGGAAAGTTCCCACATGGCCAGTTCCGGTCCGGCGTATTCGGTCATAGGGCCGGAGTAGATTTCCTGCTCGGCATTGGGCAGGGAGAACGGATTGAGGTGGAGCTTGGCGGGCAGGCAGACCAGTAGTGCCACAACACCGAGCCACCGTAACGGCGAAGCGGGCAGCGTTGCCAACTCTTCGAGCCGGAACGTGTGCTGCGATGCGGCGATGGAAATAATCGCCAGCAGGAACACGACGTTGTAGGAGACGCTGAGAACCGCTTCGCGCGCCGATCCGATCTCGCCAAAGATGGATCGCGAGGAAAAGCCCGCCGCGATGATACACATCGAAGGCAGTTCCAGCAGGGCAAGCAACAGGATCAAGTCGCCTTGGAAGCCCCCGTAGGAGGGCAGCACCGGCAGCAGGGCAACGGCACCGGCGGCAGAGGATACGGCCAGTAAGGGCCACGCCTTCATCAAGGCTCCGGCAATCCCGGTACGCGGCGGAGTCGACTTGCCCAGCAGTTTGATGAAGTCGAAGAACGGCTGCATGAACGGCGGCCCGATGCGGCCCTGCATCATGGCAACCGCCTTGCGTTCCACCCAAAGAAAGAACCAAGCCGCGGGAACCGCGAACAGGAGTCCCGGAAAGATGAGCAGGCGCGCCAGCGCAGTAATGAGGTTCATAGCTGGATCTCCGCGAGCGCTGGCTCCGTGCTTTCCGGATCGACGATGGGCAAGGGCTGCGGGTCGGGCACTGCCTTGCCGGCGGCCCGGTCGGCGAGGATCGCTGCGGCTCTCGCTACGCCGGCGATGATGGCATCGGGACGCGGAGGGCAGCCGGGCACGAAGACGTCAACGGGGATGTGCTTGGTGAGCGGACCGTCGAGCGTGCGGCTGTCGATGAATACATTGGTGGTTGCCGGGCAGGAGCCGATGGCGACCACCGCTTTCGGACCGCAAACTTGCCCGTACACCGTCTTGATGGCGCCCACGGCGTTGCGCGTTACCGGGCCCGTGATGCAGAGAATGTCGGCGTGCCGGGGACTGCCTTCAAGGCGCACGCCCAGTTGTTCGGCGTCGTAGCGCGGCGTAAGGCTGGCTACCAGTTCGATGTCACAGCCGTTGCAACTGCCGGAGTTCATATGAAAGAGCCAAGGGCTGCGGCGGCGGCTGTAACACATTAATCGATTCCAGAGATTCATGGTCGACCCCCTTGAAGCATCTGCAATAAACCAGGCCATACCCCGGCGGCGAGGAGCACCGCGACCAGAACGACGACAGTGGCCTGAATGAGGAATGGTTCTTTCTTCGCTTGCGCCTCCGCGTCGGGCGGTGCGTCGGAATTGCGGCCAGGACCCCACCAGATGCGGGTTAAGGCGAGGACGTAGCCGATGAGCGCAAAGATGGAGGAAAGGATGAAGATGGCGGCGAGGGCAGGGCTGATGCGCTCCGCAGTCTCGTAGAGCCTCCAGCGGCCGATGAACCCGAGCGTCGGCGGAATGCCGAGCATGGCCAACATGCCGAACAGGAAGCCAAATGCGCTGACGGGGTAGCGCGACGCCAATCCCGTGGGCTCTGAGGCCAGTTCGCCGGCTTCTTCCGGACCGCTGAGGCAGGCGAACAGCAACGCCTTGGCGAGAGCGTGGGTCGAAGCAGCAATGAAAGCGCCTTCAAGGCCAATCTGCGTGGCGGCGGCGACTCCTAGCAATAGGAAGCCGACATCTTCGATCGTGGAAAGAACCAGAAGGCGCTTGAGGCTCTTCTGGGTGAGCATCAGCAGCGCGGCAACGAACGAAGTGACAGCCGCAGCGCCCAGGAGAAGTGCAGGCGGCGTCAGCGCGCTTGGATGGTTCTGAATCCCGAGACAGAACTCACCAAACGCCGCCATATCGACGACGGCAATGATCAGCCCGAGTACGACGGCCGGTAGTTCATCGGCGAGGCTGAGCAGCCAGAAGAGCAGCGGCACAGCGGCCAGCTTGACGATGACGCTGGTTAGCAGGAACGTCCGGGACCAGGCTTCACCTTGCGCCAATTCGCTCGCCACCATCGTTATAGCGGAGATGAGGACGACTGCCGTATAGGTGAGTTTGGCTGCCTGCGTTTGCGCTGCCTGCCATACCAGAACCACAGTCAACAATGCACCGAGTTCCAGGAGTCCGAGCCGCACCCACGCATCGGTCACAAACAGGCCGGTGATCGTGGATAAGGAAATCAGCAACATGAACTGCGCATGCTTGCGAGTGCCTGCCTGAGCGAAAGCGGAAAAGATCAGGGCTACCGCGGCAACGAAACAGGCCGCTATAAGCAATCCCGGCATATGGAGTGGCGGGAGGCTTGTCACCCCCGACTCAGTTCCAGGAACGATCCAGCGCAGACTTACAAAGACGGCGGAGGCCAGCACAATGGTGAGCACCAGGGCCCGCTTCTCCATCCAGGCAACCAGGACTCCAAGGGCGCGCGAAACCGCCTGTAAACCATCCCAGACGCCGAGATAGACGCGGTCTACATTGGTCCAGCGGAAGAACGACTGCCAGTTCTGCAGGAAGATGCTGGAGAAGTCCCCGGCCGTCAGTCTTCCTTGATCCGACAACGGCTCTCCGCCGGTAAAGATGCCGCCGCCGGCGCCCGCCAGGGCAGGTCCTCCGCCAGCCGAGACGGTTACAGCGACTGGCCGTGCGACGTAAGCGAGGGCATAGATGGCGCCGCCCAGAATCACTGACACCAACGCCAGCACCAGGCCGCCCGTAGTGGAGAAGCTGCCCGCTTCCGACGCCAAACCAAACCAGGTCACGTGGACGCCGGCCCCGATCGCCAGGGTGCGGAGGATCGGGTTCAGCAAGTAGTTGACTGCCAACTGGGGAGCGATGCCGAGCACGATGCTGCCTGCTGCCATGAATCCCATTCCCCACACCATGGTCGGGGGGGATTCGTGGGCATCTTTGGTATTTTCTGTCAGCGGCCCCAGAAACACCGCACTGGTCGCCTTGACGCCAAGAAAGACCGTGCCCAGGCTGGCCGCCCAGGCCACCACGGCCGGTACCGCCCATCCCGCCTGCAACGCCGCCGCATACAGCATCCACTTGCTGGCGAAGCCGCTCATCAGCGGGATGCCCATCATGCTTCCCACCCCGATGAGCCAGGAAAGTGTTGTCTTCGGCATCCGTTGCGCCAGGCCGCCCAGCTTGTTCATGTCCCGCGTACCGGCCGCGTGCTGTACGGAACCGGCGGTCAGGAACAGACCGCCCTTGAAGAACCCGTGATTCAAGCAATGCAGCAGCCCCGCGGTAATCGCGAGCGGCGTGCCGATGCCCAAGCCCATCATCATGTAGCCAATCTGGCTGACGGTCGAGTAGGCGAGCATGCGCTTCAGGTCGGTCTGCACCATGGCATACATCACGCCGACCGCCATGGTGATGGTGCCGATCCACACCACCGTTGCGCCCCATGCATAAGGCCAGGCGCCAAAACTATGCATGCGTGCTGCCAGGTAAACACCGGCCTTCACGTAGCAGGCAGCATGTAACAGGGCACTCACCGGAGTGGGCGCGGCCATGGCCTCGGGAATCCACGTATGCAACGGCACTTGCACCGACTTCGCCACCAGCGCCGCCAGCATGAGCAGAAAGACGCCGCCCGTGAATGCATGCGCCACACCGGGGTCGGTCCACAACGCGCTTCCGGTGCGATGGTAGATCACCAGGATCGCGGTCAGCAGCCCGTACCCGGCAATATGGGTCATCAGCAGGACTTTGCGCGCGCCGGCGACCGCCTCGCGGTTGGTGTACCAGAAGCCCACCAGGCTAAACGAGCAGAGCCCGATCAGTTCCCAGCACAGATAGAAGATAAACAGGTTGGCGCTATACACCAGTCCGATGAAACCCGCGATGAAGACCAGCATGGAGGCAAAGAAGCGGGTTGCGGACTTGTCCTGCGCCATGTATCCGATGGAGTAAATCAACACGAAGCCGCCCAGTCCCGCACCCATCAGGGCGAATAAAACACTGAGCGCATCGACGTGCAGAGCGAACTGAAGTGGTCCGTCCCAACCGAAGGGATTCAGGTCAATGGCCTGTCCCGATTGGACAAGGGGCACAAGGCCGGCGACTGCGAGCACGGCCGGCAGACAGAACAGGGCGGCCAGGATGCCTTTCGTCCGCGCCGAGTGGAGCCTCGCTACGAGAATCTGCAGCGCAGCGCCCAGTAGAAGGGAGCAAGGCGCCATCAGAATGAGGGTCACGGCTGACATGCGACGATTCTAGGTGGGAATTTAACCCCTAGATGTGATGGAACTCACATGCAAGAACCGGACGGAGCAAGTGAAGCAAAACCCGCAATGCCCATACCGTAATATGAGATAGCATCCCTGAATATCTTCAAACGGACAGAATTCACGGAAGTTACGTCGAGGGGAGATTTTATGAGATGGACGGGAAATCCCTGGATAGAAGCCAACTTAACTGCCCAAATCACTAACCCACTGCCGGCAGGTGGTCCGAGATTCCGAACAGAAAAATGATGCCGATAATGCAGCTGTAGGCAGCCCCGGTCCAGGCGATGAGGTGATAAAAGCGCGGGTGGTGACCGGTGGCCTTGAAGGCCCCGCCCATCGATGCGGTCATGAGCGCGTTCATAGCTACCAATCCGATGGCAAATGCTGCCAATCCCAGCATTCCGCGTGACGTTCCACCGAGGTTCGCGGTGAGGAAGAAGAGCGCCAACTGGCTTGGCGTTTCGGCGCCCACGCCATGCAGTATGCCGATCAGGAAGACCGACTTGCCGTTGTACATCCACTGAAATCGTTCGGGGCGGGGGACTTCCGGGTTCCACAGTCGCCGTACGCGCCAGGCAGCCCAGAGGATGCCGTTGATCGCGATGGCTAAACGGCTCTCGATGCGGCTATGGCTGTGTCCATGGGCATCTTTGCGGAGTATCCCGGCGACCACGCCAATTCCCAGAACAATGAGTGTCAAGCCAATCAGCCGCTCCGTCCAGTGATCCAGGCCTTCCGGCAGCCCCATATGAAGTTGGAGCACGGCTACTCCCAGGGCCACAACGGTGAAGGCGTGGCCCAGCGCGTAGGTCATTCCGAGCCGCAATCCGCTGCGCCAGTTGCGTTGCACCGCAGTGATGTCGGAGATCGCGGCCAGGTGATCGTAGTCGAAGCCGTGGCGCAGCCCCAAGAGCAGGCAGGAGCCCAGCGCGGCGTCGAGTTTCCAGTCACCCGGAAAGACAGTCACGAGAGAAGTATAGAGCAGGTAGAGGGTGGTTTGAGTAGGTAACGTCTCCCGGTATCCCGGCGTGTGCTGCCGGCAGATGCTGAAACCGTGGCCTAGCGTGGGGGGACGGATCTGGTTTTTCAGTGGAAACGAAGGATCGCCAGTGATTGCGGATCTTCAGATCGAGGCGCCTCCACTCTTGAAGAATTGACGGTACATCCGGTGGCCAGCGCCTGAAGCTATTTGGCGGGCGGCGTTCCATTTCCCTCAATGAGCGAGACGAAGCGGTCGGCTGACCCACCCCCAAACCGCTCTTTGACACCGTCAGGCCATATTACCTCGATGTGTTCGTAAGAAGTGACCGAGCCCAGCCCGAAGTGCAAGCGGAGGTCACTGCTGGAAAGGTAGCTCGAACCGCTGCGCACTTCCTGCGACCACGCGTGCAGGCTGGAAGAGACTGTGACCTGCGCACCTATCGCGTCACGGTTCGATCGCGTTCCCTGGAGAGAAACGCCAAGCCAATGGTTGGGATTGGAGGCCAGATTCACAAGGAGCATGGGCTTGCTGTCAATGTTATTGACGACGGCTGAAAGTCGACCTTCATTCCAGAAGTCAGCAATCGCAAGTCCACGACTTGACATAGCTTCTGTACAACCTGGTCCGCACTGTCTGCTGATATCTTTGAATTTCCCGTTGCCGGCATTCCAGTACAGCAGCCGCGGTTCCCTGTAAGCAGCACCCAGCTTGTTGAGATCAACTTCCGGATACACGTGACCGTTGACGATCAAGATATCGGGAAGACCGTCATTGTCCACGTCGAGGAACATTGTTCCCCATCCGAGTTAGGCAGTGTTCAGACCCAAGCCTGCGGTGAAGACGGTAGAAGTAAATGTGCCATCTTTGCTGTTGTGATAAAGCGATGACCTATCATCTGAAAAATTTGTTTTGAAGAGATCGGGCCACCCGTCGCCGTCGTAGTCGGCGACCGTTGATCCCATACCGGCCTGTTCCATACCGTCTTCGCTATAAGCTACGTACGCATCGGACGCTACGTCCGTGAAAGTGCCGTCCTTATTGTTGCGATAAAGAATGCTGGGAGTGCTGTCACACGCGATGTAGATGTCAGGCCAACCATCGCGATTGTAGTCGAAGGTGGTGATGCTCAAGCAGTAATGACCGTTGGTTTCAGTGATGCCACTTGCTTTGCTTACGTCTGAGAATTTCCCGCTCCCTTGATTGTGGTAGAGGATGTTGGTTGTGTAAGGGAGGCCGCGAGGCCCGCATTCGACAGGAATTCCTTTCCAAATGCAAGTCATACCTTCGCCTGGTTTGGGAGCGGACTTTAAGTCGAACTGAACATAGTTGGCGACCACGAGATCAAGTTTGCCATCGTGATCGTAGCCGACAAACGCACAACCGGTTCCCCATTTGGTGCCATCTCCAGAAACGCCGGCCTGTTCTGCCATTTCCTTGAATCGACCGTTTTTCTCGTTGTGATAAAGACGGTTCTTCCCGTAGTAAGTGATATACAGGTCGTCATAACCGTCATTGTCATAGTCACCAACGCAAACGCCCTGAGCCCAACCTGTCGTTGCCAATCCTGCGCTGACCGTAACATCTGTGAATGTTCCATCGTGATTGTTACGGTAGAGGTGGCTGGTAGGCGGTATCGTCGGAGATGGTTCGCCCGGGAGCGTGGTGCCATTCAGAATAAAGATGTCTGGCCAGCCATCGCGATCGAAGTCGATTATCGCGACGCCACTTCCTGTTGTTTCGATAATGTACTTCTTGGATGCGGCATCTCCATTGACGTTGAGCATTGTTAACCCAGCTTGCGGGGCAACGTTTTCGAACCATGCGGGAGGAGAGTAAGAGCTGACAGCTGGGTAGGGATGAAGCTCTTTGTGCAAAGGAGATTCAATCGAAACCTGCGCACTCGCAAATGCGGTCAGCAACATTGGAAGCGCGCGCAAGATCTTTCCGATACTCATAATCGGTGCGAATTCTATCACTTCTAAATACACATGAATCGCAGTATGCTGGTGTCGCCATGCGCATTCTCATCGAAGCAGTCATACTGCTTATTGCCAGTAGCCCACTTGCAGCTCAGCCAGCAACAGGGTTTGAGCAAGGGGATGGTGTCGTTAGGGCGCTCGCAGCATTGGAGCGCGCCCATCCTGATGAAGCTCTTGCGATTCTGCAACCGCTGGCCGCGTCAGACCCCAAGGGAAAAGGCATTGCGCATGCCCTTGGATTGGTGTATTACCGCACAGGCAAACTAGTTGAAGCACAACATGCTTTCGCCGCTGCAGCCGAACAGGATCCGATGGACAAAGAATCGGTGCAACTGGAAGGGCTGGCGCTTTATCGTCTCGGCCAACCCGCAGCTGCGATTCCTTATCTGGAGCAGGTACGGCAGTGGATGCCTGGGGCAAACGCGGACGCAACGTATGTCCTGGGACTTTGTTACTTGAATGCACGGCGCTACGATGATGCCCGCGCAGCATTTGCAGCTCAATATGGCGAAGCAGCGGATTCAGGCGGTGCCTATCTGCTACTCGCGACCATGCTGAGACACGCCAATCTGCCGGAGCTGGCTGCCGTTCAGGCTAAAAAGGCACTCGAGCTATCGCCAAATATCCCGCTTGCTCATTTCATGATCGGCGAAGTAGCTCTATTCAAATCGGACATCGATCAGGCCATTTCCCAACTGGAGGCGGAAAGACGACTAAACCCCGATTATGCGCCTGTTTACGATCGACTTGGTGATGCGTACCTTCGTGTCGACAGGACCGACGAAGCTCAGCAGGCCCTAATGAAGGCGATCGCGCTTGATACGACACTGACTGGGTCGTTCACGAAGATGGGTAAACTCTTGCTGGCGCGTCAAGATACACAGACGGCCCTACTCTACTTGAAGCATGCTGAAAAAATGGATCCCGAAGATTTCGCCATACACACATTACTTTCGCAGGCATATCACCACATCGGCCGCGACGACGAGGCAAAGAGGAAAAGCGCGTTGGCTTCACACATACATTCAGAAAATCAATTGAAGCTCGGCCCTGGCCAATAATGGCGACACTTTCGAGTCGTACGAGCGGCGCAATTAGTGTTAGTGGACGCGAATCGTGACGAGTTGCGTTTGCATGGGAACGCCTCCGACAATTTTCGTTTTTAGCACCGCTTCAAATGGACGGATTTCTCCGTGGGACGTGGTTATCTTTTTCAAGAGTTCATTTACCGACTCAGGGCGTGATGCATACTCGACGGCTGCCTGCGTTCCAAAGGTGGTAAGTCCGCTGAAGACTAGTATGTGTTTTCCAATTTGAACGCCGGGAAGCAACGCTATGATCGCGTAGTCGTCGGTCAAGGGATGTTCCGGTCGTGTATACACATCCGGCTCCCCCGACACCGGATTGTGATTGACGACTCCAGCAAACTCGGGAGCGGCCATCATGGTGAAATCGGTTGTGCCAGGCAGGACTCGTAGCGAAGGGTTCTCGGCTCGCGATCCAATGAAGATGAGGTTGCGCAGTTGAGCTTCGTCCCAGGTAACAAGCATGCTGCGTTTCAGCACAAAGGTCGCCTTGTGGGCATCGAAGAGTCGCGTCAGATTATAGACGGACGCCAACTCTCCGATACCTGAGCCAGTATGGAACCTCATTGCGATTCTTGCAATTTGCCGGTCGATTTACTTTCTGATACCGAGGAAATTATCTGGGTGGCATGTCCTGGACCTGCCACCCGGGTAATTGAGATATCCCATATTGAACTTTGACATGGAGCCTTCTTTTCTCGACCATAGCGGTGAGAAGAATTAGTAATATGACTCCACTAGGTTTTCATAGCGGGAACTCCGTGTTTAAATTCTCGTTCTTTACAGTCTTGTGCAGCGCCGTCGCCGCGTTCAGCCATGGGCAGCCAAGCCATCCAAAAGCTACGGTGTTGCGGACCGCGGACGTGCAGATCACGTTGGATTCCGCTGGGGCCGATCCGCGACTGATTAGTCTTGTCCGAAAGGGCGCAACGGATTGGGACAACGATCAGGGGGAGAGTCTGCCCGAAAGTGTTGAGGTCCACGGGGCAACGACGCCGGTTCATTGGCGTTTGAAGTCAAGCCTGTGTCAAGCCGATGCCGAACATGTCTTGTTTGTTTACGAGTCGACGGAGCCGCACCTGCGCCTTAGCTGGAGATGGGAGGCGCGCGCCAGGTTCGGGCCGATCGAGCATCGAATCTCAATCGAGAATCTGACTGGCGGCGAGATCTGGCTGCCCTTGTTAGATTCGCTACATCTCGACTTCCATTTGCCGCAAGATGCGAAGTTGCGGAACCTGTACATCGAGAAGGGAGCAGACACCCCTTCGCCGCAAGGAACACATCTCGATGCGGTGGAGGAAGGCTATCACTGGATTGGCAAGTCATCCACCTATGCGTATCCGATCGCCGGAGAAGCGCGCGAGATTATTCCTATCGAATTCGTCTTTGAGCAAGGTGGATCACAAGCCGGCTGGTTTGCGGGAATCGAATTCAGCGGTAGAACGCGAATTGACCTGGCGCGAAGCGGGGGCAAATTAATGTCTGTGCTTGGATTGAATCCGGAGCCCGGACCGTTCCGCACACGTCTTGCGGCTGGAGAAACGTTTGAAACGCCCACGGCGTTTTTGGGCGCCTTCGATAACGGAGCCGATGGCGCGGGGAATCAACTGCGTCCATGGGTTCGTGCGGTGCTGGGCAACCCAATTACATGGAAAGATCCGCACTACCCCTTGACGGTCAACAATAGTTGGGGAAGCGGCATGCAAGTCGATGAAGGTTTGGCACTGCGCATGATCGATCAGTCTCGCGAACTTGGTCTGGAGATGTTTCATCTCGATGCGGGTTGGTTCCGGGGAGTGGGAGACTGGTATCCAGACCCCAAGAAATTTCCCCATGGGCTGGCGATGATTGCAGAAGCTGCGCACCGACGCGGATTGCGCTTTGGAATCTGGGTGGACTGGACGCAGGCGGGAGTCGATACCGAGCCGGGGGCGTTGAATGTGCGCGATCCGAAGGTGCAGGACTGGCTCGTTTCGGATATGGGGCCGAACTGGAAGCCCGAAGAATTCAAAGGGCAGACGGCCGATGTCGGTGTTCCGACGGCCCGCGAATACTTTGCAGCGGAAGTCAAGCGGATCGTAGAAGACTATCACCTCGATACGCTGGAACACGATGGATACCTTGTGGCGCAAGGATGTGTGCGCGACGATCATCCTCATGCGCCGCCGGACCGCAGCACCATGCATATCAATCACGATTGGGCATCGGATTTTGTAGTAGCTTCCAACTCTACCGATGTTAGTTATCACGCGGTGCGAGCTTATTACACCATCTACGAAAAGACGCGACGTGAGCATCCCGGACTGCTGTTTGAGATTTGCAATGACGGCGGCAGGATGGTCGATTTTGGATCCGCCGCACACGGCGACTATTTCTCGATCACCGACACCTACGACCCTTTGTCGAACCGTCGCGCTTTCTACGACACGAGCTTCGCGCTGCCTCCTGCGATGCTGGAGAGCTACGTAGAGAAGTGGCCGACTCCGTCTCTCGAAAACTTCAATTACATGTTGCGCAGCGGAATGATGGGCTGGATGTCGATCATGCTCGATACAACCAGCTGGACTCCAGAGCAGCATGAAGCTGCACGGAAGGCGATAGCACTGTATCAGCAGGAACTTCGGCCCTTGATCCGCGACGCCGACCTGTATCACGTGTCCACCCGTCCCGATGGCGTGCACTGGGACGGTATGGAGTATTGGGATTCAGTCCGCGGCAAGGGCGTAGTGTTTGCGTTTCGAGGCACGGTGCCCGATGAGGTGGAGCATCATTTTCGACTTTCGGGGTTGGAAACAGAACGGCACTATCGGCTGCACTTTAACGATGGCAGTTCCTCGGATGGGGAGGCTACTGGCGATGAACTGATGAAGCGTGGGCTGAAGATCAGCTTGAATTCTCCGCTCAGCTCCGAGCTGGTGTTTCTGCAGGCCGAAGCTACAAAACAATAGGAGATTTTGCTAACGACGACGCAGTAGCCATCCGAAGTATTTTGGCTTACGGAGTTTCATCGGTATGGAGAATTTGTAGACGTGCGGACTTCGAGGTAGTACACTTCACGCGTCTCAGGATTCACCCGTTCTGAACCGTCCTGTGTTTTGATTTCGCTGGTCTACTGATGGCATTGAGAATTTGGATCAACCGATGCCCCTGACCCCACTGTTCGAAGTGATACCCAGGGTAGAGGCTTGTCCATCCAAGGCATTAGTCGCCGAAATACGTCTTGAGGCAAAGGGTCTTTCCGGGCGGAATTTGTAGTCGATTGCTTCCTCGCAGATAAGTCGGAAATCATTTGCTCGAATTTGTCTTCCAGCCCCTGGGACCCGGACGAGGTCGTCCCGACAACGTTTTCCTCTTCCCAGGACTGCGCTTTAAATTTCCTCAACCTCGAAAGGGAAGTCACATGCGAGTCGTTCAATTTGGTAAGACCGCTGCCGCCACCACCAGCACTGATCCGCGTTTGAGCATATCTCTGGTATTCAGAAAAATATCGAAGTCGGCTTCCATCCATACACAGATTGCTCTCTTGTTCGCCTCAGTGATACTGCTGCCGTTGAGCGCGATTGGACTTCGCGCTCAAGATTCAGATCATGTTCCAGATATCACGTCTATCGTCGTGTTAGGTGATTCGCTCTCGGACACTGGCAACGTGGCGCACCTCACCGAATTGAAATACGGTGTGAGGATACCCGGTCCAGTCGGCGATTATACAGACGGCCGCTTCACAGACGGTTATGACACGCTGCCACCAGCGCAAAACTATTTCGGCGTATGGATTGAGCAACTGGCAGCCTCGATGCCATCGAAGCCCGAAGTTAAGGACTCGCTGGACGGCGGTACAGATTACGCTTATGGCTTTGCGACGACTGGGAAAGGGACCGGACTGTTTACCTTTGGGCCGTCGAATTCGCTTTCAGTCAACGTGGACAACATTGGCCAGCAGATCACCAACTATCTCTCGAAACACCCTAAAATCTCTGACAAGACTTTGTTTGTAGTGTGGGGAGGGGCAATCGACGTTCTCTATACCACTTCTTCCCAAGCTGTAATTGAGGCGGGCGTCAATCAAACACTTAATATCGAGAGGCTCATCAAGGCTGGAGGTACGCGATTCATCGTGCCCAACCTGCCACCGTTGGGATTGGTACCCCGCCTGAATGGTTCTCCGACCACGTCAATCCCTGCAACAGAAGCCAGCGCCCTTTACAACACTGTGCTGACTGATGGACTAAGACTTCTGCGGGAGGCTTACCGTCACAAGCATTTACATCTTTCGCAGCTCGATGTATTCGCGCTGTTCAATAAAATTGTTGCAGCCCCTGGAAAATATTCGCTGGCAAATATCACCGCCAGTTCCCAAGGTGCAGCAGTCGATCCGGACTCCTACCTCTTCTGGGATGATCTGCACCCTACGACTCGGGGCCACAACATTCTTGCATTGACTGCGGCGGAGATCCTCGAACGGAGCGATTGCCAACACGGCTTTGCCCTTGCTTTGAATGGTTTTGAGAACGAGAATTCAGGCTGGTGCGGAGAGTCGGCTGTCGGTCTAGTCGGGGCGGGGCATTGATGGTTCTCATTCTGAGACGTCATTACATTTTATGACGGCAACTCTTCTGCCTCGAGCGCACAGCTGCCATTCATCTACTTAAGTGGGTTTTCTTTGTCGTGCGGCGAAACCGGTACGATAGGGTCGAGCCGCAAGACCTGAGAGAGCTGGAGTGCCTTCCACAATCGGACTGCTTGCTGAAATTCCGATCCAATCAATTGCCGAACTGGGTATGAATTTCATAGCCAGTGTAGTCAATTTTGATAATGGTCTTACCCAAAATCCAGCTGTTGGAAATAGCCTGGGCATGGACCGCCATGGGAAAGCCCTCCAATTTTGTGTATTGGCGCGAAACCTGCGCTGGACCGGCGAAGACTGAAGCGCTTTTTGAAGCGATGCCGTTGAACCGCACAATCGAACCATCTTGTGCATCAACCGACATCTCGCCATTAAAAAGGTAAGGTGATGTATGCCTTGGCTTGAGTGAAACGATAATGCAATCGTGCCCGTCCACCATGTCGGTACCTTTAACATTCATGTCATAGTTGGCTGACGTAATCACAGCCGTCACTCGATTGACCGGCTGGGACATTTGCTTTTCATGATCGAGGACGGTGTCCAATACTTGTTTACGCAAGATTTCAGATCCGCTCTGCTCGAGGACGGAGTAGCTTTTGCCACCATCTTTCCGATAGGTGGTCCTCACCACCATCTCCGCAGCTGGATGATTTTCGTCCTGCCCCCGGAAGACCGCATAATGCTCAGTGACCGTGTACGATTCAATTGCTTCATCACGAACTCGAACTGCGCTGTCGATCTTTTGCACGATATCGGCATTATTGGGAGTGGCGGCGGTGGAACGTGGTACGTAAACAAGGCTTGCTAAAGATAGGAGCGGTGCAACAATTCTGGCGCGTCGAGATCGTGTGATATTCAAAACAACCCTCAACAACAAAGTGTACCAGCCGAAAAAATTTGACAGCACCTCTCATAGGAATGTCTGTCGGTTGCTTTTCCAAGGCGTTAGGACATGTTTGAGCATGCGCGGGCTGGAGTTCCAAAACACAAATCCCAGCCTTGCTCGCCAAAATGTTCGCGATCAAGGCTGGGACCTAGCCCCGGGGGAGGGCAAGTGAGATTGTTAACTACTTTTGGGCGCTCTGGGACTGCGCCTTGGCTCCGCGCACCGCGGACAGGAAAGGCGCCGCAGCTGGGGGAGCAGGCACTGCGCCATTGAGAACGGACTGCATAGTTGCACCAGGGCCGTAGATTGCCTTCATCGAATCTTCGTCCGTACGAACCGACGCTCCATTGAGAGTGAGTCCGGCAAAAATACCTTTGGCGCGGGAGTAAGTGAGGATTTCAGCATTCATCTTCCAATCGGTGTCAGCGGAGGCGTGACGGCCCACTGGACCCGCAGCGGCAGAAGCGTCAGCGCCAATTTGGAACTTGCTTGAAAGCAGGTGCTGCATTCCCTTATCACTTTGGATAATCATCACCAGATCGATGCCTTCCACACCGATCTGTAAACCCCAGCTTCCGCCTGCGACTGTAAAGAAGGCGGGAGCGCTCCATCCATGTCCGGTGCGGCAGGTAGCAACTCCTTTGCCACCCTCAGCACCGAATACAAATCCACCTTTGACCATGTGGGGAACTACCGCAATGCACTTAGCTTTGACTAGAACTTCGTCAGGGATGCCTTTGTCTGGCGTCGCCATTATTTCGTGCAAAACAGCTCCAGCCTTCTCCAGGCGTTCAGTCGAGGCATCACGAGGGGAGTCTGCCCATCCCAACGTCGCGACACCTAAGACCGCACTCAAGATCATCACTTGCTTCTTCATAAGCCCACCTTTCACGTTGTGTAACTCAGGGGAATGCAATTGTACGGGTCAGACCGCCCGCAAAAAGATTAGAGCGTCTTGTCCAGGCATTAAGTACGCCCGAATCCGCTGCTGCTGAGTTAAATGGTAAATGCACCCAATTGGTTGCCCGCTGGTCAAGTTCTCAAGGGTGCCATGAAGCGTTGAAGTTGAGAACTATGAGGCGTGCGGTATGCTGGTTGGCAACAAGAGGAAGATATTGAAACGACAGTTGCCGCAGACCAATCGACGCCATCAGGTGCGAGTTCGCGGAGTGGTGCAAGGTGTTGGGTTCAGGCCATTCATCTTCAGGCTTGCCCATGAAGAAAGACTGTCAGGCTTCATCGGCAATGATAGCCACGGTGTCCTGATCGAAGTTGAAGGCGACCAGGAGTCTATAGAAGCGTTCTTGAGGCGGATCCGCTCAGATGCGCCACCGATGGCTAGGATTGATTCTATCTCGACACGAGAACTTGAGATAACTGGAGAGAAGGGTTTCCGAATTGTAATTAGTCATGAATCCGGCCAAGTCAGTACAGGCATTCCTGCCGATACTGCGACCTGCTCTGACTGCCTGCGCGAATTGCTTGACCCTGCCGATCGCCGTTATCGTTATCCATTTCTCAACTGCACTAATTGCGGTCCTCGCTTCACCATTACTCGTCACATTCCCTACGACAGGCCGCAAACATCGATGGCTGTCTTTCCGATGTGCGCGCTCTGCCAGGCCGAGTACAACGATCCCACGAATCGTCGTTTTCACGCGCAACCAAATGCGTGTTTCGCGTGCGGTCCACGACTTTGGCTCACAACGGCGGACGGTGAGGAAATCGCATGCGATGATCCGGTGACCGCATCCGTTGATCGACTCCTGGGCGGGGAAATCGTGGCGATGAAAGGGATCGGTGGATTTCACTTGAGTGTTGATGCGACCAACGAAGTCGCGGTGATGAGACTTAGGCAACGAAAGCACCGATACGGAAAACCTCTTGCCGTGATGGTGCGCGATATAGAGTCCGCGAATCGTTGGTGCTCGCTGAATGCCGACGAAGAAGCAATGTTGCAGACCGCAGCTCGGCCAATCGTATTAGCGCGGGCTCGCGAGGGGAATGGCATTGCTGCTGCCGTGGCTCCGGGAGTTCCATGGCTTGGAGTATTCCTGCCTTATTCGCCGCTTCAACACTTGCTGTTTGCAGATTTGCGCGTTAAGGCACTCATCATGACTAGCGCCAACCTGACTGAAGAACCGATCGCGATCGATAATATCGAAGCTCAGGTGCGTCTGGCAGATGTTGCCGATGCATTCCTGATGCATAATCGCGAGATTTTGCAACGCTGTGATGATTCGGTTATGGCCCATGTGGATGGATCGCCGCAATTGATCCGCCGGGCGCGAGGCTTTGTTCCGCTGGGTATAGAACTACCGTTCGATGCGCCTCCGTTGTTGGCTGTTGGAGCACATCTCAAAAGTGTCTTCGCGTTAGCGCGTGGTCGGTTCGCTTACCAGAGTCAACATCTTGGCGATTTAGAGAACGTGGCGAGTCTCGACTTCTTCAAAGAGTCGTTGAATCACTTCATGCGCACGTTCGAAATCGAGCCGGAAACTGTGGTCCACGACTTACATCCGGGCTATCTGTCGACAACCTGGGCAACGGAATGGGCGCAAGAGCGAGGTTTGCGCCTGATAGCGGTGCAGCATCATCACGCCCACATAGCCGCATGCATGGCTGAACATCGGCTTGTGGGCCCCGTAATTGGACTCGCGCTCGATGGCACCGGTTTCGGAACTGATCGACAGATCTGGGGTGGTGAAGTGCTGATTTGCCAGATGGATGAGTTCGAAAGATTTGCGCATCTGGATTACGTGCCAATGCCTGGAGGAGATGCGGCCGTTCGTGCGCCATGGCGCATGGCTTTAGGACATTTGCTCAGTGCGGGATTCGATGTGCAATCCCCCGAGATGCTGAAGTTGGTCGGGGCGACATCGGAAGAAGCGCGCGTCTTGTCGCGCATGGTGGAACGCAATGTGAATGCTCCTTTAACGTCAAGCCTCGGCAGGCTCTTTGATGCGGCGGCTGCTTTGGTGCTTGGGCGTAGAGAGGTGGATTACGAAGCGCAGGCGGCCATTGAATTGGAAGGGGTAGCGATCGACGAAGAAGATAATCACGGCTATCTGATGGACCTGAAGGGAGGGAATTGGAAGCTACATGAACCGCTACGCATCTCGGCAAAACCGCTCTGGAAAGAGCTGCTGGAAGATCTGTCGAGTGGGATTGCTAGTGCAAGGATTGCGGCGAGATTCCACGCGGGCATCGCATCCGCATTTGTGCGCACAGTGGTCGTGGCGCGTGAGACAACGGGCCTGCGGCAAGTCATATTATCCGGCGGTGTCCTTCATAATCGCCGGTTGGCACGACTCCTCCGCAAGGGGCTCGAAGATGAAGGATTGGAAGTGTTTCAACACATCCAGGTAAGTCCCGGTGACGGAGGCCTGAGTTACGGACAAGCCGCCGTGGCAGCAGCGCTCCTGAAGAAGCCCTAGCCCGACAAGCGCACTAACTGCTGCGCCTCAACACGTGGTCCAAGGATGGAGATCCGCGGGATTCGTCCCCTCACCATCGCAACCTCATCGCAGCGATGCAGGCGAGGACAGTTCTGACAGTCTTTGAAGACTTTGTCGGGTAGGTCGGCTTTGTCCTCAACGGTGCGAAATCCATATTTGAAAAAGAAGTCAGAAATGCGAGTAAACAGGCAGACAGAGTGAATGCCATGCTCCTCCGCTTCATCGATGAGCGCACCAAGGATACGGCCGCCCGCGCCCTGGCCCTTGGCCTCAGGCTTGACGACGATGGAGCGCACTTCAGATAGATGAGGGCCGTAGAGATGAAGTGCGCCGCAACCCAGGAATACGCCGCCATCCGATTCTGCGACAGTAAAGTCGCGAATGTTTTCGCAGATTTCGGCGAAAGCGCGCTTCAAAAGCGTGCCATCGCCGGACAGCGAATTCACCAGGTCATAGACGTTAGAGGCGTCCTGTAGTCGTGCCTTACGCACTAACATGCAGGACCTCCTCCTTCGACGATGTCAGGGAAGCAATGCGCGCAGATGCAGTTTCAACTGCTTGACGAACTCGGTCCCTTGAGGTTCCCCCGATTACATTGTGGCAATCGAGTGTGGCCTCAAGGCTGATTGCGGAAAAGAAATCCCGATCGAACTCGCTTCCGAATTGCCGCAAGTCGTCAAGCGAAAGATCGCCCAGTTCGACACCTTTTTCTAGTGCGAACCGAACGGCATTGCCAATCTTTTCGTGCGCAGTGCGAAAGGGAACTCCCTTGTGGACCAGATAAGTCGCTGCGGCCATCGCATTGAGATATCCCGACTCGGCTGCGCTGTTCATGCGCTCGTGGTTGAATTGGAGTGCAGCAGTAAAGCGAGCAACGAGACCGAGCATCGCCGGCACAAATTCAACTGAGAATGTCGGCTCCTGCGTTTCCTGCATGTCTTTATTGTAGGCCAGTGGCAGGCCCTTGAGCTGCAGAGTCACAGCTTCGGCCGCTCCATGAATGCGGCCGACCTTGGCGCGAATAAGTTCAGTCAGATCAGGGTTCTTCTTCTGCGGCATGGCACTCGAACCCGTTGAAAATGCTTCGGGCAGAGTGATGAAGCCAAATTCCGCCGTGGCGAACAGCGTTATCTCTTCGGCAAATCGGCTGAGGTGCAATCCAACAAAGGTTAAAGCCTGCAGATACTCAAGCAGGAAATCCCGATCGCTTGTGGCATCGATGGAATTCGCGGTAGGGGCGGTGAACGCCAACTCTCCCGAAGCGATGGGTCGATCGAGAGCTAGAGTTGCCCCGGCGACCGCGCCAGAACCGAGTGGGCAATAATTTAGTCGCGTCGCACAATCACGCAGCCGGCCAGCGTCGCGCAAGATCATCTCAACGTAGGCCAGAAGCCAGTGGGCGACTAGCACAGGTTCAGCGCGTTGCAGGTGCGTATAACTCGGCATGACTGCATTGCCGGTCTTGCGCGCTAACTCAACGAGCGCCTGAGCCCACGCACCCAGACCTTCGTTTGTTGACTCAATTTGCTTGCGCACGTAGAGGCGAAGATCCGTGGCAATCTGTTCGTTCCGGCTGCGACCGGTATGAAGCTTGAGCCCGAGGGAACCGATGCGCTCGACTAACTTCAGTTCGACGAAATGATGAATGTCTTCCGCCCATGTATGATCGCGCACGAGCATCTTGCCTTGGTCTGTCGCGTGGTCGGATGCGACGGAGTCCAGAGCCGCGCGCAGTTTAACCAGCTCAGACGCGCTAATTACGCCAGCTGCTGCAAGCGCCGATGCATGGGCCTTGCTGGCAGCAACCTCGTGTTCGAGGAGCCGCCAATCAAAGACAATTGAGCGTTGCCACAGTTCGAATTCCGCATCGAGCGGTTCTCGAAAGCGGCCCGACCACATCTTCACTTAACAGCCTCCTTCTCTTGCGCCAGCAAATGCGCCTGGGTGCGCGCCGGCAGCCCGAGAATGCGAATGAAGCCCTTGGCATCCTTCTGGTCGTAGCTGTCTCCCATGGTGAAAGAAGACAACTCATTTGAGAACAGCGAGTAGGGACTGGTGCGTCCTGCGATCGAGATGTTCCCCTTGTAAAGCGAGAGCTTCACACTGCCCGTCACCCGTTCTTGCGTCTTCGAGACAAACGCGTCGAGTGACTCGCGTAGCGGTGTGAACCAGAACCCGTTGTACACAAGCTCGGCATACTTTAAGGCGATGCCTTGCTTGAAGTGGGCGACGTCGCGTTCGAGAGTGAGCGATTCGACCTCACGATGTGCCGTAGTAATCAGAGTGCCACCTGGGGTCTCGTAAATTCCGCGGCTCTTCATACCGACAAAGCGGTTCTCGACGATGTCGATGCGGCCAACCGCATTCCGCGCAGCAATTTCGTTCAGTAACTCGACGAGTTGCACCGGCTCCAGGTGCTGGCCGTTGACCGAGACGGGCGCCCCTTGCTCGAAGCCGATTTCCACGATCTCTTCTTGGTCGGGCGCGTCCTTTGGACCGCGCGTCCAAACCCAGGTGGAGTCCAGAGGAGCGTTGCCCGCATCCTCTAGCTCACCACCCTCGTGGCTGATGTGCCAGATGTTGCGATCGCGCGAATGAATCTTGGTGCGGCTCTGTGCCAGCGGCACACCATGCGCCTCTGCATAGTCAAGGCAATCTTCGCGGCTCTTTAGATCCCATTCCCGCCATGGCGCAATGATTTTCAATTCCGGAGCAAGCGCTTGGTACGCATGTTCAAAGCGCACTTGATCATTGCCTTTGCCTGTGCAGCCGTGAGCCACGGCTTCCGCTCCTTCCTTCAACGCTGTAAGCACCTGGTGCTTGGCGATGATGGGGCGGGCAATGGAAGTGCCGAGCAGGTACTTGTGTTCATAGATAGCGCCTGAGCGCACTGTCGGATATACGTAATCACGCAAAAACTCTTCACGCAAATCGAGCACAACGGCCTTCTTCGCTCCCGTGTCGTAGGCCTTGGCGACCACCGCATCCATGTCGTCGCCCTGGCCCACGTCAGCAATCATTGCGATTACGTCAAGACCGTAATTCTCGTTGAGCCACGGAATAATGATGGAGGTGTCCAACCCTCCGGAGTAAGCCAATACAACTTTCTTTGCCATGATTTCTCCTGTTCTGCTTCCGCCGATCCCTATCGCAGGGTGAAAGGCGCGAATGTGAAATGAGAGCTACCGGTTGAAAACTCTCACGTTTGCCAGACCGCCTAGCAGCATGAGCAGGAGTGCTTTCTGCGCGTGCATCCGGTTCTCAGCCTGGTCGAAGACGATGGATTGAGGGCCGTCGAGCACTGCGTCGGTAACTTCGGCATTGCGGCGAGCGGGCAGGCAATGCATAAACACGGCCTCCGGCTTCGCCTTCTGCATCAGGGCCTCATTGACCTGGAATGGCCGGAAGATCGGGGCCCGTTTCGTTGACTCATGCTCGAATCCCATGCTCACGCACACATCGGTATAAACGGCGTCGGCATTTTCGACGGCTGCCTGCGGGTCTTGCAACAAGCGAACCTCGCAGCCATTGGCCTCTGCAATTTCGCGCGCTTTCGTCACGATTTCGATATCAGGAGAGTAGCCGCGCGGAGTAGCAATGGTGACGTTGGCTCCTAGTTGTGCACCCGTCAGCATCAGCGAATGACAAACATTATTCCCATCGCCGACATAGGTGAAGTTGAGTCCAGCGACGGAGCCAAAATGTTCTTCCAGGGTCATGAAATCCGCTAATGCCTGGCATGGATGTTCAAAGTCGGAAAGCGCGTTGATGACCGGAACGCGCGAGTTCGCAGCCATCTCGGTGATCGTGTCATGTGCGTAAGTGCGCAAGACGATGAGATCGACCCAGCGTTCGACATTACGAGCCACGTCCGCAATGGACTCACGTTCACCCAGAGGCGAGTTCGTTTGGTCTACGAAGATCGCGTTGCCGCCCATCGTGCTGAAGCCGGCCTCAAAACTGAGGCGCGTCCTGAGGCTGGCTTTCTCAAACATGAGGACCATTTGTTTCGCATCGAGCGCATGGCGATATTCACGTGGGTTGCGCTTGACGTCGTGTCCGAGCTTGAGAATCGCGCGTACTTCGCTGCTCGACAGGTCGGCGATGGAGCACATGTCTTCACCGGCGAGCCGTGCGGCGGCGGCAAGAATATCAGGATCGTTTTCTACAGCAAGTTCCTGGCGTTCAATGGTTGCTCTGCTAGCCACGGTTTTGTCCTCCTGCGGCGTGGATGGCCTGCGCACCGCTCGAGGCGGCAGCATGTTCAGAAAAGATTTCGTCCAACGCAGCGATGGCGGTGTCCACATGCGAGCGCTCGAGAATGTAGGGTGGCAGGAAGCGCAAGACCGTGTCGCTCGTGCAGTTGATAAGGATGTGCCGCTTGAGCATTTCCGCCACGGTGAGTTTGGCGAGGTCAGCGGAATCCAGCTCGGCAGCGAGCATCAGGCCCTTGCCGCGCACATCGGTGATTGCCTCATGGCGTGCGGCGAGCGCGCGAAGTTGCTGTTGAAAGTAATCGCCCACATCAGCTGCCTTGGTCAGCAAGCCTTCCCGCTCAATCGCATCAATTACAGCGATTGCAACGGCGCAAGCCAGCGGACCACCACCAAACGTGGTCCCATGCATGCCGGCGTGAATGGCGCGGGATGCTTCTTCGGTGCAAAGGATGGCACCAAGCGGAATGCCGCCCGCGAGGGGTTTGGCCAGCGTCGTCACATCGGGCAAAATGCCGTAGTGTTGATAAGCGCACCACTTGCCTGTACGACCCATGCCGGCCTGGATCTCATCCACGATGAGCAGCGCTCCCGTGGAAGCGGCCAGCGCGCGCGCCTCGGCAAAGAACTCATGCGTGAGCGGGCGAATGCCACCCTCGCCCTGAATCGCTTCAACAAGGATTGCGCACACTCCATTTGAGAACTTTGCGCGCAGATCGGCGACGTCGTTGAAGCGGACAAACTCCACGCCCGGCATCACAGGAGCGAACGGCTCACGATATTTCAACTTGTAAGTGGTCGCAACTGAACCAAAGGTCCGTCCGTGAAAACTCTGTTCGAGTGCCAGGAATTTGGTGCCGATGTTTTTGCCTTCACTGCGCAAAAGACCGGCGTGCGCGCGTGCCAGTTTGAGAGAGCCTTCCCACGCTTCGGTGCCGGTGTTGGCAAAGAAGACTCGGTCGAGGCCCGTCCGCTCGGTCAAGCGAAGCGCCAGTTCGGCCTGTCCCTCATGGAAGAACAAGTTCGATGTATGGATGAGAGCATGGCTCTGCCTGGCAATGGCTTCTTCGATCGCGGGATGGCTATAACCAAGGGCGTTGACGCCGATGCCGCTCAGCAGGTCAAGATACTTCTCACCCTGCTCGTCGATGATGTGTACACCCTCTCCGCGCACGAAGAGAATTGGGTTGCGATCGTAAGTGGGGAGCAGCAGCCGCGATTCGGCCGCACGAATTTGATCGAGTTTCGTCACTTCAAATCTCCTCAGGCCACCATCACTTCAGTGCCGTGGGCTACCCGCGAGGTGCATAGGTCGGGAAGGGAACCAGCCGCTTCGGCGGGAAGTATGCGTACGCGCTTGACACCGTTCAACAAAGCTTCGCGGCAAGCGCTAAGTTTAGGTAACATACCGCCAGAGATGATTGCGCTTTTGGCCATCTCTGCGATTTGATCAATTGACAGCCATCGGAGTACTTCGCCGTTCGACCCGCGCACTCCCGGAACATCGGTGAGAAAAACCAGTGCGTCCGCATGGCAGGCTATGGCGCAGGCCGACGCCATCTCGTCCGCGTTCACGTTGTAATATTCTCCATCGAAGCCCAGGGCCATCGATGAGATGACGGGAACCCCATTTAGTTGCCAGATCGCTTCGATCCAACGAGGATCGCTGGCAGCGATCTCACCGACGAATCCCAGGTCCGGTACCGTCCGCTTTTTGCGGGCACGAAACAAAAGACCGTCGCCGCCCGAAAGACCCACGGCAGGCTGGCCAAGTGCGCCGAGGGCAGCAACCAATCCCTTATTCACGCGTCCAGCCAGGACCATGAGCGCAACATCGCGTGTCTCAGCGTCGGTAACACGGAGACCGCCGATGAATTCACTCTGCTTGCCCAGTGCTTTGAGCATGCGCGTCAGTTGCAAACCTCCGCCATGTACGACTGCGACTTGATTTCCGTCGTGCACTAATTCTGCAATGGCGCGCGTGCAGCCGCTAAGAAGTTCGGGACTTTCGAGGCCCGCACCGCCGAGCTTGATGACATACTTCATTCGAGCCCCTCCGCCTCATCCCAGCCCAGCATCAGGTTTAGATTCTGTACAGCCTGCGAGGATGCCCCTTTTAAAAGATTGTCGAGGCAGCTCACAATCACTGCACGACGGCCATCAGGAGCCAGTTGAAACCCAATGTCGGAGTAACTGGTTCGCACCGAGTACTGGATCTGGGGGAGGCCAGTTTCGTGGAACCGGACCATTGGGCTGCTCGCAAAGAAATGACGGTAAATGTGCACGATGTCCGCTCGTGTTTGAGGAGAGCGGAATTGCACGTAGACGGTGGAAAGAATGCCGCGTGGAATAGGCAGCAGATGCGGGGTGAAGACGATCGAATCAGCGTCAATGCCGATCTGCTCCAGCAACTCGCCGGTGTGGCGATGATTGAAAACACCATAGGCGGATAGGTTGTCGGCGGTGTACATAAAATGCGTGCGCGGAGTTGGAACCTTGCCTGCGCCGCTTACACCACTTTTTGAGTCAGCGACAATGCCGTGCTCTAAATCCACAAGCCCTTCAGCAACCAGCGGCTTGAGGGCCAGAATAACGGAAGTCGCATAACATCCGGGGTTGGCTATCAGCCTGGCTCCTGCAATCGCGCGCCGATGCAACTCTGGCAGGCCATAAACCGCCTCGGCCTGGATGGCAGCAGCTTCATTCGAGCCTTCATCTTCAAACCCATACGCTGCCCTGTTGGCGGCTTCGTTCAGCCTCCAGGCGCCGCTTAAATCAATCACGCGCAGTCCACGAGCCAATGCCTCCGGCACCCAGGCCCGCGATTGCTCATGCGGGGTGGTCAGAAACAGTACATCTACGCCAACATCTGACAGCAAATCCCACGAGAAGGGTTGAAGCCGTAGCTGCCCACTACCTCTACTATCGGTCAATTCCGGGTGAATCTCAGAGAGCGGAATACCGCCCCGCGCAATGTCTTTCTCTTCGACTCGGCCAATGAAAAGGGGCGGTGCATTCTTCAGACGGGGATGGCGCAAAAGCAACCGAGCCAATTCTGCTCCGGCGTATCCGGTGACGCCCAAAATCGCGGTTTGTACGCTGTCGCTCATGACTCCAAAATTGTCCTCAACCGAGTCTCGACCTCAACGGCCCGACGCAAGTCCTGACAAATCACCAGGACGGTGTCATCGCCGGCGATTGTGCCGACGACTTCAGCCCATTGTTCGTGGTCGAGCGCGGCGGCCACCGGCTGCGCACCACCCATGACCGTTCGAACGATGACCTGGTTCATTGCCTGGTGCACGCGCAGACCGAAGCTTTCCAATACTTCGGCCACGGTCGGAGGAGCATCATCTTCCACAGCAACCGTCGACCCGTTTCCATTGTTAGGCAGCGTGTAGCCTGCGGGACCTTTGGAGAGTCGCAGTTCATGAATATCTCGTGAAAGAGTGGCCTGCGTGACCTCAAAACCGCGACGACGCAGTTTCCGCCTCAACTCATCCTGGTTCGACACCAGGGAGCTGGCTACCAAGTCTCGTATCGCGTTGTGCCTCTGAAACTTCATCGCACCTTGTCTTTCGCCGGACAACTGAAAACGCGGCTCGCAGTTTATGCGGCCGCGCTTGCATAAATATACACCGAATCTGTATAAGTATGCAAAGAGGTCAATTGCAAATCCTGCAGTGTTTGCCCCCTGCAAATGTTCTCACCCGAAGCACATCCATTTTCCCTGGCGCGCCAACGTCTTAGTTTTCCAGAATCGAACCCGACAATCTGGGAATTTTGGCGGCAGGAGCGCTGATTTTCAATCAAAATTCACTTCGTAAAGGTCGTATAGTTACTCATGGGTCTCTCTCGCCACTTTTCATCTCGGCCTACGTGTCCCTCCGACTCGCATCCGGCGGGGAGAAATCTCCCCCCTCGCGGCTCTTCGAGCCTCGACGCTAGCCTCGTCGATCCACGCTTCGATTCGGATTCCTGCGGTGTGGGGTTTGTTGCGCAGCTCTCGGGACGGCCTTCGCACGAGATTCTTGGTCATGCGCTTACAGCACTTTCCCGTCTCGCTCATCGCGGCGCCGTTGCGGCGGACGGGAAATCGAGTGATGGCGTAGGAGTTACGACGACAATTCCGCGCCAGTGGCTTCTGCGTGATATGGGCCTGACGCTCGGGGCGGACGAACCGCTCGGAGTCGCCGTCCTTTTTCTGCCAGATGACGATGCGGCGCAGCGGGACGAGCTTGAAACTGCGCTCTCGGTTCAGGACCTGGATCTGTTTGCCTGGCGTCCGGTCCCCGTGAGGCCAGAGGTGCTCGGTGAAATCGCGGACTCGACACGGCCGGCGATCTGGCATGTGCTAATCACCGCCGAAGACGGCGAAGACTTCGAACGCAGACTCTATCTGGCACGCAAACAGTTTGAGCGATCCCAGCTTCCGGGTTATATCGCCAGTATTTCGTCAAGAACCATGGTTTACAAGGCGCTGTGCGCCGGGCGATTGCTGGCGGATTTTTACCCTGATCTGGCCGATCCGGAATTCAAGACGCCCATCGCTTTGTTTCATCAGCGCTATGCCACCAACGTGCTTCCGTCGTGGAGTCGTGCCCAACCCTTCCGCACCCTGGCGCATAATGGCGAGATCAACACCATCTGGGGAAATCGTGCGCGCATGGAGGCTCGCGCCGCGACGCTGCCGCTTGACCTGCACCCGGTTGTGACGGATGGTGGATCGGATTCGACATCGCTCGATGAGATTGTTGAATTGCTAGCCAACAATGGACGCACCGTCGGTGAAGCGGTACGCATGATGGTGCCGCCAGCAAATCCCGGAAACAGTTCAGCTTTTCTCCAGTACAGCGGTGACTGCATCGAGCCATGGGATGGCCCGGCCGCGCTGGCATTCACCGATGGCCGCCAAATTGGGGCGATCCTCGATCGGAACGGACTACGCCCTTGTCGGTACGCAATGAACGACGAGGGGCTTGTGGTTGCCGGCTCTGAAGCAGGCCTCGTGGATATGGATCCCAATCGCATTGTTCGCAGCGGGCGGCTGGGACCTGGCCAGATGATCGTGGCCGATCTGGATTTTCATGAGCTGTTCCACGACGACGAAATCCTGCGAATTTACGATCAGAAGCGGCACTATCAGGACCTGATCCAACTCGACACTCCGTTGGAAGAACTGGCGGGAGGACAGGCGCGCCTTGACCCGGCTGAATTGAATCGACTCCAGCATCGATTTGGATTCACGCGCGAGGACGTGCGCATGATCCTTGCGCCCATGGTGGCCGAGGGCAAGGATGCGGTGTGGTCGATGGGCGACGATACCGCCATTGCGCCGCTTGCACGCGCACCGCGCCCCCTCTATGCATTTTTCAGACAGCGCTTTGCACAAGTGACCAATCCGCCAATCGATCCACTTCGAGAAGCGGTGGTTCTGAAAATGCATACGCGACTTGGACCGTGGCCGCACATATTCGAACTCCATGAGCCGCTGCCAGGACTGAGCTTGCGCTCACCCTTGCTTTCGCTCGGTCAGATGCAGGCACTGAAACAGGGCGAACATGCTCAGTCAGCCTCCATGCCCCATGCGATACTGCATTGTCTTTATTCGCCCGACAGCACGCTCGAAATTGCGGTCGACATCCTGGCTGCGCGCGCAGTGGAACTGGTAGCTTCAGGGGCTGCTCTCCTGCTGTTAACCGATCGCCACGCGACGGCGGAGGCGATTCCGGTCCCCATGGCGATGGCTACCGGCGCGATTCATAACGCGCTTACCAAAGCGGGCGTTCGTGCTGAAGTGGGCCTGGCCGTTGAAGCGGGAGATTGCCGCGAGATTCACCACGTGGCCGTGTTGCTGGGCTTTGGCGCAGGCGCCATTTGCCCATGGCTTGCGCTTGAGACTGCGTCCAGCCTCAATCCTGAACAAGGCGAAGAAAATCTTCTGCACGCGCTTGAATTAGGTCTCGCCAAGGTTATGTCGAAGATGGGCATCAGCGTCGTCGACAGTTATCGGGGCGCCCATTTGTTCGATGCGGTAGGTCTTTCGCACACGGTGGTGGATCGCTGCTTCGCGGGTGTTCCGGCGCCGATCGGCGGACTGGGGTTTGAAAAGATCGAAGCTTACGTGCGGCAACTCTGGTCGGGCGAGCCCCAGAGGGACGAACAGACCGAGGCCGAAGCTGCAGTGATTTCCGCCACCCAGGTGCGCGAGTTACCAGATTACGGTTTCGTGCGTTTTCGCAAGGCCGACGAAGCCGAGTCGCATTCGTGGCAACCACAGACGGTACGTGCTTTACAGAGTGTTGTGGGCTCAACCAAGCAGGGAGCGGCGTTGGCGCTTACGCCCTTTGCTACTTTTGCTGCGCAGGCATCCGAGGTTGAACCGAATCACCTGCGTGATCTGCTTGAGATTCGGCCCGCGGGTCCTGAACTCGCACTCGATCAAGTTGAAGCATCGGGCAACATTGCGCACACGTTTATCGCTAGTGCCATGTCGTTCGGATCGCTTTCTCCCGAGGCACATCAAACTATCACGCAGGCCATGAACCTGTTAGGTGCGCGGTCGAATACCGGCGAGGGCGGCGAAGATCCTGCCGTGTACGCTCCAATCGATGGTGCGCCGTCGCTGTTGAACAACAAGATCAAACAAGTCGCCAGCGCGCGGTTCGGCGTAACTGCTGAGTATCTTGCGCATGCCGAGGAACTCGAGATCAAGGTTGCCCAAGGTGCCAAGCCTGGCGAGGGTGGCCAACTTCCGGGCCATAAGGTGACCGAGTTGATTGCGCGGCTTCGTCATGCTCAGCCGGGCATGCAATTGATTTCTCCCCCGCCGCATCATGACATTTACTCCATCGAGGATCTGGCTCAACTGATCTGGGACCTTAAGCGGGTGAACCCTCGCGCAGCGGTAGGCGTGAAGTTGGTATCTGGCTGCGGAGTCGGCACGATCGCAGCAGGTGTCGCCAAGGCATACGCCGATTACATCGTGATCGCCGGGCACTCTGGCGGAACGGGCGCCTCCCCGTTATCGAGCATTAAGTACGCCGGCAATCCCTGGGAACTGGGCTTGGCCGAAGCGCAGCAAGTGCTGATACACAATGGCTTGCGAGGCCGCGTGCGTCTGCGTACAGACGGTGGGCTGCGCACCGCGCGAGATATCGTCATCGCCGCGCTTCTCGGAGCAGACGAGTTCGCATTCGGCACCGCTGTACTGGTTGCGCTGGGCTGCGATATGGCGCGCCAGTGCCACCTCAACACTTGTCCAACCGGCATTGCAACCCAGCGACCGGAGCTCCGCGCAAAATTTCGTGGCAAGCCGGACCACGTGGTTCGCTTCTTTGATGAACTTGCAGCCGAAGTGCGCCAGCTTCTCGCGAAGCTCGGCCTTCCCTCCTTGGCGGCGGCGACGGGGCGGACTGATTTGCTGGAACAAGTCCGCTGGGATGCCGGTCTGCAGTTGAAATCGATGCTATCCGCCGCGACCATTGCTGCTGAAACCGGGAGTGCGGTGCGTTGGGAGGGTGGGCGTAACGACCGTCCCGAGGAACATGCGCCAATCGATGACGCATGGGTCGCACCGGCGCTTGAATCGTACAAGGCTGGTAGACCGTATCGCATCGAGACCCGCGTCACCAATGAGGATCGCACCCTGGGGGCTCGTTTGGCCGGTCAACTGGCCCTCTTCAAGACGCAGAATCCGACCGCGACCGGCTCATCTCTGTCATTCAAAATGCAAGGGACTGCCGGGCAGTCGTTCGGGGCATTTGCGGTGTCCGGGATGACGCTACAACTGGAAGGTCTTGCCAACGATTTTGTTGGTAAAGGTCTCTGCGGTGGAGAGCTCGTCATCAGCGCCCAGGGCCGTGCGGCCGAAGAAAGCAGCAGACACACCCTGCTTGGCAATGTGGCTCTCTATGGCGCCACGGGTGGCTGGCTGTTTGCGGCAGGACGCGCCGGTGAGCGGTTCGGTGTGCGAAACTCCGGCGCTCTGGCTATCGTAGAGGGCGTTGGTGATCACGGCTGCGAATACATGACGGGGGGGCTGGCCGTGGTTCTGGGCTCAACCGGCATTAACTTCGGGGCCGGAATGACTGGCGGACTTGCCTGGGTTTATGACGAGGATGGCGAGTTTCTGGCCTCTACCAGATATCATCGGGCATTTCTGCAGCCTGAGAGTTGGGACGAACTTGACCATACCGCTCGCAATTCGATCAAGGAACTGGTCGAGTTGCATGCCGTTAAGACCGGCAGTGTCCGTGCCCGAGCCCTCCTCGCCAACTGGGAAACCGAAGCGGCGAAACTGGTGCGGTTGACGCCTAAACCTCAGGCCTGATTCCAGCTCAAAAGCAGTTATTTACGCTGATGTTTCTTCTGCTTCTTCTGCTCGTACATGGCCTTGTCTGCCCGTGCGAGCAGATCTTCCAAGGATTCCGTTCCGTGCTCGTCGGTGGTTGCGTAACCGATGCTGATACTCAGCCGAATTTGCCCCGTGAAGTCCGGTTGCTTGAGTTCAGACCCCGCTTGCAATCTCTCGGCTGCTGCGGAAATGCCGGCATCGGTGAACTGTCCGGCGACGGCGAATTCGTCCCCTCCAATTCGGCCGACGACATCCGATTCGCGAAAAGTGGATCTCAGAACGTCGGCCGTCTCCACCAAGTATGCAGATCCCGTGGAATGGCCTAGCGTGTCATTGATGCGCTTGAGGTTATCCACATCGACATAAAGCACCGAGAACGGCGCCTCGAGCCTTCTCGCTTGCCGAAGCGCTTGTTCGGCCAAGACCCGGAATCCCCGCAGGTTGCAAAGCCCCGTCAGTTCGTCACGAAGACTCAGCGCCTGGATTTCGTTCTCCATCCCGTTGATGCGCCATGCGAGGAAAATCAGCAAAGCCAGAGACATAGCCGCCGCCGCTGATGCAAAGATTGCGGTCGTGTAGTGCTCCGGAAGGAGCCCGCTGTGAACAAGGCGCAGTCTGCCGGCCTCGCGGAGGAAGGGGAGCGCGAGCAAAACTGGCGTCAGTGTGCGCGCGATCCTGCTGCCGATTCCGGACTCGACAAGAATAGAAAAGTCGCCGTGCTCGGCTCTACGTCCGAAAGCTACAAAGCTCAGGAGCATTAGAGAGACCAGGGCTTGCGGCGATGTCCAGTTGCTTGGGGCAGTACCAAACAGCGAAGGTGCGCCGAAGACGTATCCTGAGATGACAACCATGACCAGGATGCTCAAGCTGGCCACCGCGCCATCCGCAAGGTGCCGCGCAAATCCCATTCGCGAACGAACAAAGAGCAGTACGACTGCGAGGAGTGAGAATGAACTTGCCGACTGGGGCGACATGAGCCCTGGATGAGAAGAGGGGCTGGCGGGGTCGGCAGCGATCAGGGTGTCCAGGCCGAGGGAAATTCCGAAGGTATGTTCCAGCAAACTGGAGAGAGCAACGACGAGCACAAAGACAGCCAAAATACGACTGAAAAGCGCAGACCGGCGCGATCTGTGAGATTCGGAAAGCATCAGGCTGATGGCGCTGGCCAGAGCAATGAGTGCCGTGTTGACCTTCATCAACGTCGACCAGGCAGGCACTACGATTCCTATGCCTGTGGAGACCCAAGCGCATAGCGTGACAATTGCAATTAGCACGACAATGATGAGGCAAACACGCTGGGTCTTCGCCAAATGATCGAGTACGGTTGGATCGGATCGGTCAAGTGCCGCGAGTGGTTGAGGCTTCGGCATAGTTGTGACGGCAGGTCGGGCCGATGTAGAGGGAATCCGCGGCGCGGCGAGTATGCCTATCTTACAGTCGCTCACCCGTTTTTGGGCGGCTTTTCGACTTGTGTTCAGGTTACGAAATTACGATCAATATGCCCAGACTGATAGACTCTCGATTGGTTCAGATTGAAGCTGTTCCGTTTGAATTATCTCAATGACACCTACCGTTCCGATTGCCACCGTAAATGACCTTTTTAGTCGCGTCGCCGCGGCTTCAAACCCGCGAGCCATGCTTTGGCAGGATGAATTTGGCCAATGGCAACCCATCTCGTCTGACCAGATTTATCAGCGCGTGCGAGCCCTGGGTAAAGCCCTGTTGAGATGGGGTGTTGAGAAGGGCGACCGCGTGGCGCTCATCGGCGAGAATCGCTGGGAGTGGGCTATAACCGACTTCGCCACCTTGGCCATCGGTGCGGTTAACGTGCCGATCTATCCCACGCTCACGGGCGAACAGATCAGCGTGCTGGTGCAGGACGCAGGTTGCCGAGTGGCTGTGGTTTCTACGCGCCAGCAATTCGAAAAACTTCATGCTGTGCGCGGCCAAACCCAGTTAGAGCGAATCGTCATCATGGATTCCGCGGCCGCGCCTGAAAGCGCGATTACGTTCAGGGACGTGCTGGAAGGGGCGGATGCGCTCGGCGCCGAGAGAGACCCTGTCTTCGACGCATTGGCGCGATCCGTTGAGCCGAAAGACATTGCAACCCTGATTTATACATCGGGCACGACAGGTGAGCCCAAGGGGGTTATGCTGACCCACGGGAACATCGCGTCTAATCAGAATTATGCCGCAGCCGAGTTTTCCTTCAATTCTACGGACACGTGCATCTCGTTTCTCCCGCTCTCGCACATCACAGCGCGGGCGTTGGACTACGTCATGTATGGCCACGGTGCGCAAGTCGTCTACTGCTCGCAATTTGATCAGTTGCCCCAGGCCATGCGCGAGGTAAAGCCCACGGTTTTCGTCGGCGTGCCAAGGGTATACGAGAAGATCCGTCAGGAAGTCGAACGGCGCGCGGCCCTTTCACCTGTGAAGAAGCGAATGCTGGCCTGGGCGATCGGATTGGGTGCTGGGCACAGCGAAGTTGTTTACAGCGGAGCTAAGCCGACGTCGCCAATCTGGAAACTGGCGCAAAAACTTGTTTACAGTAAAGTGCGAGAGGCGTTCGGCGGCCGTGTCAATGTGTTTGTTTCGGGTGGCGCTCCGCTGGGCATCGATACCGCACTATGGTTTGCTTCGGTGGGAATCCCGGTTTGGGAAGGCTATGGACTGACCGAGACCTCCCCTGTCATCGCGCTGAATTCGCCGCTGAACCATCGCATGGGTGCCGTGGGGAAGCCAATACCCAATGTCGAACTTGTGTTTGCCGAGGACGGGGAATTGCTGGTCCGGGGACCTGCTGTTTTCGTCGGCTATTGGCACAAGCCTGACGCCAACGCGGAGTGTTTTGATGCGAATGGTTTCTTCCGCACGGGAGACATCGCGCACCTGGACAAAGACCGGTTTCTTTACATCACAGATCGCAAGAAAGAATTGCTGAAAACGTCGGGCGGGAAACTAGTAGCTCCGCAGCCAATCGAGAACAAGCTGAAGACGAATCTGCTTGTAGCCCAGGTTGCGCTCGTTGGGGACAAGCACAAATTCATCTCGGCTCTAATCTCGCCTAATTTTGCGGCGCTTGAAGAGTGGGCCCGCCAGCAGGGCATTGCGTTCGGGACACGTGCTGAACTGGTAGCTCACAGCCAGGTCATCTCTCGATTTAATGAGATAGTCCGCGATGTGAATGCTAGACTGGCGAATTTCGAAACCATCAAGCGGTTCCGTCTTGTGTCCGAAGAATGGTCTCAGGATTCGGGCGAGTTGACTCCTTCAATGAAGCTCAAACGGCGCGTTATTACGGCGCGCTACGCGGCGGAGGTCGACGCACTTTACGCGGACGAAGCAACCGCACGCGGCGAATAGGAGATGAGAGACCGCGTTCCAGTTCTTTACCAAAGAGACCGCGCTTGTCCCACATCCTGTGCAGGCCCTGGAAGAATGGTGCGCCCCACGCACCCACTGCCAATATGCTGCCAAAGAGGATGACCGCGTCGATACTCAGGCGTCCCTGGCTCGACCAATAGGCGTCCGGTTGGAGATTGAGCCACAGGGCAAATTCATCGAGGGTCAGGGCCGCGCCAACCCCGTAACTTACTGACATCAGGCGGCTGAAGAAGATGGAGATCGGCGAATGGGAGCGACCCAGGTCGAGCAGCCAGCCGTAACCGACCAGTAAGAGAATAAGAATGCCCCAAACCAGGTGGTGGATGTGATGGCCCCGGACCGTAACCCACTGGAACGGACCCTCGTTATGCACAATGAGGCTGACCAGAATCCGCACACCCACGAAGGTAATGAGGAACGAAACCGAAGCGATGAACATGCGCCGCCGTGGTCGGTCAGGGATGGTGGTACGTACCAGGAAGCCGAGGCGCGTTAGCTGCAGCAAAACGAGCAGCACGACTACCACTAGACTGGCAAAGGCGAGCAGTAAAAAAGCACCGGTTGCGGGCATACGTTATTGAACCATTCCAGCGCTCAGCCCCTGCCTGTTAATTAGGCAATGACTCTCTCTTATCGCGTGAGCGCGATCACGATTCCACTTTACAACGGCAGAGTAGACTGGGTAAGGTGTCGCTTCTGGATTTGTCTGGGACGCCGGCACACAGTTCAGGGAGAAGCTCCCGGTGCGGCAGCCATTGGCCGCGCAATTTCTTGTCAGGAGATGTTTCGATGCGAGTTGCTTTATTGACCGGTGGCGGCGATTGCCCCGGACTGAACGCGGTGATCTACGCTGCTGTGAAGAAGGGCATCAACCATTACGGGGATGAGTTTATCGGCTTCCTGAACGGCTGGCGCGGCGTGCTCGACAACAACTGGATTCCGCTCACCCTTGAAAACACAGACGGCATTCAGTTAAAGGGCGGCACAATTCTTCACTCTTCCCGGACCAATGTGAAAAAGATTCCTGGCGGTATCAAGAAGGTCCAGGAAGTTCTGAAAACCAACAAGATCGACGCACTCATTGCGCTCGGTGGCGACGACACCCAGTCGGTCACCCTGTTCCTAAGCGAGAATGGCGTACCCAGCGTCGGCGTTCCTAAAACCATCGACAACGATATCAACGGTACGGACGCAACTTTTGGATTTGATACGGCCGTGATGATCGCGACGGAGGCCATCGATCGCATTCACACCACTGCCGATTCGCATAACCGCGTGATCGTGGTTGAGGTTATGGGCCGTGACGCCGGTTGGATTGCCTATGCCTCAGGCGTGGCTGGTGGTGCGCACGTCATCCTGGTTCCTGAGAAGGAAATCGATATCGATCACGTGTGTGCACTGCTTAAGTACAACTATGACCATGGAAAGCATTATGGCGTGGTTGTAGTGGCGGAAGGCTGCCATTTGCCCGAAGTTGGCCAGGTGATCGGATCTGCTCAAGTCGATTCCTTTGGTCACGCGCGACTCTCCGGCATCGGCGAGGCGCTCGCTGAATTGATCGAGAAGAAGACCGGGTTCGAAACTCGCAGTGTTAATCTCGGTCATACTCAACGCGGCGGCGTTCCGACTGCTTATGACCGTCTACTCGGACAGCGCTACGGCTTGCATGCGATCGAAATGGTGCATGACAAGAAATGGGGCCGAATTGCAGTTTTGCAAGGGACCGACATCACGGACATCACGATCAAGGAAGCGATTGCTTCAAACCGGCGTCTTGATCAGCGTTTCTTCGATGTGATCGCCGGTGTCGAAGCAAAAGTCTAGCGATCACTCATTCCGCTTGTAAAAAGCCATCCTCCCACGAGGATGGCCTCAGACTGCTGACAAAGTACCAAGAAAGGCTCTCGTAATTCACGGGAGCCTTTTGTAATTTGTATTC
>CZKL01000016.1_pt1 | contig 43947 bp, 44 predicted proteins | sample 1122441 | NCBI WGS metagenome assembly CZKL01 (sample SAMEA3539301, study PRJEB10725) | soil metagenome | biome: tundra; feature: field; material: soil | place: USA | collected 2010-05 | depth 0.15 m
AAGTGCTTTAGGCACAAAAGTTATGCCGACTAGCGGAAGAATAGCTTTAGGCCTCGCAGTAAACTCCCGCTAGCCTTCGTCATCGGGCGCGATGACGCATCCGTCGTCTTCAATGCTCCGCAAGTATCTACGCTCCGATCGCTGAAATATCCAGGAACAGGCCCAAGCTCGGGGCCGTCTGAACATTTTCCAGCGTGGCATTGAAAAATCCTTCCCTGAGAGCTTCCGCCAGTTGAACCTGCTTTCGCCTGTCGGTCGCAAATCCTGGAATGAAGTACTGTTTGAATGCTTCCATATCCCGCATGTAGGCAAACGGCTTAGATACAAAGAAGCACAAGAATCCGGCAATGAACTTTGAGTCCTTGATCGATCGCCTTACGGCCAACTGTCGGTAGACTTCGTCGTCGGGATTGAAGTCATCCGGAACGGTGATACCGACAGCAGACCCTCGCAAACGCGCCTGGAGCAGGAATAGAACGAGCGCCGCTTCATCCTTTTCCGAATACGTCGGATCGGGCGTTTCATTATTTTCAATCAGGAATTCCCGGAAGAAAGCCATTGATTCGCTCCATGGTAATGTCGATTGGCATTCGATACTCCTGAAGTCTAAGGAGCAGCCGGTGACGACTTCGGCCGCCGCCTGTGCGAGTTCGCCATAGGGTGTTGTGGCGGGGCTGCAGGTGGTGTCACGTTAGCGCTCTTGCAATTGCATTCAACAGCAATTGGATTCGCCTTGGGCGCTTCCTCCTTGACTCTCAGCCATCCAAATCCCAACCCCAAGACCGGCATTGCAAGAAGAAATAAGCCAAGAACGATGCTGCTGGTCGCCATCGTCAACCAATAGGCGAATCGCATGCTTCGCTTGGGTACCACTTCGAAGTCTTTGTCATAGCGCAACAGGAAGTTAAAGCGTAGATGCGCTGTGAAGATAAGGAGCGCGAAGAAGTACGCCAAGGCAAAAGCGAGCGGAACAACATAGGCTCCAAATGCCACTTTCTCGTGAAGCCATGTCAAAAGTCCCAACGTGGCCGGTATCAGGAGCGCACACACTCCGAGGACCGCATCGCACAATTTCTCCGCCCGTTCCGTTTCAAATTTCCGCGGAGATTTGCCGGGAACGGGTTTCCACGCACCAGCCGTGAAAACGACAAAAGATACCAGCAAGATCGTCAACGCGATGCAGATGATCCAGAAGCCAACGTAGTGGTCGGCGGGAGATCCCGAAGAGAAGAATACGAGGCTCGCTGGGTTGCGCTGCATTGGATGTCTTCCTCCGATAGCCGCGACTGAGGAACACGATTCTGCCAAGGGCCCAATGCGAAGTCAACTGCAAAGTTGACCCGGTCAGCAACGTCTGCGGTGGGGCAAATCGCCAAACGTCATACTGACGCGGAGGTCGCGCGCACTTCTTCGCTTCACCCGGCTTGCCGACCCGTATGGTCACTCGGTCGGACCGCCTTGGCCGTTCTTAATCCGCATTGTTCCAAACCGCTTGTTGCGCATGGAGTCTCCGCAGAAGATGGACTCTGCGCATTAAGAATTTAGGAGGTCATCATGCAGATCATTAAGTCCGCCGACTCGGCTTTTGAAGGATTCAGCAAGGACTCCGCCCCCAGTTCCTCATTCTCAATATCTGGTCAGACTTCGAAGCTGCTACTTCCTATCATCGTGGGTGGCTCTATCGCCGGGACGCTGGACATGATCTCCGCATTCCTCACATTCGGACCCAACGTTCCCAAAAGCATCGCTGCGGGCTTACTCGGTTTGCAGGCTTTCCGCGGAGGCGCAGGTGTTTGGATTCTAGGATTTTTCCTGCACTACTTCATTGCCTTTGCAGCGGCCGCCATTTACTGCCTGGCAAGCCGGAAGCTGGAGTTTTTGAACGAGCATTTCCTGGTGTGCGGACTGTTTTATGGGATTGCGGTATTTCTGGTGATGAACCTTGTAGTGCTCCCTTTGTGCGCATTTCACTTCACGGGGCCATATCAACTCCGCGGCCTGATTCAAGGCATTTTGGCCCACATGATTCTGATCGGTTTCCCAATTTCCTTCAGTCTTCGCCGATTTTCCGCGTGACCCAGGTCCAAGCTTGCAAGAAACTCTGACCCTGAATCTTTCTTTAGCTTGGTCCATCTAATTCCAAATCAACGATTTCCAGAGCTCGACCCGCCCAGTGGCAGGCTGCGGATTCTCGAAGACATTTGCCAAATTCGTGCTACACTCAATTCAATCGTAGGATTCGATTACGAAGTACTTGCCTGTTCCGAGTTACCGCTCTACACGCAAACACTTCCACATTGCGTTCGCGGTAATCAAGCAACACATAGGAGCTTCACAATGGAACAAGGCACAGTTAAGTGGTTCAACGACGCTAAGGGATTTGGATTTTTGAGCCGTGAAAACGGCGAGGACGTCTTCGTCCATCACACCGCCATCCAGTCGAACGGTTTCCGTTCACTTCAGGAAGGTCAGCGCGTTCAGTTCAATGTCACCAAGGGCCCCAAGGGCTGGCAGGCAGAGAACGTTACGGTTGTCTAACGGATAACTTCCGAGCGACCGAAGTTCGCAGCAAAGCAAAAGAGGGACGGCACAACGCCATCCCTCTTTTGCTTTTGGTCTCGCAACTTCAGAAACTGACTTATTCCGGGCAGACGATTACGCGGCGGGTTGCAGAGTTTTCTTGCCCGCGGCAGGATCCACTGGCGCGTGCAGGCTCGCCTGGGTTCTCTCGTGTGTGCTCAAGTAAGTAAGAACGTCGTTGATCGAATCTTCAAACCGTCCCCCGGTTTTGTGGGTGGCTTTTACGCCCTTTGCAACAAGCTGGCAAACTTCAAAACGGTTCATGCCCTGCGAAAGGGCCTGATGTATTTGGTCGGAACGCATGAAGAAACTCCGGTCAACTGGTGATTGCGGCGTGGGCTGCGGAGCTCGTCAGGAGCAACAGGGGGGCCAAAGCCGAGCAGGCTGGTGCGAGTCCAGACTCAAACCGACTTCGTGTCAAGTCTAGCTTCATTGTACGCTCGAAACGGTGAATTCCACGGCTTTTCGCAGGATGCGGCAACTTATCTGCCTGGACTTACCGCCTGGTCGATCCGTCTCATTTTTGAAATCAGAGCGATTGTCCCAATCGATTTTCCAATTGGGATCGAAACGTCCGGCTGACGCGGGTTCTCGACTCATTCTTCAGCACCACGTCGAACTCGCCGTGCGAGATCGGTTCCAGGCGCAGAATGCTTTCGATGTTGACGATCGCCGAACGATGTACGCGGACAAACCGCCGTGGGTCTAGCTTCTCCGCAAGCTCGTTGAGCGCAGCACGATAGAGTAGTTCTTTGCCCCCTACGTGCAAAGTCACATACACGCCTGCCGCTTCAATCCAATCGATATCGATCACCCGGATAAATCGAGTTGACCCGGCCGACTTTACCACCAGCCGATCCCAGCGGCGATCTTGAGGCGCCAACGTAGCCAGGCTTGCCGCACCGGGGGAAGCGGAAACCATGTTCACGATGCGGCGTCCGAACTCCCGCATGCTGCGGTCATCCAGGCGGTTTTTCACCCGCATCATGGTCCCTTCAAAACGCTCATCGCTAAACGGCTTAAGCAGGTAATCGAGCGCATTGGCCTCGAAAGCCCGAATCGCATGCTGATCATAGGCGGTGACGAAGACTGTCAGCGGCATCCGCGAGGCCCCAATCGCGTCAATGACTCCCAATCCATCCAGCTCCGGCATCTGTACATCGAGAAATACCAGGTCGAAGGTGTGCCCCTGGATCAGCTCGACGGCCGCCAGACCGTCTGTGGCTTCGAGCACGTTCCCTACCTGCACGTCTTTGCGCAACAAGTCGAGCAGCCGCTGCCGAGCCGGGGATTCATCATCCACCACCAGCACCTGCATGCGCTCAATTGAAGGTGCGATCATCCGGTCCTTCCCCCATGAATTGCAAAGGCAACACGATCTCCACCACCGTTCCACCTTCTACGCGACTTCGCACCTCAAAGCGGCTATTTCCATTGGGGTGCAGCCCTGCGATGCGCTGGCGCGTAACCGACAACCCCAGGCCCGGAGAGTGATCGAGGGTCCAACCGACTGGCAGTCCGACACCATCATCGATTACGCGAATTGCAAGACCTTCGTTCACTGGCCGAGCTGAAACTGTGACCGTTCCACCTGACGCCCGACGCGAAATGCCATGGCGAATCGCATTCTCCACCAGGGGCTGAATAATCAGTGCAGGCACAGAAGCAAATCGCACCTCGGGCGCTATTTCGATTTGCACCTTCAACTGGCTGCCAAAGCGGATTTTCTGGATGGCTAGGTAGTGTTCGAGAAAGGTGATCTCCTCGGCCAGCGGAACCTCCTGCCGGTCTTTGGATTCGAGGGACATGCGCAGCAGATCGCCGAGGTGCTCGATCATGCGACGCGTCAACTTTGGATCTCGCTCCACATGCGACGAAATTGTGTTGAGTGCATTGAACAGGAAATGCGGATCGAGCTGCATGCGCAACGCATTGAGTCTTGCCTGCGAATAGCTCTTCTCCATGCGCTCCAGACGCAGCTCACTCGCAACATAGCGCCGGTAATAGTGGTAGGCCTGCAGCGTGCCGACAATCACCCAATAGACGAGCAGGCTCCAGGTAAAAAGCCCGAACATGCCCTTGGCGAACATGTGTGAAAATCCCAGCGCACTCCACGCAAGCAGACCAACGGCCGCGCGCGCCGCCACGTCGATGTATAAGTAAACCGCTGTGAAAATCAAACCGGCCACCGCGTGGGCGATCACGCGCTGCCTCATTTGCATGCCGCCGAACGGCAACCGCTGGTCGAAGATCACAATCAGTGGAGTCATCACTCCCCAGGCCCACCACAAGCAGAGATAAGACAACAATGGCTCGTGCCAATTGGCGGCCGACATGACGGGAAGCGCGAAGAGGAAACCGACCGCTGTCGAGCCAACAGCGAGGAGCGCAACGCGGCCAACCCACGTGGTGATCCAACGCCGCGCCGCCGCGGGGCGCTCGTTCATCCCATCCGCAGCTACGCTTCCGGCATTGGCAATCGTCGACATCTACGCTCCCCGAAACACTTATCGCCCGGCCAGTCGAACTCTCTCCACATCCTCAAGACGAAAGAGAATTCCCCATCCGTAAAAATTATTGGCCACGGCGATGGCCACCTCATTATCGCCCTCTTCAAGCGGCAATAGGAACGATCCGTTGGTGAGCGCACATCGCCCGTCGGGATCTTTCCGTGCCGAGGGTGGCTGGTATAGGTTCTTGTCCGCATAGACAGGCTTGCGATTGACAAAAAGCCAAGCCTCGCGCACCCAGCCGAAGTCTACTTTCTTGGTCTGCACCCGATCGGAGTGAATGGTCGTCTTCAGCCAGGCAACGGCTTTTTCTGTCCTGGGAAGCGGCAATCCATAAACGCGGCTGATATTCATCAGTCCGGCGCGCTCTGCTGTGAGCGGCTGCCACGCGGCCGTAGGCGCAGGTAGATCTCCAATCGTCGGTGCTCCGTCCGCCGCTAATGTCGAGAAGGGCGAGAGCTGCCAGTCGCGCACTAAATGTTGATCGTTCCCCAAAGAGTCGGGCTTGGGATCGGGCGCAAGACCTTCCACCGCATCTGGTGTAATCGTGAGATTTGAGAAGAAGCCCGGACCCGTCAGGATAATGCCACCTTCGGTCGTATCCCCTTCAAGGCGCCCAATTTCGAGTGTAGGTGTTTGCACACCGTTGATGAAGATGTTCATTCGTTGCCCGGAGATCACGAACTTGAGGTGGTTCCACTCGCCGTCCTTCAACGCCGCCGGCGCCTGGTATTGCGGAAACATATCCCAGAGCAGAACGCCATGTGTCTGAGGTGCGTACTGTACGCAGTCCACCGCCTTATCGCAGTTGGGTTGGGCCGCAGGTAGAATTGTTCGAAATTGTCGTTATCGCGACGTCTGAATCCGAGACCCGCACCCATGCTGCCAGTCGGATCAACATCCAGTTCAATGGTTCCGTCCCGAAAAACGAGATCCTTCAAAATCGCCTTTCCTGTCGGAATATGCTGAGCCGCGCTTCCCGCCACGAGCTCGACTGCGTCCACGCCCTTGTGCTTCGTAAAGGCCACCACGCCCGCGGTGTCCCAATGATCGGCGGTCAACGACACTTTGATGGTTTCGGCGGCACGCGCACTCAACGAACTCGCCAAGGCAAAAAAAGTCCCAACGTTACAGCCCGGGCGGAGCCACTGTTGAGTTGCCTGAAGGCACCGAGCACAACCGCAAACAGACGGCGTCGAAAATCGTTCATATCGGCAAGCTATCTTTCCGTCATTGCCAGGTCGAGAGATCAGTGGCAACCGGGATTGAATCGCTTCCCACCCGGTATGCCGCGTTGGCAGCCCGCCATGGAGAGGCGATGCTCAGATGGGGGCAATCGCGACTTTCTCCAGCATCAAATCGCTGTTACCATAGAATTCACGTCATCCGGACCCGCCGGCACACATTGAAGAAATAGCAGCGAAAGAGGTTACACGTGGCAGACACCACCAAAATTGAAGATAAGCAGGAACGAAAGAAGCTGAAGCGCACCGCCCGTAAGAAGGCCGCTCCCAAAGCCAAGCGAACCACTCCGCGCGGCTCCAACAAAAAGAAGATCAAGAAATTGGCTCGCGGCCAGTCGAAGCGCTAAAGCCGCTTCGGAATTGGTGTAGGCCGAGATCATGCGCCATAGCGGCTTTAAGAAAAGTCCTATGGATGAACTCGAAACGTCTACGCATCTTCCGAATCAGCCTCGTAAGCTGCTTCGCCCAACGAAACAGGCCTCCGGACCCAGCGCTTCCTCCCGCCGGGTCCGGGCCTCAGGTTGCACCCCCCCTTAGAACAAGCAAGCGCATCTGACAGGACCCCTCATTTTTTGAGACTGTACCCGATGGGAAGAGGAGAACTGCACTGCCCAGCCAACTCGTTGCGCGTAAATCCATTGATAAGCTGATTCGCGATTCGGAAGAACCCGAGCACGCGTTAAATAAGACTCTCGGGCCTTGGTCGCTCACCGCGCTCGGCATCGGGGCGGTCATTGGCTCAGGCATTTTTACGGTGATCGGGACCGCCATCTCCGGCGAGAAGTTCGACACCTCCAGCATCATCAACACGCCGCTGGCGGATTACATCATCCATCACACCGCGATGGCGGGACGGCCAGGCGCTGGTCCGGCGATCGCTATTTCGCTGGTCCTGGTCGCCATCGTTTGTGCGCTCACAGGCCTTTGCTATGCCGAACTTGCCTCCATGATTCCCATCGCCGGATCCGCGTATACCTACACCTACGCCACTCTCGGTGAGCTGATTGCATGGATCATCGGCTGGGACCTGATCCTCGAGTACGCGGGCTCCAATATGACTGTAAGCGTGGGTTTCGCTGCCCACGTCGTCGACCTGCTCGACTGGTTCGGCTTCCATCCGCCTGCAACATGGATTTCACCTGCGTACTTGCCTGGCGGCCTGCAGGATCTGGCGGGAAATGACATCTACCACCCGGGCTGGCATTACGGATTCAACATTCCTGCCTTTCTGGTCGTTCTGGTGCTCACCGTCATCCTGGTCAGGGGTATTCGCGAATCAGCCTCGACCAACAATCTGATGGTCGGCCTCAAACTCATCGCCATCCTCATCTTCGTCTCGGCGGTGATCAGCTTCATCCATCCCACCAACTGGCATCCATTCATGCCCAACGGCTGGTCGGGCGTGCTGACCGGTGGCTCTATTATCTTCTTCACCTACATCGGCTTCGACTCGGTCTCGACAGCGGCTGAAGAGTGTCGCAACCCGCAGCGCGACCTGCCTATCGGCATCATCGCCACCCTGGTCGTCTGTACCGTGCTTTACCTGGGAGTCGCGATCTGTCTAACCGGCCTGGTGCCGTGGCAATCGATGGTTGGAGACGCCGCCCCGGTTGTCAACGCGCTCAAGAAACTTTCCATCCTGCCCGGCGGCCACTCCCTTCACTGGATCCGCCTCGTCATACTTTTCGGCGCCATCATGGGCATGCTCTCCTCGCTGCTGGTCTACCAACTTGGTCAATCTCGAGTCTGGTTCTCCATGTCCCGCGACGGACTTCTCCCCAAAATTTTCAGCAACGTGCACCCTGTCTTCCGCACTCCAGCGTTTTCCACCTGGGTTGCTGGATTCGTTGTAGCAATTCCGTCGGGGCTATTCGATATCGGAACTTTGGCCGACCTTTCCAACATCGGCACGCTCTTCGCTTTCGTTCTGGTTTCTGTTGGCGTGATTGTTCTGCGCCTGCGCGAACCAGAGCGTCGCCGTGGCTTTCGCGTTCCGGGCGGCCCGATTATCCCCCTCCTCAGCGTTATCTTCTGCTTCCTGCTTATGGCAGGACTCCCCATCATCACCTGGTTCCGCTTCCTCATCTGGCTTGCCATCGGGTTGCTGATTTATTTCTCCTATAGCCGCCACAGGTCGGAGTTCGCCAAGCCCCGGTAATTCCCCATGACTTCTTTAGACATTGAGCAATACATTCGCCGCCTCCCCAAGGCTGAACTCCATCTGCACCTCGAAGGGACCATCACGCCCACCACGCTCGTGGAACTGAGCACTCGCCACGACACGAAGCCTATCTCGCTCGCCGCGGCCGAGGAGCTCTACCAGTTCACTGACTTCACCGGCTTTATCGAGGCGTTCAAAGCCGTCACCCGCCTCCTTACCGGTCCAGATGACTATGAGTTGGCCGCCTGGCGCATGATGGAACGACTCGCCGCTCAGGGTGTCGTCCACGCAGAGGTTTACATCTCGGTGGGCGTGATTTACCTCTGGCGCAATCACGATCCCCAATCGTTTGAACCGATCTTCGCCGGCCTCGAACGCGCCCGCAAGCGGGGTGAGAGCGAACTGGGTCTCTCGCTCTACTGGATATTCGACGCTGTGCGCCACTTCACCGTAGAGGAAGCTGTCACCGTGTTCCGCAAAGCCGCCGCACTGCGTCCCCAGTTCCCTTCCATCATCGGTATTGGTCTGGGTGGGGACGAGCGCCGCGCCGGGTCTGCCCCTTTCCGCGAATGCTATGCAGAGGCCGCCCGGGCCGGTTTGCGCCTCACGAACCATGCCGGAGAGACGACAGGCCCTGAAGCAATCTGGGAAGCTCTCTCCATCGGCTCCGAGCGGCTCGGGCATACCCTGTCAGCGATTGAAGATCAGAACCTGATCGAGGAACTCAAGGCCCGCAAGATTGCTCTCGAATTGAATCCCACGTCGAACGTGCGCACCGGCGTCTGCCCATCGTTCGCCGATCATCCTTTGCGCAAGTACTTCGATTCAGGACTGTTGGTCACGATCAACTCCGACGATCCGGCCTTCTTCGGCTCCGACGTGGCTAACGAATACCTGCTGGCCCACACCCAGCAGGGATTTACGCGCGAAGAGTTGCGCGCGTTGGCCGCAAATTCAATCCGTGCCAGCTTTCTTCCCGAATCTGACAAGTCGGCTTGGCTCTCCCGAATCGACGCCATTCGGTAACCAAAAGCGGGTACCTCCGTCCCACTAAAGTGAATTCGCGCAGCCGAAGTTGCGCTATCATGCCTGCAGGAGGGTGATTGCGATGTCCACTGAGCCCGAAACCGTCGCGCCCATTGAAGATGAAACTGAAAAAGGCGCGTTGCGCGTAATCGGCTGGTTCTCTATGGGCATGGCCATCGCGACTATCGGCATCTACCTCGGCTACGAGCTCCGCTGCCGCTACAAGTTCAAGCGCCGCACCCCGTATGACTTCTATGCCAAGGCCGTTCCTCAGCCCGCCAACGAGTTCGGCGTAGGTATCTAAACACAGCGTCATAAGTAATTGCGCACGTTGACGTATGATGCCCGCATAAATGGCGGCTGCTCGTCGATTCCATCCGTATTTTTATAAGGCATCGTGTTTAGCTCCCTTTTTTGTATGAATTTTCTGCAAATGCCGCCTCCGGGCGGCATTTGCATTTGGGCCACGTTTTCAACCGTCCTCTCCTGCATTCGCGGGGTTAGTCTAAGGGCTTATGGGCCGCATTCGAATCCTCTCTGACCAAGTGGCGAACCAGATCGCCGCGGGCGAAGTTGTTGATCGTCCCGCTTCGGTGGTCAAGGAGCTGCTCGAGAACGCTCTCGATGCCGGGGCCATGCGGATCCGCGTGGAAGTCGAGGCCGGCGGACGGAGGCTGATTCGAATCACCGATGATGGGCACGGCATGAACCGCGACGACGCGCTCCTGGCCTTCGAACGCCATGCCACCTCTAAGCTGCGCACGGCCAATGACTTGCTCTCAATCGCCACGCTCGGATTTCGCGGTGAAGCATTGCCCTCCATCGCTTCGGTTGCCCGCGTAACATTGGACACCTCACCCAGTGGAGAGGAAGGCCAGTCCTGCCTCGGAACTCATCTTGAGATTGCGGGCGGAAAAATTCTTCATGTGAACGACGCAGCCCTTCCTCAGGGAACCACCCTGTCCGTTGCCGATCTTTTCTTCAATACCCCGGCGCGGCGAAAGTTCCTCCGTGCCGAATCAACTGAACTATCCCATGTGACAGCCCTGGTCACCCATTACGCGCTCGTCTACCCGGAAAAACACTTCGAGCTGATCTCCGCGAGTCACACGCTGGTTTCCGCTCCCCCCGTTACCCGAACCGCCGAACGCATCTACCAAATCTTTGGCAAAGAGACCCTGGAACAGCTTCTGCCGGTCGCCGCCCAAACCGCACTCGACCACGGAGGTTTGCCGGAGCCGCCGCCTTGGAAACGAGACCCCGACGAACTTCAGCGTGACCCGGGCGAACTGCGCCTGAGCGGCTTTTATTCCAAACCGGAACTTCAAAAGCTCAATCGGAACTCTATTTACATCTTCGTGAACAAGAGACTTATCCGCGATCGACTGCTGATGCATGCGATCACCGAGGCCTACCGCAACATCATTCCTCCCACCAGCTTTCCAGTGGTGCTGTTGTTTCTTGAAATGCCGCCGGAAGAAGTGGATGTGAATGTTCATCCTGCGAAAACTGAGGTTCGATTCCGGCAGCAGTCTCTGATCCACGATTTTGTGCGCGACAGTCTGCGCATGACGCTGGTCCATACCCGACCCGCGGCGGGGTTTCTTGCGGCTCTGAACTCCGCCCCCTTGGCGAGTCCTTCGCTGATGCCGCTGCCCATATCTCCGCTCCCGGATTCTGACTTCGCGGCCGGCCAGGTTGCTACGGCCAACGCGGAGCCGTTCGAATTGACTCCTGTCCAACCGCTCCCGATTCCGGGCAAACTCAATTTCACATCTGCTCTTCCCGGTGCGGGGAACGGACAGCCATCCTGGGCTTCGGCAGCCGAGGCGCTCTTCGCGCCCTCATCTCTGGCGAGCCACGATGGATGCTCACCAAATCACGCAGATACAGAAACTTACGCTCCCGGCGCGGCGACAGCTACAGCCCAGGTTGAAGCTGAACAGGCAGCCTCAAATCTCAACCATCTGGGGTCGCTCAAGCCCCTCGGACAGCTCCGCGAGTCATTCATTCTGGCGATCGGGGAGGATGGGCTCTGGATCATCGACCAGCACGTCGCCCACGAACGAGTTTTGTTTGAAAAAATCCTGTGTGCCCGCAATGTAGAAAATGTGCAGCGCCAACATCTGCTCATGCCCTTGCTGGTGGAGTTGCGGCCGTGGCAGATGGTGGTTTTTGCACAGATCGCCGACGAGCTCGACCGCAATGGATTCGAGGTTGAACCTTTTGGTCCTCACACATTAGCCGTTAAAGCGGCACCCGTTGGACTCGAGGGTACCGCACTTGAAAAGATGCTGACGGAGGTGATCGAACAGTCCACTGGGGAGTCGCAAGAAACCAAGCAGAATGAGGATCTTAAAGCCCTTCGTGGACGAATTGCCGCATCCATTGCATGCCACTCCGCCATCAAGGTAAACACCCCGCTTGACCCAGCACGTATGGAGTGGCTATTGTTGGAACTTGCGAAAACGGAACACCCTACGAGTTGCCCGCATGGACGTCCAATAGCTTTGCTGTATTCTTGGAAGGAGATCCAGCGGGCCTTCCACCGTATCTAGAACCACCTGGAAGGCGGCACCCCTCCTCTTAGGGGGAGAGGCAGCCCGGCGCCAACAGCAAACTGGGACTATGCATCCCGAAGCCGCACCACTTAGTCGACGTCACCATCAACGAAACTCCAACGACAAACTTTAGTCGATAGGGATGGTGGGGGCGAAGACCTTTGAACAGGCCTAGTCAGGACGCATGAACACTTGGTTTTGCCGTAAATGCCAGCCTGGAAATGAGGTTTTTCTTTGACATCGGAGCAATTGGAAGCAGCGCGCGCCGAACGGATGCGCCAGAACGGACATGGGGCTCTCACGATTGAAGACGCCCGTACGTGGATGGAAGAGACCGGTTTATGCCTTTTCCTGCCCAAGCGACAGTTTTCTACATCGCTGGCCCCATCATTTGTCGAGGCCGTAGCCGGCCATCACGATACCACTCCCGACTCCAAGCAGATCGCCATCGCCGAGGATCTTCTCGTACGGCTTGAGACCGATGGCGTGGCGGTACGGCTCAATTTGCTGGGCCAGCCCGGAGAGCAGCCCGACTATGTCGTGGCTGCGTGGGTTTTGCCCTACGTCTATGCGCTCCGAGGCGATCGAGATTGGCGGCGCAGCCCCCAGCTCACCGGCTCACGCCAGGTTTCGCCGCTTGCCATCCAGGCTTACAAGCGTTTGGAGTCAGGCGACGCGACGATTGCCGAGCTTAAGCAGTTCCTCGGCCGCGAAGTTTCAGAGACCGCTGTTCTTCGTGCAATCACTGAGTTGTGGCAGCAACTCCGCATCATTCCGATCGTGTCGGCTCCCGGCAAGCCCGCCCAGTGGCAGCTCCTGCGCCACCGCTTCCAGAAGGCCATCGCGGAGGGTGCCTCCACCTCGCAAGTTACAGCAATCTCAGTGCTTGCCTCGATTTATCTGCAGGCAGTGATTGCCGCCGGGATGGAAGAAGTTGAGATCTTCCTGGCTCCCTTGACGGCACGCAGCAAGGTCCGCGAAGTGCTGCGGGGACTGATCGCAACTCGCCAGGTTCACACGCTTTCACTCGGCCATACTCCGCATTTTTACGTAGCCGGAACGCTACCTGAGTTTTCGATCGCTCCAACGGTTTACGCCAGCTCTGCGATGGCGGCAGCCAGCTACTTTGCGCAATATCACGATCACGAAGAGGCAGTTCCCGAACGGGTTGAACCCGAGCCGGTCAACATCCCTGCCCCCGTCGCAGAGACCGAAACTGAAGTAGTCTCTGAGACCCATAGCTCTAGTTCGAATGGCAAAGCAGCCACGCAGCGCCCGCATTTCAGCCGGCCGACCCCGCAATCGCGCGATCGTAAGCCCGCCCAGTCCGCTGGAAACGGAAGACCAGCGAGACGGCCAGCGGACTCCAGATCAAGCGGAGCGCGTCCCGCGAATGGAAGCCGAACCGCGACTTCCGGTCGCTGGAGCGCGAATGCGCCCAGAAGCGCCGGTTCAGCGCGCAATGGAAACGGTGCTCACGCACCGGCGGGATCGACGAATGGTAGCCGCAGCAACGGCAACGGAAATGGCCACTCCACCAATGGGACACGGAATGCCAAGCCAGCCTTGCAGTCCTGGGGTAAGCGGAACGGCCGTCCGACGGCCACTGCGAACGGTAAGACCGGCGCCAAGTCACTGACGAGCAGCCGTCCCCGGCCGAGTGCAGCGCCCCGCAAGGATGCTCGCCCCGATACGAGGCCTGCAGCGCGTTCCGGACGCAAAACAGCGTTAACCGCCGGGCAGGCAGCCGGCAACAGTAAACGGTACGGATTCACAGCCCCACCCAAACAAGGGACAAAGAAGCGCGGATGAGTGCGGGCGAGCCTTCCCTGGGCCCCCCCGGGGGCGGCCCAAAGATCATCGTTGCGATTGACGGACCGGCGGGCGCTGGCAAAAGTACAATAGCCCGCCACCTGGCCCGTCATTTCGGCCTCCTGAATCTCGAGACTGGCGCCATGTACCGTGCTTTCGCGCTGAAAGCACTGCGTGCCGACGTGCCTCTGGATGCAGCCGACGCGTTGGAAAATCTTGCCGGGCAGACCATCATCCACCTTGAAAGCGGCGACGCCGATAACAGGGTCTTTCTGGATGGCGAGGATGTTACGAGCCTGCTTCGGGAACAAGCCATTACCGATGCCGCTTCGAGGGTGAGTGTTTTTCCGGTGATCCGGGCCTGGATGGTCCGCCTGCAACAGCAACTCGGCGCCAGGGGTGGCGTGGTCATGGAAGGCCGCGACATCGGCACAGTTGTCTTTCCCAACGCCGACGCCAAAATTTTTTTGGATGCTGCTCCTGAAGTTCGGGGAATGCGGCGCTATGACCAGTTGGGGCAATTCAACCCTAAGCAGGAGAAGCCCCCGGAAGAAGTGATCCGAGATCTGCACGAGCGCGATCAGAGAGACAGAAATCGCGCCGATTCTCCGCTGCGCCCCGCTGCCGATGCAGTCATTCTGGATTCAACCAATATGACTTTGGAAGAGGCTGTCGCCGCCGCCGAAGCAATCGTAGCTAAAAAGCTCACCCACTGATCCTTCCCGTCTTCGGATCAGGGCACCAGCCAGCCAGCGAATCTCCTTTTCCAGTTCCGTCGGAAGATATCCGAGGGTGCCGTTCATGCTATAGGCTCATCCTATGGAACAGAGTTGCAAGCGCTGTCACCAGGCTGTGGACCCGGAGAATTGTTATTGTCCGCACTGCGGGTTGCCGCAACTGGTCTTTACGGCGGATGACAGCAATGGGCAAGTTTCGCCCGAGCAATGGACCGAACCGGTGAGAGACGCCAGCACGGTTGATTGGAAGCCCGCATTGCGCGCCGCAACGCTTCTGGCAATTCCAGCGGGACTACTGTCTTGCGGGCTATCGCCGGTTGGAGTGCTGGGTCTCTTCTGGATGGCCGCAGCTGCCGCCTGGGCCGTGACGATCTATGTCCGCGGACAGCGGCCAGCCTGGATCACGATGGGGGCTGGAGCGCGTATCGGTATCGTAACCGGGTTGCTGGCGGGCGCCTTGGCCATCACCGTGAGCGGCTGTGGCTTGTTCGCGGAACGATACCTCTTCCACCAGTCCGGCCAGATCGACGCCGAATGGAGAACGCGCGTTGAAGCCAGCCAGCAGCTCACGGCGCAGTTGGCGTCCCAGATGGGTGTGGCGGATGCCGCCCAGGTGCAGGCTCAGAAAAACCTGATGCTTTCACCGGAAGGACATGCGGGCATTGAAGCCTTCGGGATGGCCAGCAACACGCTGTTTCTTCTATTCTTTGCAGCCGGCGGGGGCGCCATGGGAGCACGGCTTCTTGCCCGCACCCGTCGTCCCGAAGTCTAAAGCGGCAAACCGTCGAAGTGCGAACAGCGGATTCACTCGGTAGCTCGTGGGTTCAGAGGCCCGCGAAACTACGCCACTTCCTCCTAACTCGATGCGGAACTTGATCCGGGGAGCCAACCCTCGTATCATCCGTCGAGAGACAAGCAGTGAGCCAGCACCCATGAGCGAAACGCAAAGCAAACCCTCCCTGCGCACCAAGGGCAGGTTGATGTCCGCCTCGGAGATTGAGCGGACTCTCGTACGCCTGGCGCACGAGATTGTTGAGAAGACTGACGGCAGCCACGGCCTGGTGCTGGTGGGCATCAAGCGGCGCGGTGTGCCGCTGGCCGAGAGGCTAGGCAAGCTCATTTCCGTCATCGAGAAGCGCCCCATCGACACCGGGGTGCTTGACATCCAGTTCTACCGCGACGACCTGACGACTGCGGATGTGCGGCCGGTAGTGACTGCTGGCGCTGTCGGTTGTGACATCGTGGGCCGCGACGTGGTGCTGTGTGACGACGTGCTCTACACGGGACGCACGATTCGCGCGGCGCTCGACGCGCTGTTCGACCACGGCCGTCCTCGCCGCGTGCAACTCGCTGTGCTGATCGATCGCGGTCATCGCGAACTCCCCATCGAAGCCACCTATGTGGGGAAACATGTTCCCACCAGCAGTCGCGAAATCATCGAAGTCAAGTTTCAGGAGGTCGATCACGACGAGCAGGTGTTGCTGGTCGAGCGTGTGGACTAATTTCTAGAAACTGCGCGCGCTCTGCGCGCCACCCGCCGCGAGCACAAGTCCTCGCCGGCAGCAATTTCCCAGCGTGGAGCTGGATGGTATGACCACATCTGCAACACCCGTACGCCGTCAGTTTCGCCCTCCTGCAGTGCCCGCTTCCCCATTCCCGCATCATCCAGGGTCGCTGTTATCCGTCCAGGACCTGACGCTGGGTGACTTGAACAACATCCTCGAGCGCGCTACGGCTCTCGAAGATCAGGATCCACTGGCCCGGGATCGAATTCTCGCCAAGCGACGAGTGGCTCTGCTGTTCTACGAATCCTCGACCCGCACCCGAACCAGTTTTGAGTTGGCGGCGAAAAGCCTGGGCGCGGACACAGCTCTCATTTCAAGCCTTTCCTCGAGCATTGAAAAAGGCGAATCGCTGAAGGATACAGGCCTGACGCTGAGAGCCCTGGGCGCAGAAACCATCATTCTTCGCCATAATTCCTCAGGCGCGCCATGGTTACTCGAAGAAGCCACTGGATTGCCGGTGTTGAACGCTGGGGACGGCATGCATGAGCATCCCACCCAGGCGCTGCTGGATCTGCGTACGATTCTGGCGCATCTGCGTGCACGCCAGAAGAACGGCACCGCAGTTTCAGCCGACACGCTGGCGGGCGTCACCGTGACGATAGTCGGTGATATCCTGCACAGCCGCGTGGCCCGCTCCAATATGCTGCTTTTGCCGCGATTAGGCGCACGCGTGCTGCTCTGTGGACCCTCTCAGCTATTGCCCGAGATGGCCGCCGGTGCAGGCCCGGGCATCGAAATCGTGCGCGACTTTGAATCCGCCTTGAAACAGTCTCAAGCGGTGATGATGTTGCGTATCCAGGCAGAGCGGTTGGCCGGTTTGCAATTGGACCTTGAAGAGTACAAGGCCGGGTACCAGCTTACCGGCGATCGGCTGCGCGAACTGGCGCCCGCTGCAGTCGTGCTGCATCCGGGCCCCATCATCCGCGGTCTCGAGTTGACGGCTGGTGTAGCCGACGGCCCGCAATCGGCCATCCTGGAACAAGTCCGAAATGGAGTGGCTATCCGCATGGCCGTGGTGGAACGTGCGCTGACGGCGTCGAAAGAAAGAGGCCGCGCATGACGGCTTTGGTGATTCGCGGAGGGCAACTGCTGGATCCGGCAGCCGGGGTCGATGCTCTGAAAGATATTTTGCTTAAGGACGGGCGCGTGGCCGAGATCGCCGCGCCCGGCAAACTCAAGCTTGCCAACGGCGCTGAATCAATCGACGCCACGGGTTTCGTCGTCGCTCCGGGACTCATTGACATTCACGTGCATTTGCGCGAACCGGGGCAGGGCTACAAGGAAACCATCGCCACAGGCACCGCGGCGGCGGCAGCGGGCGGGTTTACCTCCGTTGCGGCCATGCCGAACACAGTTCCGGTCAATGATTCGCCGGAGACGACGCGGTGGATGCTGGCCAAGGAACGAGGTGCGGCAGTCAGAGTGTTTCCCATCGGCGCCGCCACGCGCGGATCGAAGGGCGATACCATCAACGATTTCGCGGCGTTGAAGTCCGCAGGGGCGGTTGCGGTGACAGACGATGGCCACCCTATCCTCAAAGACAACGTGATGCGAGAGACGCTGGCTGCGGCCGCGCGCGTGGGCCTGAGCGTGATTCAACACGCCGAAGACACGCGCATGACCCAGGGGGCCAGCATGAATGCTGGACCCGTGGCGTTCAAACTGGGATTGCGCGGTATGCCGGATGAGGCAGAATCAAGTTTGGTCGAGCGGGACATCCGCCTGATCACGGAGTTACGGGAATCACGCGCACATCTGCATGTTGCGCACACCTCAACTGCCGGCGCGCTGGCGGCGGTTCGTCAAGCCCGCCGCAATGGATTGCGTGTCACCTGCGAGGTGGCACCGCACCACTTTCTACTCACCGATGAGCACGTCGGTTTTTACAACACCAACTTCAAAATGAATCCGCCCCTGCGCTCGGCAGCCGACCGCGATGCCATGATTGAAGCCATACTCGACGGCATTGTGGATGCTATTGCCACCGATCACGCTCCCCACGCGAGCCATGAGAAGGAAGTGGAATTCGAGCGCGCTCCTAACGGCATCACGGGGCTTGAGACTGCGTTGGGCCTGTGTCTGCGCTGGCTGCATCGCGAGTGGAAGATGCCGTTGGGGCGGGTTCTTAGCCTGTTGAGTGCGCAGCCTGCTGCCGTGCTGGGCCTGAAGGGACGCGGAACTCTCACCGTGGGCAGTTATGCGGACGTGGTGGTCTTCGATCCCAAGGCGGAATGGACCTACCGCGCCAATGACAGCAAGTCCAAGTCAAAGAACACTCCGTTCGATGGCTGGACCATGCAAGGGAAGGTCCGCTGGACGATCAGCGAAGGCCGCGTAGCCTATACTGGCACCCCTCAGCCCTAACGGCGCGGAAATTGCTTGCTCCTCTCGTCGGCGAATCCTATTCTTGTCCAGCGACATAGGCTCAAGCGCATAGCCAGCAAGCAGTTACGGGAGCGAAACGGATGGATAAGCGGGAATTTCTGAAGGCATCGGGAGCATTTGTGACCGGGAGCATGTTGTCGCGATTTTCATCGGCCCAGCAGCAGGAGCCGGGGTCCCGTACCAATTGGGCTGGAAACCTGACCTACAGCACGGATCATCTGCATTCGCCCGGCACGGTTGAAGAAGTCCGCCAGGTGGTAAAGAGCTGCGACAAACTTCGCGCTTTGGGTTCGCGCCACTCCTTCAACGCCATCGCTGACAGCACTGCCAACCAGATCTCCTTGAAGCGCCTGGATACCATGAAGCTGGATGAGAAGGCGCACACGGTCACCGTAGGCGGCGGTGTACCGTATGGCGTTGTGGCGCCATGGCTCGATTCACGCGGCTACGCGCTGCACAACCTGGCCTCGCTGCCGCATATCTCGGTCGCCGGCGCTATCGCCACCGCGACTCATGGCTCGGGGATTCACAACGGCAACTTGGCCACGCCGGTATCTGCCCTGGAAATCGTCACTGCCGATGGCCAGATGGTGCATCTTTCCCGTGAGAAGGATGGAGATCGGTTCCTGGGCACCGTCGTCGGATTGGGAGCGCTGGGCGTGGTCACCGAGGTCTCTCTTAACGTCCTGCCGACATTCCAAGTGGCACAATCGGTCTATCTGAATCTATCCTTCGACCATCTCCAACATCACTTCGACGAGATATTCGGGAGCGGCTACAGCGTCAGTTTATTCACGGATTGGCAGAACCACCAGGCGACGCAGGTTTGGATCAAACGAAAGCTCACGCCAGGGGATGCTAACAAGTGGCAACCGGAATTCTTCGGCGCGAAAGCCGCGACGCGCAAGATGCATCCCATCGGCGATCACGATGCCGAGCCGTGCACCGAGCAACAGGGAATCCCCGGCCCCTGGTACGAGCGGCTGCCGCACTTCCGCATGAACTTCACGCCGTCCAGCGGACGGGAATTGCAGACGGAGTACTTTGTTCCGCGCGATCGAGGATATGAGGCGATCCTGGCGGTCGAGAAGCTGAAGGACCGCATCACGCCGCATCTCTTTGTCACCGAGTTGCGCACCATCGCCGCGGACGAGCTATGGATGAGCATGGCGTATCAGCGTCCGTCCCTGGCTATTCACTTCACGTGGAAACCGGAGTGGCCCGAGGTCAGCAAGGTGTTGCCGCTGATCGAGGCGGAATTAGAGCCCTTCGGCGCGCGGCCGCACTGGGCCAAGCTGTTCACCATTCCGCCTGCGCGGTTGCAGCCTCGCTACACGCAGTTGGGGAAGTTTAGAAACCTGGTGAAGGAGTACGATCCGGCAGGCAAGTTCCGCAACGAATTCGTCAGCACCAATCTCTACGAGGGCTGAAGCTCAACTCGATTTTGCAGCTGGTGGACGCCGCGACGATGAGGCCTAGCCCTTGCGCCGGTAGAGTATTTGGAACTCGTAGCCCTGGTTGGCGGGAAACAGCGTGGAGACGTGGCGAAGGCGCTCAGCCAGCGCAGGGGCAGCCAGCAACGGGTATTCGCGTTCGCGCAGGTCGTGGTAATCGAAGTCAACCGCCAGCGCCAGCATGTAGATGGCCAGCGAGTCTGAAAACGACGATTCGATGTACGCGTTACGAGCACGCTCGTCCACCGTCTTCTGGCCGTTGCGGCTATCCTGCGCCCGGCGCCGTGTCTCCCACGCGTCCTGGCTGGTTTCGCCGCGGACTTGGGCCTCGGCCTGCGACCAGGCGAGGGCTGCAAAGCTCTCCGGCACACCCGCCGACTCAACAAAGTTGTGAGCTACGTTGATAAAGAATTCAAACGCCAGGCCGAAGCGATCTTCGACCAGCCGGGTGGAAAGAAACACCGCCTCGGTGGTGCCGAAACTGGTGTTGCGATGGCATACCGCGCGGTCGCCCAGATCGACGTTATAAGACGGTGCGATCAGGGTTTCGCCTGTGTCGGAGATAGCGAGAGGCACAAAGTAGTAAGCACGATGAGCCAATGCCGGAGCGAGCGAGGACGGTACGGCGCCCACCAGCTTCTCCAGATCAGTATCGGAGACGCGGGTTTCACCCCAGGCCGCGTAGTGAATGCCGTTGGAGGCCTTGGCTACTTCAACTTCGGTAGCAACCTTGGCTGCCGGGCTGAGATCGATTTGTGCGCTGCTGGCCATCGAACTGTATTCTAGACGAGAGAGGCAGGTACACGATGCACACCGCACACTCCGAGCACCGTGGCGGGACGATCCTGGGATTCCCGCTGCAGGGATTTGGCTTGTTTACCAGCTTGCTCCTGTCGTTTGCGGCCGCCTTCTTCACCTTCTTCTTGTCGACCTGCATGTCCATTTTCGGTCTGCTGCTGTGGAACACCATCGGTGGACACCATGTCGATTTTGCAATCAGCTACCGCTACATCGGATTTCCCGCCGGTGTGATCGTGCTGCTCGTGGCGCTGCCGGTTTTCGGTACATTGTGGGTTCGGGCGAAGCTGCAGAAATAGCCCCGCTACGCCGAGCCGCAGGTCGTCAGACCTGGCTCTTGCTGTGGCGCACAGCTTCTCCGAGGAACGCAATCTTCGCAGGCTTTCCGGAGGCCTGCCACACCTTCACAATCTCGTACACCATCGTGGTGCCGTAGGTGACGGCGATCCATACCGTGACCGCCTCAATAGGCAGCCCTGCCCAGGCACCGATGAATAGGCCCATCATGGCCCGCTGTTGATACGCCCACCACCCATAGGGGACCGCCAACGTGGCTTCCCAGAACATGCTGATGAGCAGAATCATGAAGATGGTAAGGCTGAATGCGCGCCAGTTGATGAAGCGACGAGCCACCGGGAAAAAGCTGACCGACGGGACCAGTCCACCGAGGACGAGGACCGTGAAGTAGCCGGGATACCCCTCCGGGAAGGGAGACCGGAGCTTCTTATAGAGAATCGCAATGGCAATCAGCGCCAACCCGACCAATAGGGATGCGGGGTGGAATCCGAGCAGGCGGCGAACCTGACGCGCATCCCCGTGGTAGTCCGCAACGTTGTAAGCGGCCAGCCAATATTCACTCAACCAGACGTAGATCAGCAGGACGGCGAGGAAGCCGGTGAAGTAAAAGATGTACTCCTCTATCGGGACGTCTCCACCGATGGCGGGAGCACCGATCTGCAGCGTGGCTCCTGCGTTGGGATAGAAGAAGAATTTGTCGGCGAAGAAGAGGTCGAGTCCAAAGCCGACGGGGACGAGGATCCAGAGCGTCCGCCAAAAAGCACGCTTGGAGATACGCACCTTTTCGCTGGGAAGGAACCACCCTCCGATGACCGTAATCGGGATCACGAACAGAAGCAAGCTCCATGTGTAGCCCAACGGGGTGGGGTTGCTGCTGGAAATCTGCGCAACCGCCGGCACGCGCACGGTGTGGAGCGTGATGCCAACGGGAACCGCAATGATTCCGAGCATGGCTGCGACAATCCATGCACTCCTGCGGGGGCTCGGGGAATTTACGTTCATGAATCGCACCGTGCGGATGGGCTGCGCCGCGATGCGGACGATTCTACTCCGTGAATTTGTGGCCCCAAAGAAGAATTGGCCACTCCGTTGAGGGAGCGGCCAACATTTCCATGAATTGGAAGACAACAGGTTCTTACTGTCCGGCAGGTTTGGGATCTGCGGGATCAAACTTGGCAACGCGAATCTTCTTGGCCAGGCCGATCTTGGAAAGAATCCAGATACCCCAGAAATTGGGATCGATTTCGTACCACTTGAGGCCGTGGCGTGCGGAGACAGGGTGAGCATGGTGATTGTTGTGCCAGCCCTCGCCGCCCGTGAGCAGAGCGACCCACCAGTTGTTGCGCGAGTCGTCGCGGGTTTCGAAGCGCCGGCTTCCCCACAGGTGGGTTGCGGAGTTGACCAGCCAGGTGGCATGCAGGCCGAGCGTGACACGCAGCAGAACTCCCCAGAGGACCATGGCGACGCCGTTGACGAAGCCGCCCCAGAGCCATCCGCCGCCCAGCAGCAGCAGGCCGCTCGCGGTGATGGGGAGCCAGTGGTACTTGCTCAACCAGACGTGGAAACGGTCGCGGCCCAGGTCGGGGGAGTAACGAGCGAGCACTTCAGTTTGCGAATGCAGGGCCTGGCCGAAGAGTATCCAACCAGCATGTGCCCACCAGCCGCCTTCACGCGGGGTGTGGGGGTCGCCTTCGTGATCGCTGAGCTGATGATGGACACGGTGAGTGGACACCCAGAAGATTGGCCCTCCCTCAAGGGAGAGCGTGGCGCAAATGGACATCAAATATTCAACCCACTTGGGGGTCTGGTAGCCACGGTGAGTCAGGAGCCGGTGGTAGCACATGCCGATGCCCACGTTAATCGCCAAAACGTACAGTACCGCCATCACCGCAAGCCGCTGCCAGGTAAAGAAGAAGAAGGCAGCGAGAGCCCCTACATGAAACAGAATCACAACCACGAGAGTGAGCCAGTTGATGCCCGCAGGAACGGTGGCGGCACGCCCCATGCGCAGCAATTCCCGCGCAGCTGTGGCATTGACTGTGGCAGCGGTTTCAGAGACAGAAGAAACGAATTTCATTGATACCGTTGAGGTTGCGGGCGACGGTGAGGTTACGACAGATGCCATTCGATGTAAATTCCTTTAAAGCAGGCAATTGTCCTACTGGGTAGTATTAATTGTACAGTAGGTGACATTTAAACCCGGCTGAAGGGACAGCTTGGAGCGAGTTCGCGGAGCGGCCCTTCGGACTTGAATCTAACGGAGGCGATCTATGCCGACCTACATTGCCCTGCTGCGCGCTGTGAACGTCGGAGGCACTGGAAAGCTGCCGATGGCCACTTTCCGCGCAGTGCTGGAGGGCCTCGGTTATCGCAATGTCATGACCTACATCCAATGTGGCAACGCGGTCTTCGACGCGAAAGGGACGGCTCAGGGGGTTACCAAGGCGCTCACTGTTGCGCTCAAAGAGCAGACGGGGTCGCCTGTGGACGTGGTGATCCGTACCCACGAACAGTTGGACCAGATCATTCAGCAGAATCCGTTTGCAAAAGAAGCTGCGGACGGAACCAAGGTGCATGTGGGTTTTCTATCCGCGCCCGCGCCGGAAAGCGCACGTGCGGGATTGGACCGAATCGTCTCTCAATACCCGAAACGGCGCGATCGCTACCATCTGGCGGGCGACACGCTCTACCTCCATCTGCCCGACGGAGCGGCGGAGACGAAATTTTCGGGTAAGGGTCTGGACAAAGCCGTCGGCGTTTTCGGAACAGGTCGCAATTGGAATACGGTGCTCAAACTCCACGAGTTGTCGAAGCGGAATAGGGATTAAGAGCCGGGTTTGCGGGATTTGATCGAAGAGATGCGAAGGCCTTCCGGCATTTGCCAGAGGGCCTTCTAGTTGCTGAAACGACCCCAGCCTACGCCGTCACAGTCCGCGAAGGTTTGGATCCCCATAGACCGTAATAGGCGATGAAGAGGTAGCAAAGCGCCGGAATCACGAAAGAACGCTGGATGCCGGCCTTGTCGGCAACATAGCCGATCAGTGCGGGAATGATGGCGCCGCCAACCACCGCGGTCATGATCAATCCCGATCCCTTGCTGGTCATCGGTCCGAGACGGGCGATGCCCAGGGTGAAGATGTTGGGGAACATGATGGAATTGAAGAATCCGCAGAGCACCAGCGACCAGATGGCCACAGGCCCGCTTGTGAACATGGAGATCAGAATCATGCCGGTCCCGAGGAAACCGAAGATGCTGACCAGCTTGCCGGACTTGATTGCCGTCAGCATCCAGGAGCCGAGCAGGCGGCCGACGAGCGCACCGAACCAATACAGAGAGACGAGGAACGAAGCGGTCTTAGCGCTGTCGACGCCCTGAGTCTTGAAGTAGTTGACGGCGATGGAAGCCAATCCGACCTCGACGCCCACGTAGAGGAAGATGCCGACCGCGCCCAGAACCGTATGCTTGTGTTTCCAAATGCTGCGGCTGAGGATGGGGTCGCCTTCGCGGGCAGGGCGGAATTCGTGGGTCTGGGTGATGTGCGGAAGGTGCATGAAGGCAATAGCGGTGCCCAGGATCAGGAGGCCGGCGGCGATGGCGATGTACGGTCCGCGCACCGTATCGGCTACGGCTGCTTTCGTCGCCATCTTGGCGGGATCGGTGAGGATGTAGGCGCCCGCGACCAGGGGAGCGATAGTGCCTCCGATGGAATTGAAGGCTTGTGCCAGCGTTAGCCGGATGGGCGCGCTGTGTTCCGGTCCCAGAATCGAAACGTAGGGGTTTGCTGAGGTCTGCAGGCCGGTTACGCCCGCGCCTACCACGAAAACCGCGGTAAGAAACAGGGGAAAGCTCACCATTTTGGCGGCGGGGACGAACATGAGACAGCCAACCACCTGGATAAAGAGCGAAACCACCATTGTTTTCTTGTAGCCGATGGTTTCAATCAGCTTCGAGGTCGGGGACGAGAACACGAAGTAAGCCAGGAAGAATGCAGACTCTGCCAGCATGGCCCAGGCATAGGGCAGATCGAAGATCGAGCGTAAATGCGGGACCAGAGCCATGTTCAAGTTGGTGATGAACCCGAAGATGAAGAACAGGATGGTGACCGTAATGAACGGACCGGTGTAACTGGGAGTGCTTGGAGCTGTCGGTGGTGTAGAGCGTGTGGCCATGAGAGGTGAAATCCCCGCTTCCTCAAAAAAATTCTGCCCCTTAAGGGCGTCGTGCGGGTCCTTGGGTTCAGGACCTGTCCAGATAGTCCAGGCGGCATTCACCGGCTATTCGTCTGCCGGGTTTTCGCACTGTGGAGGCCCGGCTTTTAACTGCACACAACACTATACGGGAAACCGCACTAGTGGGAAGGCGCAACGAGCTTCCGCGTTGCCCAAAGATGAGCATGGAGCCGCTCTTTCGGCTATTCTCAGTTGAAAGACTGGAGAAACGGTGCTCAAGGAAGCATTAAGCGGTGCCCGGGTCAAAAAAATTCTGGCAGCCCTCGACAGCAACTGGCAGGCCGAGATGGAGGGCTACTACACCTATCTGGCATTGGCGGACCGGGATACGGACCCGGTGCGCGCGCAGGTGCTGCGCCATCTGGCGAATGCGGAGTGGGAACATGCCGCGCTTTGGCACGGGCGGATTTCAGAATTGGGAGGAGCGGAGCCCGTTTATCACGGAAGTCCACATGGTGAAGCCGACTCGCTGGCCAATCGGGCCGGGGGCGTGCGCATGGCGCTACGGCGACTGGAGATTGAAGAGAGCCGCCATATTGCCAACTATGGCTCGCAGTTAAAGGCGCTGGGGGACGAGGGCTCCATCGCCATTCTGAACCACGTCATCGAGGATGAGAAGGAACATCACCGCGAACTAGGTTCGCTCTTGCGCGGGCACTATTCCCCTCCAGCGGGCAGCCCCAAGGTCGATCCAAAGGCGGTACTTGAAGAACTGCTGGCCAAGCGCAACGCGGGGCGTAAGCAGGCAGGCAGTTGGATTGGCGACGCCATCTACGGTGTGAACGACGGATTGGGCGCGATCTTCGGCATCGTTTCCGGCGTTTCCGGCGCCACCGCCGGCGACAGCAAATACGTGTTGCTTGCCGGACTGTCGGGCATGATTGCCAGCGCGCTTTCGATGGGCTCGGGCGCCTATCTCGCGGCCAAGAGCGAACGCGAAATCTACGTGGCAGAGCTGGAGCGCGAGCGCGAAGCGATCCGCATGAACGGAGCGGAAGCGCGCGAGCTGCTGGCGCTCTACTACCAGGTAAAAGGCCTGCCCGAGGAAGACGCGTTTCACGTCGTCGATCACATTGCCCGGGACCCGGAGCAGATGTTGCGAGCCCTGGCCGGGGAACGCCTCGGATCTTCTGAGGAAGCGCTTTCTAACCCGATGGTGTCGGCAAGCTCCGGCGCACTCTCAACGGCTGTCGGGGCAACGATTCCAATCATTCCATTCTTCTTCATGCATGGGATTGAGGCGGTGATTGCGGCCGCGGTAATTTCGCTGGTCGCGCACTTCGCGGTCGGCGCAGCCAAGAGCTTGATCACCGTGCGGTCATGGTGGTCTTCGGGATTGGAAATGACGGTTGTAGGCGCAGTTGAGGGTGCGGTCACGTACGGCATCGGTATCCTGCTGGGCAAGGGCGGGATCTAGGCGGGCCGCAATCCCCGGCCTGTAGAATGGTTTCGCTTTTCCGGATGAGGATAAATCGAGACCATGCTGAAATCGACCGTGCTGAAGTGGATTGCGCCCGCGCTTGTTTCTGCCATATTCCTGCCTTCTGCGAGCATTGCTCGGAGCCAGACTTCCTCTGAGATCGTGGTGGAGCGCGGCGTGAAAATGACGACGCGTGACGGGGTAACCTTGCGTGCGGATGTCTACCGTCCGGCGGGTGAAGGCACGTTTCCGGTGCTGCTGCAGCGGACTCCTTACGACAAGAACAACGCTGCGGACTTCGGCCACATGGCGGCCGCGCATGGCTTCATGGTCGTGGTGCAGGACGTACGGGGCCGGTACACCTCCGAGGGCGAATGGTACACGTTCAAACACGAGATGAACGATGGCTACGACACGGTGGAGTGGGCTGCTGCACTGCCGCATTCAAACGGCAAAGTCGGCATGTTTGGGGGCTCGTACGTGGGCGCCACGCAGATGCTGGCCGCAATCAGCCATCCTCCGCACCTTGCCGGCATCTGCCCGGTAGTGACGGCCAGCAACTATCACGAAAACTGGAACTACCAGGGCGGCGCTTTTGAGCAGTGGTTCAACGAGTCATGGACATCGGGTCTGGCCCAAGACACGGTCAACCGGGAGTTCAAGAATGCCAGCAATGCGGTCGTGGGAAGCACGGTATTGCCGCTAAGGCAATTTCCCCTGTTCAATTTGCAAACAGGGCCCACCACCTTCAATAGCGGCGCGATGACGCCCTACTTTCTCGACTGGCTGGCTCACCCGCTTTACGACAGCTATTGGAAGCAGTGGGCCATCGACGAAAACTACGCCAATATCCAAGTGCCGGCCTTGACGGTTGCGGCCTGGTACGACATCTTTCAGGGCGGCTCGCTGAGCAACTATGTGGGGCTGAAAGCGCATGCGGGCAACGAAGCGGCACGTGCGGGACAGAAACTGCTGGTGACGATCGGCGGCCACGCAGGCGGCGGTCGCAATATCGGCACCGTCGATTTCGGCCTAGCCGCGGCCGAGTTTGACGAGAACGCCATTACGCTGGCGTGGTACGAATACCTGCTTCAGGGTAAGCAGAACGAATTCGCCAACGCGAAGCCGGTGAAGATCTTCGTCATGGGCGAGAACAAGTGGCGCTCCGAAGAGAGTTGGCCGCTGGAACGCGCCAAACAAAAGAACTACTTTCTTCACTCGGCGGGAAAGGCCAACACGGCGCAGGGCGATGGAGCGCTGGCAGCTTCTGCCGGAGCGTCGGACGTCGCAGACAGCTTTGTCTATGACCCTGCCAATCCAGTGCCTACGGTGGGTGGACCTTTGTGCTGCGACCCGGTGCATTTGCCTGCGGGTCCGCGGGATCAGAGTGAAGTGGAGAAGCGGCCCGATGTGCTGGTCTATTCAACGACGCCCATGGAGCAGGACACAGAAGTTACGGGGCCGGTTTCGCTGGATCTGTTTGCTGCCTCGTCGGCGACCGACACGGACTTCACCGCCAAGCTGTTGGACGTGTGGCCCAATGGCTACGCGCAGAATTTGACCGAGGGCATCTTGCGGGCACCATTCCGCGAATCAACCTCGGGTGAGCCGAAGCCCCTGGAACCAGGGAAGATTTACGAATACAAGATCGATCTCTGGTCAACCAGCAACGTGTTTTTGAAGGGGCACCGGATCCGGCTTGAAGTCTCAAGCAGCAACTTTCCGCGATTCGATCGCAATCTGAACACTGGGAGAGATGCCGCTACCGACTCCGCCTTTCAAAAGGCCACGAACACCATTTATCACGACAGCAAGCACCCGAGCGCGCTGATTTTGCCAGTGGTGCCGCGGTAATTGAAAGCATTTCGGACGCTAGGGGAACTCCTCTTGATCGCAGCCGGTCAGATTAACGGGAAGACTGAGGGCCCCCCATTTCTCGCGCGGAGTAGGCACAAAGATGGGGCACGGAAGTCTTGCTCGCGTTTGAATCGAGCGGACTAGACGAAAGCGGCGACGAGCTCGCCTGCGGCTTGGCGGCCGAGGCGGATGCAGTCGGGGATACCGATGCCGTCGTAGGCATTGCCTACGAGGCGCAGGCCGGGCAGTTCAGCCACGCGGTGGCGGATGGCTTGAATGCGCTCCTGGTGGCCCACGGAGTACTGAGCCATGGCACGCCGCCAGCGGGTGACCTGCGTGTAGAGCGGATCGTCGCCGATACCGGGAGCGGACCCGCCGAGAATGTCGAGCAATTCGTGACGCACGATGCCGACGAGTGCAGCGTCTGACTCGGCCAGCAAAGCCTCATTGCGCATACCGCCGACGAAGGCGCGGATTACGGCTTTTCCGGGAGCGGTACGGCCCAGGAACTTGCGGTGCGAGAAAGTCGCGGCTAGCAGAGCGCGTCCTTCGCTGGCGGGGACCAGGAAGCCGAATCCTTCAGGGAGCGCGCCCAGCCTTGCCTCGTCGTAGACGAGGTTGATGGTAATAGATGAAGAATAGGGAATCCCGGCCAGCATCTGGCTCAACTCAGGATCGACGGGTGCGAGTAACGCTCCGGCAGCCCAGGCAGGCGAGGCCATGATCACGGAATCATAGAACTCTTCAACGCCCAGGGAGTGCACCAGCCAACCGTCATTGGTCCGCTCGACCGCAGTGACCGGCGAAGACAGGCGGACGGCGGCCCAGTCAAGATGGGCTCGCAGGGCGTCTACCAACTGCTGCATGCCACCGCGCAAAGTGGTGAAGATAGGGCGCGGCGCAGGGGCGGGGATGCCGGGCTTGGCTCCGTTTCCATTGGAGGAGGGGTGGGAGTGCATCTTGCGATGAGCTGCCAGCATGCCGCGGGTCAGGGAGCCGTACTGGTTTTCCATTTCAACCAGGCGGGGTAGCACTGTGCGCGCACTGAGCTGGGAGGCATCCCCCCCATAAATACCGGAGAGCAATGGGTCGGCTAGGCGATCGACGGCTTCAGCGCCAAAGTGGCGTTCCACCAGCGCGGCTACGGATTCGTCGGCTCGGCCCTTGCGGCGGGGCGGAAACAGCAGCTCCAAACCCATTCGCGCCTTGGTCTTGACGCTGAATAGGGGAGTAAGCGCGGTAGGAATGAGCTTAGTGGGGACGAGAAACATCAGGCCGTCAGGAAGAGGGACGAGCTTGTTGCGCGCCAGAATGTAGGTTTTGCGCGCGGAATCGTTAGATGGGATCAAGTCAGCACCCAATCCCAGCTCGCGACAGAGCTCAGTAGCAGCGGGCTTTTCAGTCAGGAAGGAGTCGGGTCCGCGCTCCAATACCGTTCCGCGAAAGACTTCACTGGCGAGGGCTCCGCCCAGCCGCTCAGTCGCTTCGAACAGGGTATATTTCATCGACGGATCAACGGCGCGGGCGCGCTCCATCTCGTACGCGGCCGCCAGTCCTGCAATGCCCCCACCGATGATTGCTGTACGCATCTGTTCGACTCCACCTTCATTATCGCAAGCGTTTCCTCGAATGCGGAGACGTCGGCTGGATAAGTTTGGATGATCTGCGAAAGCGCTCCGATCCTGGCGCGGCGCGACTAGTGTGATTTAAATCACACTAGTCGCCCTCGATTCAAGTAATACGTCTTTCGTCGACAATTCGTACTATAAACTTGCCTCAACAGCCCCGCTTCAGACATTTCTACCGAGGCGCAGCTTTAACAAAGGCTCCCATGACCCCTGAACTAATTCATCGCCTGCACTTCGCGTTTACGATCACGTTTCATTATCTCTTTCCCCAACTCACGATGGGCCTGGCGCTACTGATTGTGGCGCTGAAGACAGTAGCTCTCAAGACGGGGGAAGAGCAGTGGGATCGAGCTGCCCGGTTTTGGGGAAGGATTTTCGGAATCAACTTTGTTTTCGGCGTGGTGACGGGCATTCCCATGGAGTTTGAGTTCGGCACTAACTGGGCCCAGTTTTCACGAGTGTCGGGAGGGGTGATCGGGCAGCCGCTGGCAATGGAAGGTGTGTTCAGCTTCTTTTTGGAGTCGGCCTTTCTGGGACTGTTTCTATATGGCGAGAAGCGACTGTCGAAAACCATGCATTGGTTCTCGGCGGTAATGGTTTTTCTGGGATCGTGGCTATCAGGCTTCTTCATCATCGTCACCGACGCATGGATGCAGCACCCGGTAGCGTACGAGATAGTCAACGGGCACTACGAAGTGTTGAGTTTCTGGCAACTGCTCATGAATCCATGGGGCCTGCTCCAATACATGCACAACATGACCGGCGCGGTGGTGACGGGCTCATTTGTGATGGCGGCTACGGGCGCCTTCTACCTACTCGAAGGAAGGCTGGAGAACTACGGGCGAATCTTCGTCAAGGTGGGCGTGATCACCGGACTTCTGGCCTCGATCGCCATCATCTTCCCGACCGGAGATTTGCACGGCAAGTATGTGGCGAAGCATCAGCCGGCGGCGATGGCAGCGATGGAAGGGGTGTTCAAGAGCGAGAAGGGCGCCGGAATCGTGCTGATTGGGCAGCCCAATGAGGAAACGGGCGAAATCGACAATCCCATCGTAATCAACAATGTCCTGAGTTTTCTGATTTACGGCACGACCAGCGCGGAGGTGACGGGGCTGGACCAGGTTTCTCATGACCAGTGGCCAACCGCGCTGCCGCTGCTCTATTACGCCTACCACATCATGGCGGGGCTGGGAACTTGGTTTGTTCTGCTGATGGTCGGCTGCGGATTTCTGCTGTGGCGGGGGAAACTGCACAACCAACGCTGGGCGCTGTGGGCGTTACTCCTAAGCTTTCCACTGCCCTACATTGCAAACACTGCAGGATGGATGACGGCGGAACTGGGCAGGCAGCCGTGGCTGATCTACGGACTGATGCGCACCAGTCAGGGCTTCTCGAAGACGGTCTCGGCCAGCAACGGGCTTTTCACCCTGCTGGGCTTCATGGGATTGTATGCGCTGCTGGGCCTGCTGTTCACAGTCCTGATTTATCGCGAGATCAGCAATGGTCCCGAATCAAAGGCCGCTGAAAACGAGCCGGTTCACGTGGGAGGCGCGCAATGATGGGATTCATCTGGTTCTGCCTTGTGGCCGTGATGATTGTGGGCTACGTGGTGCTGGACGGCTTTGATCTCGGCGTGGGCGTGCTCCACCTGTTCCTGGTACGCAACGAGGATGAGCGTCGAGCCTCTCTGCGTTCGATCGGGCCAGTGTGGGACGGCAACGAAGTGTGGCTGCTGGCGGGCGGCGGGACACTCTATTTTGCGTTTCCGTGGCTCTACGCTTCGGCATTTAGCGGCTTTTATCTGCCGCTGATGATCGTCCTCTGGCTGTTGATTCTGCGCGGCATCAGCTTGGAACTCCGCAACCATATCGATGTGGGCGTGTGGCGCGCCCTCTTGGATGGGCTCTTTGGAATTTCGAGCCTGTTGCTGGCGGTATTCTACGGCGCAGCGCTGGCCAACGTGATCCGGGGCGTTCCGTTGCGGGTGGATGGCTACTTCTTTTTGCCTCTGTGGACGAACTGGAAGCCCGGACCGTCTCCCGGCATATTGGATTGGTACACCGTAATCGGCGGCCTGGTGGCGTTGATTTCTTTGACGCTGCATGGAGCCCTGTGGCTCACCATCAAGGTGTCAGGAGACCTGGAGCGACGCGCGCGCCGCCTGGTCAGTCAACTGTGGTTCGTGCTGCTGGCGATCACGATCGTCTCACTGGCTGCGACTATGGTGGTGCGGCCGCAGACCTTGGACAACTACTACCACTACCCCTTCACGTTTGCGGTGCCCGTGGGCGTATTGGCATCGCTGGCCGGCATCTGGCTATGGAACCGGAATCTGCAGCCCGTGAAAGCCTTCCTGGCTTCATGCGTCTATCTCTTCTTCATGCTGGCTGGGGCGTGCTGGGGTCTTTATCCCAAGCTGCTGCCGGCGGCCTCGGACTCAGGACTTGATATTACTTTGGACAAAGCTCTCTCCGGTCCGCACACGCTGGCGGTGGGCCTGGCGTGGTGGCTCTTCGGCATGGCGCTGGCGGTCGGCTACGTGGTGTTTGTCTACAGCCGATTCAAAGGCAAGGCAGATGCAGGCGCGAGCAGCCACTGAAATTAAAGTAGAGAACGACTGAGAATTACGCACAGGCGGGATCGGCGCTACTATAGGGCCTGGAGAATCGCTATGTGTCAGTATGTTTTTCTCTGTCAGGACTGCAACAAAGAATTCACCCAAGCCATGCATATCGCCGAATTCGAACAGGGTGGAGCGGTGTGTCCTGTTTGTGGGAGCAAGCGGGTGATCCAGGCGGTCACTGCGTTTACGCCTGTAACCGCTAAGAAGAGTTAGCCCCTTCCGCAAGTCTCGGAAGGAGACGCTCACGAAGGGTCTCCAGGTATGGGACCCGGTTATTTCATCAAACAGATGCGTAGGGGAGTAGCTGTGTTTGCGGAGGGCGTCTGGGCAACGAATCATGACGTAGTTGCCCGCAAAAACACGAGGAGCCGATATGGCTCCTCGGTATGAGGGTCGAACACGCGAGGCATTTCGGTCGCCTCTGTCGCTTCTTCATAGTACCAACCCGAGACTTCGGGAGCTTACGAAAAAAGTCGTATCAGAGGGTCACCAAAGTGGCAGACTGCTCAGGCTGGCAGACGGCGGCGGGCTCGTTCTGCTGGCGAGGCACCCAGTTGCGCGGCTGGTAGATGCAGCAGGGCTCCTGCGCCAAGGGATCGCCGGTGACCGCATACGCTCGGGCGCGCGAACCACCGCAAATCTCCTTGTATTCGCAGGCGCCGCACTTGCCCTCGAGGCGGCTGGTATCGCGCAAAGCCTTAAATATGGGAGCGTTGCGGTAGATGTCGGACAGCGGAGTCTCTTTAACGTTGCCGGCGTGGATGGGCAGAAATCCGCTGGGATAGACATTGCCAACGTGGGAAACGAAGAGGAAGCCTTTGCCATCGTTGACACGGCGTGTCGCCCAGCCGACGGTGCGAGCTTGGGCATCGCTGGTAGGAGTGCCGGCTTCATAGGCTGGCGCCGCAGCCTGCGGATGGCCATGACCCATGCGGCGCTCTTCAAGATTGTGCTCCAGCAGGTAGCGCCGGTAGTGCATGGCTTCAGTGGTCTTGATCTGGAAGTCCACGCGATGCGATAACTCGTAAATCTTGCCGAAAACCTGTTCGAATTCCTCGCCGGAGAGGAGATCTCCGAGCTGCCCGCGGCCCACCGGAACCAGGAAAAAGACGTTCCACATGACGATGGCGAGCTTCTCAAACAAGGCGCAGAGGTTGTCGAGGTCCTGAGCGTTGTGGCGGCTGATGGTGGAGTGAACCTGGATAGGGATGCCCGCTTCATTAGCCCATTCGATGGCCTGGATGGTGCGCGCCCAGGCGCCGGGAAGGCCGCGGAAGGTGTCGTGAATCTCGGGTGAAGAGCCGTCGAGCGAGATGCCCAACCGAACCAATCCCGCCTCTTTGAGCTTGAAAATCGCCTCGCGTGTGAGCAACGGCGTCGCGCTGGGGGTGAGGGCGACCTTAACGTCTTTGTCCGCTGCGTAACGGATGAGGTCATAAACGTCAGCTCGCTTGAGTGGATCGCCGCCGGTAAAGACAAAAATGGGCACATGCATGTCGGCGATCTGATCGATGAGGGCCTTGCCTTCTTCGGTAGTGAGCTGATCGGGGTGGGGGATGGGCTGGGCGGCCGCGCGGCAGTGTTTGCAGGCCAGATCGCAGGACTGAGTCACTTCCCAAATCGCGAGAAAAGGGGATTCGTCGAAATTGATCCCGCCGCGGGCGGGAATATTGTGCATGGGCTGCATGGGACCTCCAGCGGAATCGCAGCGTTCGGCCGGCCCGTTCAGGTGCGAAGAGGAACGCCTCAATTCCTTTACAGGAGAGCACGGTCGAGGCTGGCTGGGCTGTGATTAGGATCACTTTTGCTCAGCAGTAAAGGGAGAATCCTCGACAGTAGTAGGGAAGATACGTCGGGAAAGTTAGTTCTTGACGACGAAGCAACGTAACCAAGGTGATCAGCTTCTCAAAAGGATTGGCTTGTGCGGTTAGCCTGTGATGGGCGTCACCAACAACCGTATCTTCCAGCACCGCAAAACGTTCATCGAAAGTGTCACCTTGTTACACCGCACTGCCAGGAGGTTCCCATGGCAACCGTCTTGAAGTCGGGTTGGAGCAAGCCTTCCACCATCCTCTTTGCGTCTGAAGTTCCAGCCAACGAGAAGGCCTTCGCATATGCACTAGCGCAAGCCTCCGAATTCGGCGCGGATCTGATCCTTTTCCACGCCTATGACACGCTGGTTGTGGCGGCGTCGGAAACATCGGGTATCCGTTACTACGACTATGCTGCGGCGGCGCGCAGCGAAATGCAACACCTGGAACCATTGGCTCAACGTGTCCGAGCCGCCGGTTTGCACTGTGAGATCGTGGTTCGCCCGGGTTTGCCTGCCGATCAGATACTTGCATTCACGCACGAGCGGCTGATCGACCGCATCATTATGGGCACACATTCGCCAGGCCCAGTCGGCAAGCTTCTTGTGGGCTCGGTAGCTGAAGCTGTCCTGCGCACCTCGACGGTGCCGGTGTTTATCGTCGGCCCGGACGTGCTGGACGGTACCTATCGCAAGTTCGCGACCAAGACCGTTTTGTGTGCCGTGAGCATGCTGGACACGAGCGTGGTGGTAGCGAATTTTGCGGCCGAGCTTGCGGCGCAGCACAATGCACGCCTGATTCTGCAGCATGTAAGCCGGCCGCAGGAGCACAATGACTTCCTGGCTGGCCGTTCCGTAGACCAGGTAGAGGCCGATCTGCTTGCGCTGGTTCCGGCCGAGTTGCAGGAGAAGATCGCCATCGAAACGATTGTGGTTCCGGGCGATCCGACTGAGGAATTGCTCTACCAGGGACGCGCGCAGCAGGCCGATCTTATTGTGCTAGGAGCGCAGGGAGCTTCGGCGTTCGCGGCAATTACGCGTCATGGCGTGGTGTACAAAGTGCTGGCCCACTCGCACTGCCCTGTGATCACGCTGTCGCCGGCGGTTCTGGCGCTGAGTGGAGCCACGGGCGAGCGCGTCTCTTCCGTCGAAACATTCCTAGCCGGAGTGTTCTAGAGAGTTTGCCGGCGGAGCGGAGGCGGCGACTGGGCCGTTTCTACTTCGCTCGGCATGTAACCCCTGGCTTTGTGAGAAGGAAAGTTTCGCTTTCGATCGCAGACAATTTCGCGCTCTCCGCCAGCGTTCATTTGGCGAGGCGTAGATGAGTCCCGGGTTTAGGTGGGTCTTCGGGCGTTGTCAGCCTTCAAGATTGGATGCAACTCTCAAGGCTTGGCAGGACGCGATGATGGCTTGACGGTTCGTGCAGCAGGATGTGCCGGAAGGGGCATGCGCGTGCGGCACGGCTGAGTTTCGCAAATCACTCCAGTAATCCCGACTCCCTCTGTGATGGTGTAAATGCGATCTGCTGCGGGAAGCTTCACGGTCTCGCGCGCGCCCGATGGCCAATGAATCTCTGCTGTGCCCGCGTCGGTAGTATCACCTAATCCAAAGTGAGGACGCTGGTCGTTGGAAGAGATGTAACTGCCTCCACTCATAATGTCTTCTCTCTGTCGCACTCCGTTAGCATTCAAATAGACCGTCGCGCCGACGGCGTCACGGGGACTGCCATGGTTGGTGCCCGTCTTCTCCGCGCCAACTAGTTCAAGCTCCACCCAGTGGTGATGATCGGGGTTCACGTTCTTAAGCAGCACCGGTGGGCCGTCGATGGGATTGATGACGACATCGATCTTGCCATTGTTGAAGAGGTCGCCAAAGGCCGCGCCGCGCCCCGACGTCAGAGTCGCCAGTCCTGATCCCTTGAGCGGGGGGACGTAGGCGAATTTGCCGTCAGTGGTGTTGTGGAAGAGCAACGGGCGCTGGTTGAAGGTCGTACCCCAGTCGTGTTGATCGACCTCGGGATAGACGTGGCCATTGATCATCATCAGGTCTTTCCAACTGTCGTTGTCGTAATCGAGAAACCCGACACCCCAGCCGAGAAAGGGCACGACCATCTGCGCCAGTCCAACCTGGTCGGCGACGTCGGTAAAGCTGGCATCGCCGTCGTTGCGATAGAGGGCTTTGAAGTCGTCGGAGAAGTCGGTGACCATCAGATCCACAAGGCCGTTGTTCAAATAGTCGCCAACGGCTAAACCCATGGAGGCAATTTCGCGCCCGTCTTTGCTCAGCGAAAAGCCGGAGACGTAGCTTTGGTCGTCGAAGGTGCCGTCGCCCTTGTTGATGTAGAGGAAGTTGGGATCAGAGTCATTGGCGACGAGCAGATCAACCTTGCCGTCGTTGTTCACATCGACAAAGGTGGATGTGAATCCGAAGTACGCGTTGGGGTCGGACACGCCGGCTTTGACGCTGACATCGGTGAAGGTGCCGTCGCCGTTGTTATGGAACAAATGATCGGATTCGCCCTTAAGTCCACGCGGGCCGCACATGACAGGCACTCCATGCAACTGGCAGAAGGCAAAGGCTACGGAGCCATCCGTCGCGGTGGACTGGTGGGCGACATCATAGTGCACGTAGCCGGAGACAAAGAGATCGAGGCGGCCGTCGCCGTCATAGTCGCCCCACGTAGCGCCGTCTGACCAGTTGCCCAGTGTGATGCCCGCCTTCTCACCAACGTCGGTGAACGTTCCATCGTGGTTGTTGTGGTACAGGCGGTTCTTGCCAAAGTTAGCCACGAAGATGTCGGGCCAGCCGTCGTTGTCGTAGTCAGCGATGGCCACGCCGTATCCCCAGCGATCATTCGTCACGCCGGCCTTGGCGGCGACGTCGGTGAAGGTTCCGTCATGGTTGTTGTGAAACAGGGCGGCATGCGGGGCCGGAGTCTTTCCGCTCAGCGCATCATAGGTGGAACCGTTGACGAGGTAGATGTCGAGCCAGCCATCGTTGTCGTAATCGATGAGGCCAACGCCAGAACCATCGGTTTCTAGAATGTACTTCTTCTGTTTGGTTCCCATGACGTGCTGCCACGTGGAAAGACCAGATGACTTACTGACATCCTGGAAGATGACCGGGCCGTTTTCGACGAAGCCGCCTGCGGTGATAGGCCGTTTCTCTGCGTCGTAGATGGGAGCGAATGAGCCGGCGGTTGAATGGCCACCCATGCCGTTGGACTCTTGCGCGGCGGGCTTGGGAGAAGCGTTGTCCTGCTTGGGCGCGGGCGGTGGTTGCTGCGGAAATAACGATAACGGCTGAGAGACAACCAGCGACGCTGTCAGCAGGAAGGCGATCAAACGCCACGCGAGCGAACACAACGTAGCTTTACGAACTAAGGACAACGTCACTCCTGAATCCCTTGCTAGATGCTGTTACCGAACTGAATCGCAATTCGCCAATTCAAGATCGAAGAACAACGACTTGAAGCCCTGCATCGGCGGTTTTAAACAAGCACCAAGCCGACGCTGCGGGAAATCTCACGAAGACGCGATGATCTGAAGATCAATCCCTCGACTATTTCTTCGCGGCTCCGGCCTTGGGCGTCGGCGGCTTTGGGTCGGCAGCGCATGGAGATCCGCCGCATAGAGCGTCGGTAATTCCCTTGCCCTCGGTGATGGTATAGATCCGATCAGTGGCGGGTAATTTCACGAGTTCCTTGGCGCCCGATGGCCAGTGAATCTCCGCGGTGCCCGCTTCTTTGGCTTCGCCCAGTCCAAAGTGGAGACGACGGTCGTTGGAAGAAATGTAACTGCCGCTGGCCAGAACATCCTGTCGCATGCGCATCCCATTGGCCTGCAGGTAGACGGTGGCGCAGGTCGCATCGCGCGGACTCTTGGGGCCGCCGACGAGTTTCATCTCAACCCAATGATTATGATCGGGGTTAACGTTCCGCAGTAGCACAGGCGGCCCGTCGATGGGATTGATAACCACATCGATCTTTCCATCGTTGAAGAGGTCGCCGAAAGCAGCGCCGCGCGCGGCAATCAAATCCGCCAAGCCGGTGCCTTTAACAGGAGGAACATATTCGAAGCGGCGGTCCTTGTTGCTACCCGGGCCCGTGGGCGGGACGTTGTGAAACAGCAGAGGCCTTTCAGCAAAACTCGTTCCCCAGTCGTGTTGATCGACCTGCGGATATACGTGGCCGTTGGCGGCGAACAGATCGAGCCAGCCGTCGTTGTCGTAATCCAGGAAGCCGTCGCCCCATCCCACAAAGGGGATTGTGGTCTGCGCAATACCTGCCTTGTAACTTACGTCGGTAAAGCTAGCGTCGCCGTCATTGCGATAGAGGACCTTGTAGTCGTCGCCGAAGTCAGTGACAAAAAAATCGACGAGGCCGTTGTTTTCGTAGTCCCCGGCGGCGATGCCCATGGAGGCGATCTCGCGACCGTCTTTATTCAGCGCGAAGCCGGAGACATAACTCTGATCGTCGAACGTACCGTCGCCCTTGTTGATGTAGAGGAAGTTTGGCTCAGAGTCGTTCCCAACGACGAGGTCGGGTTTGCCATCGCCATTGACGTCGACAAAGATGGCGGTGAATCCATAGTAGCGATCTTTATCTTCAACGCCGGCCTTGACCGTGACATCAGTAAACGTGCCGTCACCGTTGTTATGGAAGAGGTGGTCGGGTTCCCCAATCAATCCGCGCGGGCCGCAATTGACGGATGCGCCCCGATACTGGCACTGCGCGTACCCGATGGCCTTGGAGCCGGCAATAGGCAGATTGTCGCGATCGAAATGGACATAACCGGTGACGTACAAATCCAGGCGTCCATCGCCGTCGTAGTCCCCCCAGGCGGAGCCAGGCGACCAGTTGCCGAGAGCGACGCCTGCCTTCTCAGCCACGTCAGTGAAGGTGCCATCGTGGTTGTTGCGATAGAGACGATTCTTTCCGTAGTTGCCCACGTAGAGGTCGGGCCAGCCGTCGTTGTCGAAGTCCGCAACACTGACGCCATAGCCCCAACGATCGTTGGTTACGCCGGCTTTGGCAGCGACATCGGTAAAGGTTCCATCGTGATTGTTGTGAAACAGCGCTGCGTGAGGGGGTTCTTCCTTACCATCGAGAGCGTCAAACGTGGAGCCGTTAACGAGGTAGATGTCCAGCCAGCCATCATTGTCGTAGTCCAACAAGGCAAGGCCGGATCCATTGGTTTCAACGATGAAATTCTTCTCCGGCACACCCATCTTGTGGGTCCAGCCGGACAGACCAGCCTCTTTCGTGATGTCTTTGAAGACTACCGGACCCTTGTCGACGAAGCCACCGGCAGTGATAGGCCGTCTCTGCTCGTCGTAGACGGGTGCAGCGCCAAGGCCGCCGGCGATTCCGCCCATGCCGCCTTGTCCGGGCTTTTGTCCAGGCTTCTCCTGGGATTGCCCCGCCGAAGGTTGCGTCTGCTGCGCCCTGCAGTCGCCAGGAGCAGTTAGAACCGCCATCAGTACCGTACAAATCGCCGCGCGCAGATACAAAAGAAGCCTGTCTCCCACGGCTTGAAGTGTATCGCATCGGCCAACAAACCCCTATACTCAGGGGGTTTGCCGGCACCCCATCATTGGTGGCGATTGTCTGGCTGTATTCGTGGGAATATGAATCTTGAGTGACCGGCAACCGGAGCCAACGGTGGGGTTGCATCTAACCTACAAAAGGGGTGGCCTATGAGCAGGAAAGAAGTGCTGAAAGAGATTCAGTGCACGACTGCAAATGACCAGTTCGGACAGTTCGCCAGCGGCGCCTCCTATTGGCTGGGATCGAAGTGGGCATTCATCTGGGCGGGGCTGATCATCCTTATCTGGGGCATCACTGGACCACTGTTCCGCTACTCTGATACGTGGCAACTGGTGATCAATACGGGGACGACGATCGTCATGTTTCTGATGGTTTTCTTGATTCAAAACACGCAAAATCGCGATGCACGAGCCATCAATCTTAAACTGGACGAATTGATTCGAGCGATCGATAAGGCCCGCGACCACATGATCAATATTGAGAAGCTCAGCGATGTTGAACTTGATGTGCTCCAGGCTCAGTTTGAACATTTGCGGGCTGCGGGAGTGGAACGGCAGGCTCGTAGCGCGAATCATGAAGTGGCCGCCGACTGATCTCAGTTACTCTCGTCCGTTTGTACTCTGAATGAATCGAAACAACCTGCGCCCTATCGGTCACGACCGCGCTCCGCGTGGGGCCTGACTAGGGCCGTCAAATCGAATCCTTCGTAAACGAACACAGCCTCCGTGGGAAGACCGGAGGCTGTGTTCGTTTGCTGAGATTCTACTCGGGTAGCTAGATTACTTTGAGTAGCAACAAGATCAACACGATGGTGAGGATCAAGCTAAGTCCGCCGCCGCCATAGTAGCCCCAGCCCGGACCTGCGCGATACCCGCCGTAGCCAGTTCCGAAGATCAGCACAATCAAGATGATAAGCAGAAGCATTGTTATCTCCTTTGCCGGTTAACGTTGCGTGTGCACTGCAGATGTGCGTCGGATCGGGCTTTCCGTGTTCATCAGAAAATGGTTTCTGTCGGCGGTTAAGCTCTTACGCGCGAGTGACTAAGATACGACGGTTGCCAAGTCTGATATTGCAACCAATCGTTTTGGATGCAGGCATTCTTAACAGCGGCTGTATCCGGAAGAGGGTCTTTTTATTTATCAACTTACTGGTGCTCGTTGGCCACTAAAGCTTCTCCAGCTTTCTGTTTTTTGCGAACAACCATACTGCGACAGCTATGCGTCCAAGCGATTGTTGTTGATCTCGAAAGGCACAAGCAGTACAGGCCTAGGGAGGTAAAGGAATGCTCTGGACGATTTTTGTGATCCTCATGGTCCTTTGGCTGGTGGGACTCGTAAGCAGTTACACGTTGGGTGGGTTTATCCATCTGCTATTAGTTGCAGCAGTCGTAGTTCTGATCCTTCAGTTGATCTCTGGCCGCAGGGCAGTCTAAAACTCGCCGAGCCGATGTTATGGCTGAGCAAGCTTTGAACTGCACTGCAATGAGCGCAACTTAACCTTCACGATTTCCAAATTCGGTAAACAGAGTTTGATCTCAGCTTTGCAAACGAATCCTCGGAGGTGGAGTAATGAACAAGGACACAGTTAAAGGCACGATCGATGATGCAGCGGGCCGCGCTAAGCGCCAGGTCGGTGAATGGACCGGCGACACCAACACGCAGGTAGAGGGCGGAGCCCAACAAATCAAGGGTAAGGTCGAGAAGGCCTGGGGTAACGTCAAGGACACAGCGCGCGACGCGAAGAACGATGCAGATCGTGAAGCAGAACGGAATCGCGACGTGACGACGACCACGCGCGATACCGACCGCGACCGCTAGTACAAGTTAGTCGCCAACTCCGAGACTCGGCGGTGGGACATCAGATCAAGCAAGTTGAGACTGGCGTCGCATCGCCGCAGTAACGGAAAAGATGGTTCGTGCCACCCTCGGTTTTCAATTCCCTACCGCTTTAAGTGATCACATGCGGATGACGCACGCTTGGGCAAATAGCGCTATCCTGAGAGACAGATGAAAGTCTTGGGAGTTCTTCTATTGCTTGGAGGAATCGTCGCGCTGGCTTACGGCGGTTTCTCGTACACCACGCACAAGAGGGCGGTCGATGTTGGGCCTGTGCAGATTGACCACACCAAGCACCACAAAATACCTCTTCCCCCGGTCCTCGGAATCGGCAGCATCCTGGTGGGGGGCGCTCTGTTGTTTGCCGGAGAACGCGGATCTCACTGACTCAGGTTGCTTTGGCACAACCACAATCGAGCCCAGCGGATCCGCTTTATGGTCATTCGTTGTTGATTCCCCACGCATACTTTCCGCCGCGAATCGTGCCGTCAAATTTCAGCGCCCGGTTGGTTGATTAAAGAGGAAAGCTCGCCCCACTTCGGGTTTGAACATGCTTGCTATCACCTCGCTGAGCGCGTATAGATATAGTTGAAAGAAGAACAGCTCTCGCTGCCAGCTTTCAGCACCAAGCTCCTCTGCGGACGACACACTTTGTGCTTCCCGAGTGAAGAGCTGTAGCCAAGCCTGGAAGTGTTCGCTGTTTGGATGAAGGGCGGCGTCGGCATGTCCTTAGCCCGGCTTCCCTCAATGTGAGGTGCGTCTTCCGCAGTGACTCAGGGTCTCTGACGCTCGACGTTCCACCATCGGAGACTTCCGCGTGGCGGGCTATCGCCCGCGTACTTCGAAGTCCCCTGGACGCAGTGAGTTGCGCGCTTCTACCCGCCCTATGTAGCTTATGCGGCTCCCCTCTGCCGCAGTTTTCTTCCGTTCCAATTTGTGGTGCTTGCTGGGCAGAGATGCCTGCGCTCTCCGGTTCCGCGTGCGCGCGTTGCGGCGACACTCTGAATGAGCCGGAGATCGGGACCGCTGAGACCATTTGCCGCGCTTGCCGGATGGCGCCTCCCATGTTCTTACGGAGCGTCGCCTACTCTGTTTATGAGGGGCGAGTACGCGATGCGATTCACGCGCTTAAATACGATCGCATTCACTCCGCGGCACGACGTTTGGGATATCTGCTGGCTTTGGCGATCGGCCAACTTGCAGCCGAAGCGCCGGCGCAGATGCTGGTGATCCCAGTTCCCTTGCATCGTTCGAAGCACACGGAACGCGGGTTTAACCAGGCGCGACAACTCGCGATGCACGCACTAAAAAAATTGCAAGGTACTCATCCAGAATGGCAGCTCACGCTCGCGCCCGACACGTTGATGCGGATACGAGCCACGGAGAGCCCGGCGGCGCTGACACCGCGCCAGCGCCGCATCAATGTGCGCGGAGCCTTCATGGTTTCAAACGAACAGGCAATCAGAGGACGAGACATCCTGCTGATCGACGACATCCTTACCACCGGAGCCACAGCCCGCGCAGCCGCGAAGACATTGGTTGACGCGGGGGCAAACAGCGTTTGGGTAGCGACGCTGGCCCGTGCGCGCCGGATACATATGCGTCGCGATTCAAGATCGGCGCGAGATGCCTCATTGCACGACGCCGGAAATTCCGGCTCGGAGGCCAACGCGCCGGTCGACGAACGTGAACAAGCAAGCATGTCATCCGGGAACCAACCATCTTTTTGACGAGGGGAAAGAGATGTCGCTGGGAAAAGCCATGATTCATGCACGCAAACAAAAGTCCGTTGCCAGAGCTGCAGCCTACGCGGGGGAATCAGGCGCTGTGCAATCACCCCACATGCTGCAGATGCCGGTGTTAGT
>CZKL01000262.1_pt1 | contig 41882 bp, 33 predicted proteins | sample 1122441 | NCBI WGS metagenome assembly CZKL01 (sample SAMEA3539301, study PRJEB10725) | soil metagenome | biome: tundra; feature: field; material: soil | place: USA | collected 2010-05 | depth 0.15 m
GAAGCTTTGCTTCCGATCGCCGTTATCTCCACCGGATCGATCAGCTTTGACGCCGCTCTGGGCGTGGGCGGCATTCCGCGTGGCCGTGTAACCGAAATCTACGGTCCTGAATCGTCGGGCAAAACCACCATCACTCTCCAGATCATCGCCGAAGCGCAGAAGCTGGGCGGGCTCGCAGCGTTCGTCGATGCCGAACACGCGCTCGATCCGGGTTATGCCAAGAAGCTAGGTGTGGATGTCGATAACCTGTTGGTTTCTCAGCCAGATAGTGGTGAGCAGGCGCTCGAAATCACCGAAGCCCTGGTGCGCTCCGGGGCTATCGACGTGCTCGTCGTGGACTCGGTCGCGGCGCTGGTTCCCAAGGCTGAACTGGACGGCGAAATGGGAGATTCCCACGTCGGACTGCAGGCTCGCCTCATGTCGCAGGCGCTCCGCAAACTCACCGGTACGGTTTCAAAGTCGCGCACCGCTCTCATCTTCATCAACCAGATTCGGGAGAAGATCGGCGTGATGTTCGGCAATCCTGAAACCACAACTGGCGGCCGCGCTCTCAAGTTCTACTCCTCGGTCCGCATCGATATCCGCCGCATCGCGGCCATCAAGGAAGGCGACGTCGTCACCGGCAATCGCACCAAGGTCAAAATCGTCAAGAACAAGGTCGCCGCCCCCTTCCGGGAGGCGGAGTTCGACATTCTCTATGGCGAAGGCATCAGCCGCGAAGGCGATGTGCTGGACTTGGCTGTGGCCAACAACATCGTGGAGAAGTCCGGTGCCTGGTACAGCTATTCCGGCGAGCGCATTGGACAGGGACGCGAAAATACGCGCGGATTCCTCAAGGAAAATCGTGACATCTTTGTCAAGATGGATGCCGAACTGCGCAAGAAATTGAATGTTGGCGCGGTCAAGGCTGAGATTCCCGAGGTTCCTGTCGCAGGTCCGACTGAAGCTAAGGAAGCGGTTCGCGCCCGGCGAGGATAGTTTCGCGGCAGACCAGACAAGTCGTTGACTTAGATCACGATGAAGATCGTCGGACAAGCGGCGAAGGTCCACGCTCGGTTGATCCTCTGCTGGTTCGCGGTCCTCTGCGTTTGCAGCATAGCCTCTCGAGCCCAGTCGCCCAAGGTTCCTGCGAGCACGCCGGCTCCCGGCACTACCGCAACGTCACAAGCTGCCGCCATTCACGGGGTCCTCGATCTCGACGGTCCCTGGCGCTTCCACCTGGGTGATGATCCAAAGTGGGCCGATCCCAACTTCGACGACTCCTCGTGGCAGACGGTGAAACTCGGCAGCCCGATCACAGAGCAGGGAGTCGGACCGTACTCCGGCTACGCCTGGTATCGTATGCGACTGCAACCCAAGCAGCTTTCCCCTTTTGGCAATCTGCCCGGCGATGCCCCGTTTGATTTGCTGATCTCAAGCTATTCAGTCGGACAGCTGACAGTTTTTATCGACGGCATCGAGGCCGGCCACACCCGCGGGATGGTGGAACCGCCCTTGATGTATCAATGCCCTCCGTTCGCGGTCATCCTGCCGCGCCCCGATGCGAGCGGCACAACCGTGTTGGCTATCCGAACGTGGGCCGGCGCAGATGTTCCGATCCATCATGGCCTCATTGATCACGTCGGAGTGGGCATGAGTGGGCATCAACGATGACGTCGCCGACCGCATCGCCCTGGAGACCGGCCGCGAGTGGAACAAGCACGTCATCGCCGGCATCATGGTGACGTTCCTGTTTGTCTGCATGGCCGTCCTGGGAGCGATTCTCTACCTCGCGCAGCGCCACCATGCCGAATATCTGTGGCTCGCCTTACTCTGTCTCTCCGTGGTCTTCAGAGGAGTGGCCGAACTCGCGTTTCGCCAGTCGCATCTGACCATGAATCTTTACAGTCTTCTCGAGTTATGGAGCGGCCGCATCTTTATGGCGGTGACGCTCGAGTTCGCGCTCCACTTCACCGCAACCGACGCCCGCAAAACCGTTCGCGGCATCCAGATCGCCGTCCTTGCGCTGCCTATTGTTTCTCTGCTAAACCTGCAGCAGATTTACGACTACCTGTCGATGGCGGCCGAATTTGTTTTCTGCGGTACGGTTTGCGCATTGCTCTTCCGTGCCTGGCGTCGCGGCCGTCGCGAGGCCGGGATCATGCTGCTGCCGTTCTTCCTCGCTTCCATCGCTGATTCCCTCAACTCCGTCGTCGATTACGCCTCGAATAAGCACTGGATACCGCCGCAGTACTCGATGATCAGCTTCAACCTGGGGCCGATTGAATTCAGCGCCAGCGTGCTCGCGTACGCCATCTTCCTTGGCAGTTTGCTGGCAGTGATCCTCTACCGATTTGTCCGCGTCAGCCAGGAGGAGCAGCGATCCGCCGCCGAAATCGCCGCAGCCCGCAGCGTTCAGGCCCTGCTGATTCCCACGCAGCTCCCATCCAATCGCCACTTCATGCTTGAGAGCGCTTACCTGCCTGCCAATGGGGTCGGCGGCGACTTTTTCCAGGTGCTGCCCCTTGCGGACGGATCGATGCTCATCGTCGTCGGAGACGTCAGCGGCAAAGGCCTGCAGGCAGCAATGAACGCCAGTACGCTGGTGGGGGCGTTGCGCAACGAGCTTTCGAACGACCCAGCGACCATCCTGAATCACCTCAACCACGTAATGCTTGGCGCTGCTTCGGGATTGAGCGCCGTGTCGAGCAAAGATTCCGTGGCCACCTTTGCCACTTGTCTCTGCGCCCGTATTTATCAGGATGGCCGGATGGTCATTGCCAATGCCGGTCACCTGAGCCCCTACCGCGATGGCCGCGAAGTGGAACTCGCTCCGGGCTTGCCGCTCGGTGTGATTCCCGGCATCGAGTATGACCAGGCTGAGCTTCAACTCGACCAGTCCGACCGCGTGATCTTCCTCTCCGATGGTGTGGTCGAAGCCGCCAATTCTCACGGCGAACTTTTTGGATTCGAGCGCACCCAACAAGTCAGCAACGAATCCGCCGGATACATTGCGCGCACTGCGCAGCGATTCGGCCAGAACGATGACATCACCGTGGTTTCAATCTATCTTGTTTCCCGCGATCGTGCACCCGCTCGCCGCGAGGTCGTCTCCGTAAGTTAAAGGCTCGACCGGCCTGCGCTGCTAAAATCCGGGTGGAGCCGTTTTGATGACCGTAAAAGCCCTATATCCAGGCACATTCGATCCCCCCACCAACGGTCATGTGGATCTCATCCAGCGTGGCTCCAAGCTGTTTGGGCATCTCACCGTCGCCGTCCTGAATAATCCCGGAAAGAATCCCCTGTTCAGCGTTGCGGAGCGCGTCGAAATGCTTGAGGAAGTCACTCGTCCATTGGGAAACGTCTCCGTCGCAACCTTCGATGGCCTCATGGTCGAATTCGCACGGCGTCAGGGCGCGTCTGCCGTGCTTCGCGGAATCCGCGCCATCTCGGACTATGAGTATGAATTTCAGATGGCCTTAATGAACCGCCGCCTCGCCCCGGAGATCGAGACAGTTTTCCTGCAACCGGCGGGGCGTTATTCGTTCATCAGCTCGCGCATGTTGAAAGAAGTCTTCAGCTTCGGTGGCGATGTGACAGGCCTCGTTCCCCCGAACGTGCTCAAACGCCTTCGCGGCCGTATGACAAAGTCCTGATCGCGCAATCTCTCAAGCGTAACGTACCTTTCTGAGCATTCTTGTACAGCGCTTTCGCGTGCAGGTGTCACAATGGATACGGGACTTGTCGCTGCCTCGAACGCGGCCGCTCTTGCTTCCAGCGTGGGGAAACACGGCCCGAACCCTCCGATTCCGTTCACGCACCGCTGCACGTCCCTGCGGAGCTTGCCGAATGAACGCCCTCCTGATCTACCCGCAATTTCCCGATACTTACTGGAGTTTCAAGCACGCTCTCAAATTTCTCGGTAAGCGTGCAGCTCAACCGCCCCTGGGTCTGATGACTGTCGCCGCCCTGCTTCCGCACTCATGGCAAAAGCGGCTAGTCGATACCAACGTGGAGAGGTTGCGCGACCGCGATCTCGATTGGGCCGACGTCGTTCTGCTCAGTGGCATGCACATTCAGCGTGAACCGCTGCTTGAGATTGTCGATCGATGCCGCGCCCGTGGATTGCGCACAGTGATTGGCGGCCCCATCGCCAGCAGTCTCTCTCCTCAAGATCTCAAGGCGGATCACATCGTCATCGGAGAGGCTGAAAGCCTAATCGCCGATCTGGCTCGCGATCTCGAGAATGGAACCGCTAAGCCCATCTATCAGGCCGCGGAACGTCCTGAGATGAACACGAGTCCGCTGCCTGATCTCAGCCTCATCAAAATGCACCGCTATTCCACCATGACAGTGCAATACTCGCGCGGCTGCCCATTCAACTGCGAATTCTGCGACATCATCGAGATCTACGGCCGCCGTCCCCGCACCAAGGGCGTTGCCCAGGTGCTGGCCGAGCTTGACCAGTTGCGTATGGCTGGCTGGCGCGAATCGGTTTTCGTTGTCGACGACAATTTCATCGGCAACAAGCCGCGAGCCAAACAGCTTTGCGTTGCCCTTGCCCAGTGGCGCCGGCAGCACAGACTGCCTTTCAATTTCTGCACGGAGGCTTCGCTCAACCTGGCTGACGATCCGGAGTTGATGCAGATGATGAAAGACGCGGGTTTCGTGTCTGTATTCTTAGGCATCGAGACACCCGACGAATCGGGACTCATCGCCAGTAACAAGCTCCAGAACACGCGGCGCAGTTTGCTTGAGAGCGTGGCCAGGATTCAAAGCTACGGCATCCAGGTCATGGGCGGCTTCATTCTCGGCTTCGACACCGACCGCGAAGACATCTTCGACCGCATGGTCGAGTTCATTCAAAAGAGTGGAATCCCAATCGCCATGGTGGGCCTGTTGCAGGCTATGCCAGGGACGCAGCTCTTTCGCCGCCTGCGCCGCGAGGGACGCATTCTGGATGCTGGACACGGCGACAATACCGACGACAAGTTGAATTTTCTCCCGCGCATGGATGCAGCCCGGCTGGTGGAAGGTTATCGATCGGTGCTGAAGCGGATCTATAACTGCGAGGCCTACTACGAGCGCGTGAAGCTCTATCTCAACCGTACCCAGCCGCGTCCGAAGCGCCACACGCACGATGAGCAAGTTTCAAATCAACGCTGGCTCACCCGCGACAATGCACGTGCCTTTGTGACTTCCATCATCCGCCAGGGAATTCTGGGACGGCAGCGCTGGAGCTACTGGAAGTTTTTGCTGACAATCGCCACGCGCTATCGTCACTGCATTGGCGCGGCCATGACGCTGGCGGTGATGGGGTATCACTTACAAGTCTTGACCCGCAGGCTTTCCCAAGCTGTAGACCTGCGCGATTTGTCTCCAGGAACCAACAAAGAGCCTGCTCGCTGAGTGCGAACAGGCTCTTAAGCGGTTGCGAATTGACGACCGGCTTATTTGCCTATGGTCAGGACCACGCGGAAGCGGGCCTTGCCGCTCATCATGTAATCGAACGCTTCGGCTGCTTTCTCCAGCGGATAAGTTTCGACCATGGGCTTGATGCCGGTGAGGGCGCTGAAGTTGAGGGTGTCTTCAGAGTCCATGCCGGTACCGGACGGCCATCCAACTAGCGATTGATGTTTACCGATCAGCGCCATGGAATTAATGCTGAGCGGCTTGTCGGGAACTCCGTTGATGATGAATTTGCCGTTGGGGCCGAGTCCCCCGATGGATTGCTCGATGGCCGCGGCGTTAGTGACGGTCGAAAGGATCACGAGGGCGCCACCGAGCTTTTGGAGTTCCGCTGCAGGATCCTGCTTCGTGCTATCGATATAAACGTGGGCGCCGAGTTGGCGCGCGAGCGGGTCCTTGTCTTCACCGCGCGCGATGGCGACGGTGCGGAATCCGCTCTTGGCTGCATATTGCACGGCGAGGTGCCCAAGGCCGCCGATGCCCAGGATGGCGACGGTGTCACCGGGACGCGCGCCGCTGTTGCGCAAACTGTTGAAGGTGGTGATGCCGGCGCAGAGCAGCGGGGCAGCATCCACGTCATTCAATTCTTCGGGGATGAAGGCCAGGGCGTTGGCCGGGGCGATGACGTAGTCCGCATAGCCGCCGTCAAAGCTGATGCCAGAGACCTGCCCGTTTTCGCACAAGATGAATTCGCCGCGTCGGCAAGGCACGCAGTGGTTGCAGTGACCACCATGCCAGCCGAGACCGACGCGCTGACCGGTCTTGAAGAGCGGAACGTCGGGCGCGGCCTCGTCGACGACTCCGGCGATCTCATGCCCAGGAACACGCGGATAGGCGATGCCCGGCCACAGGCCCAGCTTGGTGAGCACGTCGCTATGACAGACGCCGCAGGCCTGGACGCGGATGCGCACATGCCCGGGGCCGGGGGATGGGAATTCCTTTTGAACCAACTCGAAGTTTCCGCCGGCAGCGGCAACCTGCACGGCACGACCAGTTACTGAAGGCATAGGTAATCTTCTCCTGCGCCGTTGGATGAGCGGACCCAGGGGAAGTTGCGCAACCTTTTTGTTAAGCTTCTGTGTCTTGCCGGCTCGACTCTCAAGCCATGGCTGGTGGCTCGGAGGTCGATTGAATTGTCAGTAGATCGCGTCAGCGTGAGCCAGCACAATTGCGGAATCCCGAGCAGCGGATTCGTAGTACGAAACGAATCGCTGCGGCTCGGCCGCTTGATATGGCGCCAGGTTGTGCGCCCATCGAAAGCCAATCGGCTGATAGCGGAGCTCGACTTCCACATGCAGAGGTCCTGAAGCGTTCGCGACCGGTATCACGTAGCGCGTCCGACTCGATCCGGCGCTGAAGTTAGGATCTTCAGCCGCATCGCCGACCACCGCGATATCGTGGCTCGCCGTCTGCTTGTCGAAGCCCGCAGGCAAGAGGCGATTGTCCTTTTTATAAGAAGTAGCTGCCAGCAGACCTGTGGTTACCTTGCCTTGCGCGTCCTGAAGGATGGGCTCAAAGATCTCCACCTGCTCCGGGCTTGTGATCTCGCGATAGTGCGGCTCAAAGCGGGTCGGATCGGCGTCATTGTCATTGCCCACGATCGACCCATCAGCATTGAGCGCTCCGGATTCAAACACCACCCGCCCAGTCTCGTCCTTCACCTGGAAATGCAGCCATGCGCGACGCGACGGATACGCCGTCGGCAGCTTGTGTCCGGTGAGGTTTTCAACCTTGACCTCGACGGCCAGGCACCCGTCCGCAACCCGCGATCCTGAAAGCGAGACCCGCGCCGCCTCCGCCTGCAGGAATTCAGCGGTGCGCTTCGCCGACGCGTCCAGTTCCTCCGGCAGGGCCTCCACACCCAGTTCGTCTCGATGGGCATTCAGCATCCGCTCCATCACAAAGTTGGAGCCAACAAACGTGTGCCGATGCATGCCTTCTCGCAGTTGGCCGTAGACTGCGGTTACGCGGGTTGCTTCTTTCACGACGGGCATATGGCATTCCTGGCACGATTGCTTGTCGCGATAGTCGCTGTGCTGCCATTCGAGATAGGGCATCTGCTCCGGTAGCGTACCCACGGCCTGTCCGCCTGGCCCGCGTGCAGTGGTGTACAGGGTGTGGCAGCTTCCACAAAGGGCGGAGTCACGCATATGAGCGCCTTCTTGAGGAACAAAGCCTTTGGTCGAGGAGCGCATCACAGTTGCGTGCCCTGCGTCGATCACAAACGGGCCGTACTCAGGCCGGTTGTCCTTGTCCGATGGAGGCGCCACGGCAACATTGCCGCTGAAGGTCTTCGGCGTTCCCAACCCCGCGCTCGTGATCTGGTGGCAGACTGAACACGACACTCCGTCGGCTGCTTCCCGAACTCCCTTGTGTGCCTCAGTCAGTGGGAAGGTGGAGAACACGGCGGTCTTGCGTCCCTCCGCGCGGTCAATCAAATGCTGCATCGGCATGTGGCACGTCGAACACTCATCCTGCACCAGTGCGGACGATTCAGGATGATCGATCGCCTCGCGCCGTATGCTGCCCTGCCAGTAGGGGTCGCGCGAAGAGTTGGCCATAATGCTGGCTCTCCATTGAAACCCGATGGAGACATCTTCACCTGAGCTTGTCTTCAACCCGTTGTGACACGCTACGCAGCGGTCCGACGTGTGAAAGTCGTTCTTTGCATCTGGATGTGAAGCCGCGTTCACGGGAGGGATGCGTAGCAGAGAAGACCCGGCAATCAAGCAAACACAGGCGATGGTCGTGAGGGCCAACTGAATCTTCATTTCCAGCCCTCCCAGAACTTCCCATCCGCCCAATCCCACAAAACGTACAGATTTACCTCCGGCGATCGGCCTGCGGTATTGGTAAACGGTGTACGCACTCCGATATCTGCCCGTATGTGTTGTCGCCTGCTGATGGTCACCTGCATCTCCGGCAACACATCCCAGTCGGTCTTCGCGCCGTCTTTCAAATCTTTCGTAGCTAGAAACTCCACCATCGGCGACCACTGCCGCCCCAACCAGTGGTCAGGGGCTAGCGTCTGTCCAATCGCGGTGTAGTAGAACAAGCTTTGCGGAGTGATGTCGGGATGCCGTGGCAAATCTGCGCCCATCTGAAACTGCACCCAGGTGTTGGTCGGGAAGAGCTGGTCAAACGCGAGGAACGGCTCAAAGACTGTGGTGCCGTTGCCGCCGAGCTTTTGATCGCCGGTAGGGGGCAGTACCCCACCCTGCAGGGCGAGAATCGATCCCGTCTTCAGGCTCGAAAACATCACCTGCTTCCACCCGAACGTGATGTCCCCCACGTTGCTGTTCCAGTTGTGATTCTGATCCTGGTAGACCCAGGGGACGTCGACTTCAAGCTGGCCCTTCTTGCCAAAGCTTTGTTCGTGGATGAAGTCGGTGGTCAGGCCCGGAGCACCGCTGGCATTGACCGCCGAGGACATCACGAATTCGTCTTCGGGAAAGGCCTTCTCGGTCACCAGGGCTCTCGGCAGGTTCAATTCCCCGCGTGGCCAGTGCGTATTGGTGCAATATCCGCGCAGGTAGGCGATGACATCGTCGATCTGGTCGTTGGACAGCAGGGCTCCAAACGACGGCATGATGGTGGAAAAGCCTCGTGACGGGCCGCCGTGCACGATGACCGCCTTCCAGGCGGAATCGGCTTCCGGCGTCGTCTGATCGCAACGCGTGAAATCGGGGAAGGTGCCGGGTCGCTTGAACTCGGTGCTGGTCTGCGCCGCACCATTTCCCTTGGGCCCGTGGCAGGTGATGCAGCCATCGTTATAGATGGTCCTGCCGTTGCTGATATTAGGGGTGCGTCGGCCGGGAATGGTCTGCGCAAGAAGAACGTATGAACCCGCCACAAGCAGGACCACGACCGCGGTAAGTAGTGCCCCCCTGCCTGCGGTTAACCACCGCTTCATGCGTTTCCGTCCTCGTGAGAGATGGTGATGAGGCACTTTCAACAATGCGCTCGTTGATGAATGAAGGGTTCGGTGCGCGTTCAGACACGGAATCGATTGTCAGAAACCAACGCTCTATACCTGTTCAAAATTTAAGATGCGCGGTCATCTATTCGGATGTATGAAGTGACGGGAAACCCCTGCAACATGAACAATTTGTCATCTGTTAGTTTGATCAAAGTCGTGGTCGAATCACGCCTTGATAGTCGCCTGTTTTTTTACATTCTTGATGGTGTTCAGTTGAGCTCCTTACTGCCTCAAGCATCGTTTCAAGCCCGCGAATTTATACTGAAACACGGCATGAGCGAGTTCTTACCCGTAGACGAACAGATGGATTTGCTAGAGAAGGGCGCGGCGGAGATTATCCGAGTGACCGACCTGCGCGAGCGCCTTGAAGAAAGCCGCAAAACCGGACGGCCGCTGCGGGTGAAGGCGGGTTTCGATCCGACCGCTCCCGATCTGCACCTTGGCCATACCGTACTGATGCGCAAACTCAGACACTTTCAGCAACTGGGCCACCAGGTCATTTTTCTGGTGGGCGACTTCACATCGCTGATCGGCGACCCGACCGGGCGCAACGTAACCCGCAAGCCTCTGACGCGCGAACAGATCGATGCCAATGCCGAGACCTACAAGCAGCAGGTCTTCAAAATCCTTGACGAGGATGCGACCGAGGTTCGTCATAACTCCGAGTGGCTGAGCAAGCTTGGTTACGAGGGCACAATCCGGCTGACGGCGCACTTCACCGTATCTCAAATGCTGGAGCGCGATGAGTTCAACAAGCGCTTTCAGGCCGAACAGCCCATCAGCCTTCATGAATTGCTGTATCCGGTCATGCAGGGGTACGACTCCGTGGCCCTGGAGTGCGACGTGGAACTGGGCGGCACCGACCAGAAGTTCAACTTGTTGTGTGGTCGTGAACTTCAGCGCCATTACGGGCAAAAGCCGCAGATCGTACTAATGACGCCGATCCTCGAAGGCCTCGACGGTACTCAGAAGATGTCGAAATCGTTGGGTAACGCCATCGGCATCCACGAGCCGCCCAACGAGATGTACGGCAAGCTCATGTCGATTTCCGACGAGTTGATGTGGAAGTACTGGGTCTTTCTCACGGACCTGCGCCAGTCAGAAGTGGATGACTTGCGAGCACAGGTCGAAGCAGGGACCGTGCACCCCATGGAAGTGAAGAAGCGCCTGGCTCGTACCATCACTGCGGGTTTCCATGGCGAAGCGCAGGCAGAGCACGCAGGAGAAAACTGGGCGCGGATGTTCCAGCAGAAAGGCGAAAGCGAAGATCTAGAAGAGGTCAACATCGCCTACGCCGACCTGGTTGGTCCGTCGGGAGCGCCTGGAACCCTTCAGATCCGCCTACCCAAGCTGCTGGTGCAGTTGGGCTTGGCCGCCAGTGGCGCGGAAGCCAGCCGGAAAATCGCCGAAAAAGCGGTCAAACTGGACGGCGAGGTGGCCGCTAATGCCGTGATTTCGATCGACGCGCTGCCCGCGCGCTTGGTCGTTCGCCTTGGGAAGCGCGCTAAGATAGCCATTGTCGGCAATATGGCTGAATTTGTATAGCCAATTGGCGTACACTGGTTTGTGGAGGCGATCATGGCAGCCCATACTGTTCCTGAAGTGCTAGGTGGAGAACTGATTCTCGGCGGGCCGATGAGCAAGGGCGGAGCCTTGGCAGACCTGATTCGCGAGGGGCTTCCGGTCAAGGCGCTCTTTTTGCTTGCCGAACGGCTCGATCTTCGCCAGTCAGAGATTTCGGAAAAGATTGGCATTCCACAGCGCACTTTGACCCGGCGGCTGACACAGCATTCGCGCCTGACGCCCGCCGAATCTGATCGGACTGTGCGCCTGGCACAGGTTTATGCCACGGCCGTGGAAACGCTGGGTGACGAAGATAAGGCCGCGCAGTGGCTCAAGACTCCCAATCGTGCGCTCCGCGGTGGACGGCCTCTGGACCAGTTAGACACTGACCCGGGCGTGCGCGAAGTAGAGGACGTGCTGGGCCGCATAGCTTACGGCGTCTATAGCTGATGCGGGTTTGGCGCATATGCAGGGCCGCATTCGCGGCCGAGGCGTTCTCCGGTGAGGGAGCCCGACGATTTGGCGGCCGCTGGAACTCGCGCGGCGTGCCCATGGTGTACACATCCACTTCCCTGGCTCTCGCCGCAATTGAATTGTTTGTTCATTTGGAACCCAGTCAAGCTCCGGCCGACCTGGTTTCGGTTTCTGTGGTGCTGCCAGAGGGCGAGCCGGCGAGCACTTTGTCCGCTTCGGCTTTGCCTTCAGACTGGTGGGCCGAAGAAGGCGGTCTTCGCGAACTCGGAGATGCCTGGATTCGCGAACAATCGAGCCTGGCAATGATGGTCCCCGCCGTTCCTATTCGTTCGGAATGGAATGTGCTGGTTAATCCGCTTCATCCACGCGTCAGCGAACTCAAAATTGATCCGGCCGAGCCATTCAATTTCGACGCCCGGATGTTTCAGAGAGCGTCGGAGTGAGGGTTCGCATCTCTCCAACAGACAGCGGCGTCTATGCTTCGAAATCCAGCTCGACAGGATCGATGAGGGGGAGCAGCCATTTCAACAACGCCTGGTGCATCGGATGCTTTGTATAGGCGTCTGCCGCAGCTTTGTCGGTGAAGGTCATCAGCCCGGCGAAGGTGTAGCCCTGCCCGTGGGGCGACACGTTCGGTCCGACATGCACGTCGATGAGTCCTAGAATGTGGTCGCGAAACGCCGCGATGTCATGTGCCGCGCGGGCTTTGTCGGCCTCGGTGGCGTTTGGCTTCCAGCGAAACCCGAAAATATGAATGAACATGTTTCAGTTCCCCCCCGGACTACTTTTTGAGCGCAAATTCGCGGGCCGATTCCAGAAGTTTGGTCACTGACTCTTTTGAGCAGGACTCGGTGTAAATGCGCATCAGAGGCTCAGTGCCGCTGGTGCGCAGCAGCAACCAGGTTTCGGCGGCGTTCGGCTTCGAAGCTGCCTCAGGGTTGTCGAGATAGAATTTCACGCCGTCCAGGGTTTCCTGGCGAAGAATAGGCATGCCCGCAAACACCGGGTCTCCAGGTTGCAGAGCGCGTGCTCGAGCGATAGCGCCGTTCTTGATGTCGTCGGGAATATGCAGATCGATGCGGCCGTACTGGTGCTCGCCATACTCGGCCTGCAGGTCGGCGACAAGCTGCCCCAGCGTCTTGCCCTCTTCAGCCATCACGTTGGCCAGCAGGAGAGCATTGAGGAGTCCATCTCGTTCCGGCAAGTGGCGCTGGAAGCCGATGCCGCCGGATTCCTCGCCGCCCATTAGGATTTCACGCTCCAGCATGTAGTCGCAGACAAACTTGAAACCTATGCCATGCTCAATCAACTCACGGCCATGCTTCTTGCAGATGCGGTCCAGCATTTTGGTGGTATTGAAGGCACGCGTGACGGCGCCGGGCCAGCCTTTACGGCGCAAGACCCAACTCAATAGAACCGAGAAGATCTTGTGAGGATCGACAAAGTTGCCGTGCTCGTCGGTGGCGCCAATTCGGTCCGCGTCGCCATCGGTACAAAGGCCCGCGTCGCATTTCTGAGCGACAACAGCTTCACCAAGAGCGCGGATATGGGGCTCGATGGGCTCGGGATTGATGCCCGGGAACAGCGGATCGACATTGCCGCGAATCTGGATGTGGTCCACGCCGATGCGGGTAAAGATGTCGGAAAGAATGGTGCGCCCCGCCCCATACATGCTGTCGATCGCAAACTTCTTTCCGCTTTTGGCGATCAGGTTGAGGTCTGCGAAGCTCTCGATCGCCTTGAGATACGGGGGCAGGAAGTCGACTTCCTCGATCTTTGCCGGCTGCGGGGATTTGGGCACAGGCTGATCCAGGTACGACTCAATCTCGGAGATGATCGAAGGTTTGCCTGATCCGCCATACCAAGCCTTGTATTTAACGCCATTCCATTGCGCGGGATTGTGCGACGAGGTGATCATAATGCCGCCAGCCGCGCCCAGGGCACGCACTCCATAGCTCAGCGCCGGTGTGGGCGTAATGTCGTTGGCCAACCGAACAGCAATCCCGGTCGCGGCGACGACTTCAGCGCAGGTATGAGCAAAGGCCTTCGAACCGAAGCGGGTGTCGTATCCAATGCAAAGCCACTTGGCGGGATCTTCCTTGGCGTGCACATAAGCGGCAATCGCTTCGGCGGCCACGCGGACATTGGCAAAGGTAAAGTCGTCGGCGATCACGCCGCGCCAACCATCGGTTCCAAACTTGATCTGCGGATGGGGCATTGTAAGAATTCGGTCTCCTTGCAAAGAGTGTAAATAAGGGTGGGGATCGGGCCTGTCGTGCGATGGACGAAAGACGGAACTTTGGTGACGATCGGGCGCTCAGGGGAAGCGTGCCCTATAAGCTTCGACATCCAGCTTCGATGTCGTTTTTGAAGTATGCCCGGATCGAAGCGGCCGAGTTGGAAAAGCTTCAGATCAGCTCGGTACGGCCGGAGAGGCCGAGTTCCTTTACGATCTTGCCTACGTCCTGTGAATGATCGCGGTGGGCAATCAAAAGCGCATCATCGGTATCCACGATGACCAGGTTCTCGACGCCAACCAGCGCCACAAATTTCTTGGGACTGAAGATGTAATTGTTGCCCGCTTCAATCGTGAGGTGACCTTCGGTTTCGGCTACGTTTCCATCGCCATCTCCGCGTAGGCGGGTCTCGAGCTGGTACTCATAGAGCGAAGCCCAGGATCCGAGATCGTTCCAGCTGAACTCAGCCGGCAGGCAGTAGAGATTAGAGAGATGTTCGCCCTTGGCCGAGCGCGGTTCGAGCACCGCGTAATCGACGGAAATGTTTTCGCATTTCGGATAGAGGGCGTGAAATACCTGCTCAAATTCGGGAGTATCGTAGGCTGCAGCGATGCTCTCGAGATGCGGGGCGGTCTCAGGCAGGTGTTCGCGAACTGCGTTGGCCAAGGTGCGGGCCGACCACAAGAACATGCCGGAATTCCAGAAGTAGTTCCCCGCTGCGACAAATTCCTCGGCGCGATTCAGGTTCGGCTTCTCAGTGAATCGGCGGACATGCAGGGCCGTGTCTTCACGGGTGTACTCGCCGGTTTCGATGTAACCGTAGCCAGTCTCGGGGCGGGTGGGTTCAATGCCCAGCACGACAATGTTGTCGCCGTCGGCAGCGCAGGCGATTCCTTTCTGGAGAGCCTTCAGAAAGCGGGGCTCGTCGGCGATGACGTGGTCGGACGGGAAAATCCCCAGCACGGCTTCAGGATTCTGGCGTTCGATAAGGAAGGCGGCCAGGCCGCAGGCCGGAGCAGTGTTGCGGGCCACAGGCTCCTGCACAATTTGACCGGCAGGTACGCCAGATAGCTGATCGGCTATTTCCTGAGCCAGGAATTCGTTGGTGATGACCCATATCTTGTCCAGGCCGGCCAAAGGCTTGAGGCGTTCGACGGTCTGCTGGATCATGGAGCGCTCGCCATCGAGAGCCAAAACCTGCTTGGCCCGGGCACGGCGCGAGCGGGGCCAGAAGCGGGTTCCGCTACCGCCGGCAAGAATCACAGGACGAAAATCGATACGCTTCGGCATGGAAGACACATCCTACTCGACAAACGCAGGGTTTGAAAAGTGATGGTGAATACATTTACTTGAAAAGATAGACGCTTCCCGACCTTAAATTGGACGGGAAGCGCGAATCTGCGCCAAGCCGGTGAGGAAGTCTGCCATGCGGCGTGTTCCCTCATCGATGTTTTGCTTGGTTACCGGGTACGAGAGGCGAATGTGTTCGCCGGTCCCAAAAGCCTCACCCGGTACGGTCACCACGTGGGCCTCGTGGAGGAGGCGCGTGGCCAATTCAGTTGCGCTGCGAATGCCCCCTCTTCCGATGAACGCTGAGATATTGGGGTAAACGTAGAAGGCTCCCTCGGGCTTGGTGCAGGTGACGCCGGGAATCGCAGTGAGCTTGGACAGCATGTAATCGCGGAGATCGATGAATTCAGCTCGGAACTCGCTAACGCACTCCTGTGAACCGGCCAAGGCGGCGATCGCTGCTTTCTGCACGATGCTGGACGCGTTCGAGGTGGATTGGGACTGGAGCTTGCTGAGATTGGCGACCAGGGGCTTGGCAGCCAGGGCATAGCCGGCGCGCCAGCCAGTCATGGAATACGTCTTAGAGAGCGAGCCCAGAATCACCAGGTGCTCCTTGGCCCAGGTAAAGGAGCCGCCGGAGACCGGGTTGCCGGCGTAGTTGAGGTAGACGTAGCACTCGTCAAGCAGCAGATAAATGGCGCGGTCGTGAGCCAGGTGAACGATGCGCTCCAGGTCCTCGGCGGAGACGACCGACCCGGCGGGGTTGGACGGCGAATTGAGGATGATGGCCTTGGTGCGGGGAGTGATCGCCTTTTCAATAGCGTCGGCGGTGATGCGGAAATTTTCGGCTTCTTTGGTTTCGAGGAAGACGACCTTGCCGCCCGCGTACTGAATGATGTCTTTGAAGCTGACCCAGTAGGGCACGGGCAGGATCACTTCATCGCCGTGATCGACCAGAACCTGGATCGTGTTGAAGAGGGCCAGCTTGCCGCCAGTGGTGAAGATGGCTTCGTCAATGCCGTAGTCGGACTTGAAGTCGCAGGCGTGGCGCTCGACGATGGCTTTGCGCACGTCGGGGATGCCGGGAACCACCGTATAGCGGGTGAAGTTGGCATCGATGGCGGCGATGCCCGCGTCCTTTATGTGCCGCGGCGTGGGGAAATGGGGCTCTCCAGCACCAAAGTCCACAAGATTGGCGCCCTGGGCGCGCAGTTTGGCCGCCTCAGCGGCCACGGCCATGGTAGCGGAAACCTCAATCCGGCCAATGCGATCAGCAAAAACCTTGGAAGGAGCGGCAACAGTCGTCATAGCTTCTATCTTTACAGATTCTGAAAGATCGGGAAACCGCCGAAGCGCCCAGCGGCTCACATTTCGAAAAGCACAGCTTAAAAACGGAAGAAAGTTTCCAGGCTCACTGTGCGGTTAGCCGAGCCGTTTTCCACCCCATGCGTTGGCCAAGGCCGTCGAGGTACCAAAGAGCGACGATCCCAGCACCCCAACCGGCTGGGCGAGGTTGGGGTGGTTGAGGATGTTCTGGGCGGAGATTCCGATGCCCAGGGTAAATCGGCGCTCGATCTCCTTCTTTTGGGGCTTGGCAGGAGTCCTGGCCGCAGGCGCAGCCGGGGTTTTGGCATCCGCCGAATTGGCCGGGGTGCCGGGCGCGGGCTCGTCCGGCAGCTTGGGTCCAAAGCTGAAGCGTCGATTCAGGCGCAGATTGGCCACCAGAAGTCCCGGACCCTTGCCGTAGTTGATAGGAATGATCTTCTGGCCCGCAATGGGCTGGGCATCAAAGACACCCCACTTGGTGTGGTACACGCTTGAACGCGACTGGTCGGTAGCAAAAGCCGGGCGGTCGTTAAACTGCGTGTCGCCGTTCAGATCTTCACCGACGACGATGTTGAAGGGCGAACTCGATTGGTAGATTACGAAGGGATTGATGGAGAAGGCCCATGGAAGCCGCGTGAATCCGCCTAAAAAGACTCGCTGCCGAATGTCGAATGCGGCGCGTCCGTAATCGAGATGCAGGTCGTACTGGTCCGATGGAAAACTGGCCACGCCCGCGGTGTTGGTGTCGATCTTGCCCAGCATGTAGCGACCGAACAATCCGACACGTTTGCTGTGCACATTTCCGTTCACGACGAAGCGTGTACGCGATGAGGCTCCGTCCGATTCGTACTCGTAGATGTTTTCGTCAATGCCGAGCGGACGGATGCCGCTGGTCGGGTCCGCCGGATCGTAGGTGCCGGGGAGGGGCGCATTGATGTTGCGGGTAAGGAACAGGTGTTCGCCACGCGAGTACATGTAATTCGTCGAGAGCGATGCGTATTTGTCCAAGGGCGTGTCCACCCCCACGCCGCCGATCATGGTGTAGGGGGCTCGCAGTGTGGAATTGACGCGGTAGATGGTCGCAGCGTTCTGCGTGGCTCCGGCACATGCCGTGGGATCAGCCGAGCACACGGCAGGATAGAAATCCGGGTCATTGACCACCACGCCGCGTTCGGTGACGCCGTTCTGACGCTCGGCCTGCAAAACGCCGGTGGAGAGAAAGCGCTGATAGAAGAAGCCGTAACCGCCGCGGATCACGGCACGCGGCGGCTTGTTTTTCCCGCCGGGAATTGACCACGCTACGCCGACGCGCGGGCCGAAGTCAGCGTGATCGTGAATGTCGGTCTGCGACTCGAAGCGCAGTCCATAGCTCAAAGTCACGCTCGGGTTCAGCTTCCAGTTGTCCTCCGCATACAGTCCGGCGTCGAACATCGTGACGGTGATGTTCGGCTTGCCCTGGGTCTGGGAAAAGAGGCTGGCGCCGCCGCCGGCAGCACGAATGGCCGACGGACTCAGACCATTGGCCATTCCTTGCACGGTGAGCTGATATGCGGCCAGCGAAGCAAACGTGAATTGCCCATTGAAATTTGCGGTCGAGTAGTTGGAGTCGCGAATCGCTCGCAAGCGTCCTCCGACGTTCAGATCGTGAGGGCCGGCAGAGATGTGCAAGTAGTCCTGGAACTCATAGTGGTCCTGGCTGTCGCGGTTGATCCCGATGTTGTTGCCGCCGCCGGTAAATGCGCCTTGCACGGCAAGGGTGGGAGCGAGTGATTGCGGCATCTGGTTATTGCGGTCGCGGATGTATTGGAAACGCGTCTCGTTGAGAAACTTCGCACCGTAAGCCTGGGAGTCGCTGAATTGCAGGACCTGCTCGGTGTTGGAGCTGTTGTAGCCTTGCGACGCTAGTTCAAATTGACCGACTCCGGCATTCGTCGCCGTAGTGCGGCTGAGCTGATAGCGAAGACTTAACGTCTGCACCTTGCCCCATTCGCGATCGACGCGCGTCTCCATTTCCAGCGTACTCGCGGGACTTGTAATGGCCTGGGTAAATGGAACGGGATTCAACGAAGGATCGAGGACTACGGCATTGATGATGGCGTCGTTGACGCCCTTCTGGCCGTAGATGCTGGCGAAGTAGGATGCGACTTTCCGAATAGGGCCGTTGAGGTCGCCATCGTACTGATACATGTAGTAAGGCGGCTGCGTGGTCACAAATGGATTGGGCGCATTCCAGGGGGAGTCGTTGCCCTGCATCCAATAGTCGCCGTGCAGCTTGTCCGCGCCTGGCTTGGTGGTGATCTCGATGCGGCCAAATCCCAACTGATCGTACTGGGCGGAATAGGGATTCTGATTGATGCGGATTTCCTTGATCGCCGACTTGGGGGGAAGCCGCCCACCTGAGAACCCATCGATGTAAAACTGTGTGCCGGTGTCGGCATCAGAACCGGCGATAGCCTGCAACTGAGTCTGCAGTTCGTCAGGGTCATCGGACAGAGCGCGCAGATCATCGCCCTTGATCACCACGGCGTCGCTATTTTTGTCCGGGCTGGCATCCTGTGCGGAGTCCGTCACGACCACCTGCTGCTGGTCCCCTTGGATGGCGAGCGTCAGCGGCAACCGAAGCACGGTTCCTGCATCGACTTTCACCCCGCTCTTGCGAGCGGTTTCGAATCCCGGAGCCTGCGCTTCGATGTCATACGTACCTGGGGCGAGGGAAGCAAGCGAATAGTGCCCCACATCGTCCGCAGTGACCTCCCGCGCAGGCGTGCCTTGCCTGATAGCCCTGACTGTCGCGTGCGGCACCACTGCGCCGGTGGGATCAGCGACGGTTCCAGTGATCGCGGCGGTTGTGCCTGGGCTTACGATTTGCGCTTCGACGGCAGTGCAACCGGCAATTGTGGAGAAGAGGGCTAGGACCAGAAAAAGGACGCGATGTGAAGCCGTTTGAAGAAGGCGCATGAAAGACCGGCTACTCCCTGGAGCAGATTCAACTCGACGAAACTCACGGGAAATCTCAGAATTTTGGGGAAACTTGGAATCGAAAAACGCGAAAAACTCGAGACAATCTGGCGTAGCTAATTCTGACGCTGCACACCACTTTCGTTTATCAGACGAAGGAGAAGCAAAAACCGCTCCAGCGTTAAACGGCCCTCGGGTTTGAAATAATCGAACTTTGAAATTACCCGTGGCATTTCCACGTCTTATCCTGAAATTCGTTCGTGTTGCATTGGGAGGTCTCTTGTTTCGAGTTCGTATTGCGCCAGCCGTTCTATGCCTGGCCCTGCTCGCTTCGACGCCCCTGTCGTTTTGGTCTGAGCCCGTAGCGGCCCCGGAGCAGGCCGCTGCTTCGCCGGCTTCCCTCAGCGGGGAGTACACCAACACCGCGGAGCCGGATACACCGTTCAGCTTCTATGTGAAAGACGGCAAGCTGATGGTGGAGACTGAACGGCGCGTGCCGACGGAACTGAAATCAGTGTCGGCGACGGAGTTTGGGGTTGCGGATTCGAAGGTCACCTTCCAATTCAAGCTCGATGGCGTGGGGCATGGCGCCAGCGTGGTGCTTTCGACGGACCAGGATACGGTTTACCAGCGTACGGGCGAACCTGTGCATCACCTTTTCCATGACTACCAGCGGACTGAAGAGATGATTCCGATGCGCGACGGGGTCAAGCTGCACACCATCATCTTGAAGCCCGCAGACATCAGCGAGGCGCTGCCATTTCTGATTGAACGCACGCCCTATGGAGTGGACGGAACGACGCGCGCATCCTTCTCGGGGGGACGACCGGAGCTGGCGCGGGCGGGTTATATCTACGTCGAGCAGGATATCCGCGGGCGATTCAAGAGCGAAGGCCAGTTTGTGATGAGCCGCCCGCTTGCGGATCACCACGATGCTAAAGCGATTGACGAGAGCACTGACACCTACGACACGGTCGCATGGCTGCTTAAAAACGTTACCGGCAACAACGGCCGCGCGGGATTTGTGGGCACGAGCTACCCGGGCTTTCTGGCCATGATGGCGGGGATCGATCCGCATCCGGCGGTCAAGGCGATTTCACCGCAGGCGCCGATGATCGATGTTTGGATGGGGGACGACTTTTTCCATAATGGGGCGTTTCGCCAGACGTATGGCTACGACTACGTGTTTGGCATGGAGGCGACCAAAGAGCGGACCGATGTCAGCTACGGCAAGGACAAGGAGGGCAAGCCCCGCGATGGCTTCGACTACTTTCTGGAGCGTGGCAGCTTTGACGAGGATGTGAAGAAGTCGGGCTCGAAGGCGTTTCCGACGTGGCAGCTATTTCTGGAGCATCCCGCCTACGATACGGTGTGGTCTTCGCGCGGAGTGGAGCACGCACTGAACAAGGTGACGGTGCCGACCCTGAGTGTGGGTGGTTATTACGACCAGGAAGACATGTGGGGTCCGCAAGAGGAGTACAGCAAGCTGGAACCGCATGATGACCATAAGGAGAACTTCATGGTCCTGGGCCCGTGGCGGCACGGATCGTGGTCCTCCTCGTCGCGGCACCTGGCAAATCTCCAATACGGCGAATCGATTGGCAAGGAATTCCGTTCCCAGATAGAAGCCAAGTTTTTTGCGCATTATCTGAAAGATGAGCCGGGGGCGAACCTGGCAGGTTTTGATCTCGAAGACACGGCGAGTTTTCAGACCGGATCGAACACCTGGAAGCGCTATGCGCACTTTCCTCCCAAGGAAGCCGAGCCAATGAGTCTGCATCTGCAGGGGGATGGGAAGCTGAGTTGGACGGATTCAGCGGCGCAGGCGAAGACCACGTATGTGAGCGATCCGGCGAACCCGGTACCGTGCCGGCATCGGCCCATTCAGCCGACGTATAGTGAGGGGTCGCAGTGGGGCCCGTGGCTGACGGAAGACCAGCGTTTTGTGACCGACCGCAAAGATGTGGCGGTCTGGAAGCTTCCGGTTCTGAAGAAGGACCTGGTGGTGACGGGCGAGGTGATCGCCGACATCTATGCCGCAACGACGGGTACGGACAACGACATGGTGGTGAAGTTGATTGACCAGTATCCCGACGACGACGCCGATTCCAAGATGCGCGGCTACCAGTTGATGACCAACGAGGAGATCTTCCGCGGACGCTACTTGGATAGTTTTGAGAAGCCGACGGCGCTTCGGGCCAATTCAGTACGCGAATACAAGTTCAGCCTGCACGACGTGGATCATGTGTTCAAGGCCGGACATACGGTGCTGGTGGAGGTACAGAGCACATGGTTTCCGCTCTACGACCGCAACCCTCAGACGTTTGTGCCGAACATCATGATGGCCAAGCCCGGGGACTACAAAGCAGCAACGATCACCATCTACTCCGACCCGGAACATGATTCGAATCTGCAGGTTCCATTGATGAACGCCTGTGACCATATCGACTGTTTCTAAGTTTGCTCGACCCCGGATTCGATTGACACAGTATATGTGCGCACATATACTGTGCTCATGAACATTACCCTGTCCGTCGATGAGCAGGTCTTGGAGCGGGCGCGGGAGAGGCTGCGCGCTAGCGGCAAGAGCATCAATCAGGAGATCCGGGAGCACCTGCAGCAGTTGGCGGGCGACGACGACGTGGAGCGCGACATCGAGGAGTTCGTGAGAACATCTGGGACTGGAAAACCCGAATCAGGTTGGAAATGGAATCGGGATGAGATTCACCAGGAACGGCTCACCTGGCCCAGGAAATGAATCTCCGAGGCAGGGCACCGCGAACATTCTTCGACACCAACGTTCTCGTCTATACCGACGACCCCAGATACGAGTCCAAACGAATAACGTCAATCGGACTGGTACAGGCTCACCTGCGCTCGCGGACCGGTGTGGTTTCACTCCAAGTGTTGCAGGAGTACTTCGTCGCGGCCACGGGAAAACTCAAACTCGATTCTGAATTGGCTAGGCGACGGGTTGAAATCTTTGCGAAGCTCCAGATCGCGGAGCTCATCGTCGCAGACATTCTCGCCGCCATTGACTTGCATCGCCTCCATGGATTCTCGCTTTGGGACGCTCTGATCCTGCGCTGCGCGATGCAATCCGGATGCAGCGTGCTGCTCACCGAGGACATGCAGCACGGCCGGGTGATCGATGGAGTGAAGATCGTCAACCCATTCCTGTAATCCGCCGCGCTGCGTGCTCTTTTGATTCGATCTCCGCTCCTTAACGGACAATGCGACGCAATTTGGATTTCGCGCTAGAATAGACGTAGAGATGGCTCTCCACCAGCCCATTCCGGCTCTCCTCTAGCGGCTCCCGCCGCCCATACTGTTTTTGCGCTTTTTCTCGAGACAAACCTGTAAGTGAGAAGTTCTCGCCCGCTGGGGCTGGAGGGGTCATGCTTGATCGTTTGGAACAGATGGAAGAGCGGTATGAGGAGCTTTCAACACAGCTCTCGCAGCCGGAGATTATCAACGACCATGAGAAGTACCAGAAGGCTGGCCGCGCGCTTCGGGAAATCGAAGAGCCGGTGCAGAAGTTTCGCGAGCTGAAGCAGGCGCGCCAAGGCCTGGAAGATGCGCGCGCGATGCTGGCTGAAACGGACGCGGACTTACGCGCCATGGCACAGGAAGAGATTGCGGCGCTGGAGCCGAAGGCGTCCAAGCTCGAAGAAGAGATCAAGGTATTGCTGCTGCCCAAGGATCCCAACGACGAGAAGAACGTCATTCTTGAAATCCGTGCGGGCACGGGCGGCGACGAGGCTTCGCTGTTTGCTGCGGAAGTGTTTCGCATGTATACGCGGTTCGCCGAACAGCATAGGTGGAAGGTGGAAGTGCTGTCGATGTCGGAGTCCGGTGTAGGCGGCTACAAGGAAGTGATCGCCATCATCGAGGGCGAGCGCGTGTACTCCCAAATGAAATGGGAGAGCGGCGTGCATCGTGTGCAGCGGGTGCCGGCAACGGAGACGCAGGGGCGCGTGCACACATCGGCGATCACGGTAGCCGTGCTGCCTGAAGCGGAGGATGTGGACATCAAGATCGAAGCCAAGGACCTGCGTATCGATACATTCTGCTCGTCGGGTCCGGGTGGTCAGTCCGTGAACACGACTTACTCTGCGGTGCGCATTACACACTTGCCGACAAACACGGTCGTGAGTTGCCAGGATGAAAAGTCTCAAATCAAGAATCGCGAGAAGGGAATGCGTGTGTTACGTTCGCGGCTCTATGAGCAGGAGATGGACCGGCAGAATGCCGAACTTGCCAAAGAGCGCAAGCAGCAGGTAGGCACGGGCGACCGCAGCGAAAAGATTCGCACTTATAACTTTCCGCAGAACCGACTCACCGACCATCGCATTGGGCTGACGCTGCACCAGCTTGATCTGGTGATGGAAGGCAGGCTGCAGCCGATTGTGGATGCGCTGATCACCCACTACCAGGCAGAGCAATTGAAATCCGAAGCGCATCAAGCGGCCTAGAGTAAGTAAATGACTCTGCAGGAGTGGCTTCAGAAGGCCGAGGGATTGCTGCGTACCGGACCGCATCCCGATCGTGCGCGCCGCGATGCCGAGCTACTGTTGCGGCATGTGTTGAGATATGAGCGGGCCGCGTTGATTGCGCGTCGTGACGAGCAGCTTGATGACCTGAGTTCGTCGCGGTACGGAGCGCTGCTTGAGCGGCGCAAGTCCGGAGAGCCCATCCAATACATCTTCGGCGAGACGGAGTTTTATGGGCTGCCCTTCCGTGTCACTCGCGATGTGCTGATTCCCCGGTCAGAGACAGAGCACCTGGTGGAGAAGGTGCTGGAACTGGCAAGCAAATTCAAGCAGCCGCGTGTCGTGGATGTGGGCACAGGCTCCGGAGCTATTGCGGTAGCAGTAGCCCATTCAATTTCGGACGCGACGGTTACCGCAATTGACTTGTCCTCCGCCGCGCTGGCAGTCGCCGCAGCAAACGCAAAACTTAATGTCGTCGACGAGCGCATTCGATTCCTGCGTGGCGATTTGCTGCAGCCCATATCGGCGAGCGGACCGAGTGACACGTCGTCAGCCGAAAATCGATTCGAAATCGTGGTGTCGAACCCGCCTTATGTGCCGACCCGCGACGAGTCATCCCTGGCAGTGGAAGTACGGCAGTATGAGCCGCGGATGGCGCTGTTTGCGGGCGACGATGGTCTTGATGTTTACCGGCGCCTAATTCCGCAGGCGTTTGATGTGCTGGTTTCTGGCGGATATGTGGCGTTGGAGATTGGCTACGGGCAAGCAGGGGCTGTGCGAACACTCCTTCACGAGAGTGGTTTCGAGCAGAGTGAATTCACCCTGGACTTACAGAGTATCGACCGCGTTGCGTCGGCGATGCGGCCGTGATCGCATTGGCAGTCGTACGCGGCAATCGGGATCCCACTGGCCTAAGTTGACATACCCCTAGTCGCCTCTTTATGGTTGCGCCAATTGCTGTACGCAAGTCCCCAAGGTTGTCGATGACTCGTTCCCGGAAAACCACAGCTATTCTGACCGACAGCCATTTCCTGATTGCGCTGATCGTTTTTGGTATTGGCCTCGCACTTCTGATCACGCTGCACTGACGTGGTTCATGCGGCGTTTGACCCTCCTATGCACGGGGCGGGAGCCACGTTTTGCAACCGACTAAGAACCTGAGTAAGTGAACTGAGACCTGGAGCGGATGAGCGAGACGGCAAGCAATAGCATAGGTTTCCGTTCGATGCATGGCATTGGCGTGCTGTGCGGGTTGGGCGCAGGCGTGTGGCTGGGCGCTGCCGAGGCTCCCACGAAGCTCGTCAATTCAGGGCTTTCGCCCTTTGCGATTTCACTGTGCATGGTGGCAGGCGTATTTACGGCGCGGTGGTCGCTGCCCACATTGCTGCGAGGAACCCGCTCGGTTTTTGCCGACCTGGGCCGCAACAAGCACCTGATCCCGATTGCAATATTGGCGGGAATGTTGTGGGCTGTCGCCAATACACTAACGGTGTTCGCGATTCGCGATGTGGGTTTGGCTATAGCCTTTCCGCTGTGGAACACTAACTCGCTGGTAGGCATTCTGTGGGGGAGGGTGTTATTCGGAGAGCTGAAGGGCGCCAGCAAAAAGAACATCGCCAAAGTTGTGCTTGGCGCCCTGGCAATCGTGGCGGCTGCGATCCTATTGGGATTCAGCACTATTCATGCTGAGGGCCCTCATGCAGGTCGCGCCATCGCGGGCATACTGGCTGCGGGCGGCGCCAGCCTGCTCTGGGGTACGATGTACATTCCGTATCGCAAAGCGTACATAAGCGGAATGAATCCGCTGTCGTTTGTCACGGTCTTTACGCTGGGCGAACTGGTGACGGTGCTGGCGCTGGTGTTGGCTCTTGATGGAGGAACGAAGGCTGTCGTCTTTCATTCCCCGGAGATTCGGCACATCGTGTTCTGGCTGTTTCTGGGCGGATTTGTGTGGGTGATTGGCGATCTGTTTCAACAATTTGCCACCAAGTACCTGGGTATCGGCCGCGGGATTCCGCTTTCAAATACCAATCAGTTGTGGGGATTAGCGTGGGGCGCGCTGGTGTTTGGCGAATTGGCGCATGCCGATGTCCTCCACAGAACGTATGTCGTGGTTGGGTCGCTGGTAATGATCGTCGGCGCTCTTGCGGTAAGCACGGCGGTGGCGACGGAACGCGAACATGTGTCGACGAATCAGTCGTTACTGCGTGAGTGCGATCGTTACGGGCTCGACTATGACCACGTGCTGGGCGCCTACACGGGGACGTCAACCAGTGCAGAGACGCAGCGGCCGTGGTGGGATTACGTCATTGTGGCCGGCGCCGTGGGTCTGTTTGTGTGGCTCGGCGTCAATGCACGGGTGCCAGCCTTGGAAATGAACTTCACCTGGATGGCGGTTTTGGCGGGCGCACTGGTGATTACGGCTGTTGTTTGTACCTGGGGACTGTGGAAGGTGACCAGGTTCTCGTAGTTGGCCTTTACAATAAATGTTATGAGTGATGCGGCGATGGTGGACCTTGTGGGCGTTGGCTTGAACGCCACCGACACGCTGATTCCACTGGCGTCGTTTCCGGAGCGTGGATCGAAGCTCGAGTACCGGTCTGCGTCCGTGATGCCCGGCGGCCAGACGGCCACGGCGGTCGTGGCCTGCCAGACCTGGGGACTGAGCACACGCTACGTCGGAAAATTAGGCGATGACGACGCGGCCCGCTTGCACCGCAGCGAATTTGCGCGGTTGGGCGTGGATGCACGACTGATTGAAGTGCAGGAAGCAGCCAGCCCTCAGTCGTTGATTCTCGTGGATGGTGGCGGAGAGCGCACGGTGCTGTGCCGGCGCGATGAGCGGCTGTTGCTGCAACCGAGCGATCTGGAACGCGAATGGATTGTGCAGGCCCGGGCCTTGCACGTGGACGGCTACGAAACCGCTGCCGCCACGGCAGCCACGCAATGGGCGCACGATGCGGGTGTTCCTGTGATCGGCGATCTAGACGAGCTATATCCGGGCGTTGACGACCTGATTGCGAATATCGACTATCTGATTGTGAGCCGCGATTTTCCGACGCGCTTGACGGGCGATCGCAGCCTCGAGCAGGCACTGCGCCGGATGCACAAACGCTACGGCTGCCGCATGACTGCCGCGACCCTCGGTGAGCAAGGCGTGCTGGCGTGGGATGGAGACGAATTTCATTTACACGCGGCTTACCAGGTTGGCGTGGTTGACACGACGGGCGCCGGCGATATCTTCCATGCAGGATTTATTTATGGCCTGCTGCAGGGGTGGTCGCTGGCGCAACAACTCGATTTTGCCTGTGCCGCCGCTGCTTTGAATTGCACGGGTTGCGGCGCACGCGGTGGTATCGGAACCATGGCGGCAATTGAAGAATTGATGGCGTCTGAGCCTCGGTATGAAACTCCATTGCTGGTCAAGGCCGCGGATTAAGCTGCGACCGTCCTCAGAGTTCCATGCTAGGCTGTCAATCGTGTTTCATTCGCTTGAGACAAACGAAAACGAGTTCCCGACCATAGATTGGCGTTCTTCCAGATGCCAAAGGCGAGACCTGGGCACCCCAAGTTAGCGGTTGAATTATGAAAGTACGCTCTCGGCGCTAGAAGCCCGCTGGATGTTCTCCCACGACGCCGAATGCGCCTTCAAGAGCCATCCCGGCCCGGGCCAGCGTTCCCTCATCGAACAGATGACCAATCAGCGTGATTCCATGTGGCACGCGCCGTGGCGGTGAGAGTTTCGGCAGAGGGTGGTGCGGGTCGGGAGCCCAGTCGCTGCGCGCTTCGGAGACCTCGACAAAGCCTGCTCGAAGCGTAAGCGAAGGATGTCCGGTAAAGTTCGTGATCACCAGCATCTCGTCGCGCAAGGACGGCACGAGGAGCAGGTCGACATTGGAAAAAACGCGTGCCATCTCTTCAGCCACCTTACGGCGAAAACGATCCGTTTGCACGAAGTCGACGGCTGACAAAAAACGCGACTGGCGAAATACATTGGGCCAAGCGTCGGGGACTTGGGCTTTCAATTTATCAACCTTTTGGCTCAGCGTCAGTTCATCAAAGGCCGCAGCCGCCTCAGCAAATAGAATCAGGTTGAGCGAGTCGTATGGCCAATCGGGGATCGAGACCTCAACCAGTTTCATACCGAGTTTCCTGGCAGTTTCGAGAGCGGTCCGATCGACTTCGGTGGCGGGAGATTCCTTCATCCATGCGGGGAAATAGCCGACGCGCAGGCCGGCGACATCGCCCGCTGCCTGGAAATTGAGGGTCGCCGGGACGCTGGCCAAATCGCCCGAGTCAGGGCCGGAGATGGCGTTGAGCACGAGGATTGTGTCTTCGACAGAACGCGCCATGGGTCCAAGCTTGTCGAGCGACCAGCACAGCGTCATGGCGCCCGTGCGCGGCACACGGCCGTATGTGGGGCGCAATCCGGTGACACCGCAACGCATGGACGGACTCACGATACTGCCGCCGGTTTCGCTGCCGATGGAAAATCCGACGAGACCTGCTGCGGTGGCTGCGCCGGGGCCCGCGCTCGATCCAGAAGATCCTTCTTCAAGCAGCCACGGATTCATGGTCTGGCCACCGAACCAGATGTCATTGAGCGCGAGTGCGCCGAGGCTCAGCTTGGCAACCAGGACGGCTCCAGCAGCATTGAGTCGCTCAACTACGGCGCTGTCTTTATTTGGAACGCGATTGCGGAACGGTTCCGCGCCGTAAGTAGTGGGAATTCCCGCAGTATCGAGAAGATCTTTGGCGCCCCACGGAATTCCGTGCAGAGGGCCGCGGTAGTGGCCGGCGGCGATCTCATCATCGGCTTTGCGCGCCTGCGTTAACGCGTGTTCGCGCGTGAGGGTGATGACGCAGTGGAGTTTGGGATCGAATCGCTCCAGGCGGCGAAGATAAACGTCCGTGAGCCTCTCAGAAGTGATGGCGCGGGTTTCGATCCAGCGTGAGAGTTGGGTGACGGGCGCGAAGGCGATTTCTTCTTCACTGGCGGGAAGAGGTTTGTGGGTCGAGGCGCTGCGTACAAATGTGTTTAGCGCAGCATCGCTCGATTTTGTCGCGAGTCCTGCGGGAATCGCGGGATTCCATTGAGTCGCGGGTGCAAGGGTCGACTCCAGCGCCAGCTTACGGGGACCGACGCGCAATTCATAATTGGGCGCCATCTGCATACGCCAGTTGCTCGCTGCCTGCGCGCGATCGGCAGCGGTCATCTCGACTTGCACCAGCTTCTCCGCCTCGGCAAACGTGGCAGCAGAGACTTCAGGCCCGACGGCTGGGGAGGTTCCAAACGCGGTGGGAGCACCGGGTGTGGCCTGCTGCGTTTGCGACGGAGTCTGCACCTGACTGTGAGCCTCGATTGCGGCGCCCAGAATTCCGAGCGAACTGCATGTGATGAATTCCCGGCGGGAAGCGGACATGGTGATGACCTCTCAAACAGAGTAATTGCGAGTAAGTGGTGGTGGACTGCAAACGTCTTCTATCGTGCGACTCCGCCGGGTGGGACGTGGTCTTCAAGATAGCGCGCGATGAGGCTGTAAACGTGAAACGATGTTCCCTTGCCTTCTGAGATGGAATGAGTGCGGTTGGGGTAGTCCATGAAGTCGAAGGGTTTGCCGAGTTCAACGAATCTGTTGATCAGCAATTCGGTTCCCTGGAAGTGAACATTGTCGTCGCCGGAACCGTGGACAACAAGTAAGTGGCCTGCGAGTCCCTGCGCAAAGTTGATGGGCGAACCATCGTGATAGCCCTGCTTGTTCTGTTCCGGGAGGCCCATGTAGCGCTCCTGATAGATGGTGTCGTAGTGACTCTCGTCGGCTACGGGCGCGGCCGCGATGCCTGTGGAGTAGACGCCTGGATAGCGCAACATCATGTTGAGCGTGTTTGAACCTCCGCCGCTCCAGCCCCAGATCGCCATGCGCGCTGTGTCTATATAGCTGCGTTCGCGAGCCAGTTCCTGAATGGCTTGAGACTGCTGTGCGGAAGACAATACTCCGACTGCACCGTAAACGCATTTGCGCCATTCGCGGCCCTTGGGAGCAGGTGTGCCCTGGTTATCAAAGCTGATCACGAGATAGCCCTGCTGTGCGATCAGAGCATGAAATAAATTGCGTCCGCCACCCCAATCATCGCGGACGGTTGCCCCGGCAGGTTCGCCATAAACGTACGTGAGCACGGGGTATTTTTTCTTCGGATCGAAATCGGGGGGCTTGATCATCATGCCGTCGAGCGTTACTCCGTTAGCGACCGGCACCTTAAAGAATTCAGGCTCAACGGATAACAGCGGCTTGATCTTGGCGGCCAATTCCTCATTGTCCACAAGCGTGCGAAGCGACTTATGGTCGGGAAGGCTGATGATCTCAATGCGATTGGGATGCGTGAAGCTGTTAGCAACATGCACGGCGAAACGTCCGCTGGGAGCGATGTTGTAAGTGTGCGTGCCGTAATCGTCGCTTGGGGTGACGCGCTCAGGAATTCCCTCTCCGTCGAGCCGCGCGCGATAGAGAAACTGCCGGGTCGCGTCCTGCGGCGAAGCAAGGAAATAGAGCCAGCCTGTGTCGGCATCGATGGTGGAGACGGACATGATGTCCCCATCAAATTTGGTAATCAACTTGGCCTGACCCGTTTTTCTGTCGACGCGATAGGCGTGCCGCCAGCCGTCGCGTTCGCTGATCCAAAACAAATCTGGATTTTCGACGCCGGTCTTGCCGATCCAATGAAGCGGGCCGGCCTGTACCCACGCCTTATCCTTATCTTCAAAAAAGACTTTTGCTTCGCCGGTAGAAGCATTGGCCAGCATCAACTGATTGGTGTTCTGCAGGCGATTGAGATATTCAAGGATTACTTCACTGGAGTTACCGGCCCAACTCATCTCCGCGATATAGTGCTGACGCGGGTCACCGTCGAGCCTGATCCAACGAGTGGGGCCGCCGGTGGCATCAACAGTGCCGGCGCGCACGGCGGAGTTGGTCGTTCCGGGCTGCGGATATTTGTATTTGACGATCGAAGGGTATTCTGCAGCGGTGTCATTGATCAGCGTGTATTCGCCGACACCGGACTGGTCAAATTGCCAGTAAGCGATGGACTTGCCATCGGGGCTCCAGCGAAAGCAATTGCGGAGGGCGAGTTCCTCTTCGCTCACCCAGTCGGAGGTTCCATTGATGATGTCGGTCGAGCCATCTGTTGTGAGTTGCGTGATTTTGCTTGTGGCAAGGTCTTCGACGTAAAGATTGTGTTCGCGCACATACGCAACGCGGGCGCTGTCGGGCGAGAATGTTGCGAACATTAACGTCGATTCGGGTGCATCACCACCCAACTTTGAGAGCTTACCTCCGGCCTGGTCAAACACCCAGTAATCGCCGCGCGTGTTCAAGCGCCAGACTTTTTTGGTGTTGGTGAAGATGAGTAACTTCTTCCGATCGCCCGACCAGAAATAGCCGTCAATAGAAAGCGACTCCTTAGCACCTTTAGGAGTGAGTTGGGAGGCGGAGATGAGGACGCTGCGCTTTTCCGATGCGGTGTCGTAAGACACAATGTCCATGCCTTTCCCGCCGGTAGTCGACTCGAGGATGGTGTAGATTTCGCCGTCTTTCTGCCACGCGAGCTGAACTGACTTGGCCTCGTATTCGTGCTTGTTAAAGATCGCGTCCAACTGCTGAGTGAGAGGCTGCGGCGTGGCAACCTGGGCAAGCGCGGCGTGGTATGCAAACAGCAACGAGCAGAGCAAAGGAACGAGGAAGCCGGCAGAGCCAGCAAAATGCTTGCATTTTGGCACGAAGAGACCTCCGGGAAAGCGGCACATGCCGCGCAAACGTCAAAACAATCCGTGCCCAGATTATAAAGATACGATTCCGGATGGCGAGCGTAGCCTATTCGGGGGAGTAAGAGTAACTCAAAGTCAGGTTGAACGCGCCCTAATAGCGCAGGCCGAGTTTCATCGGGAATTCTTCTTCGTCTTCTTCCAGTTCAAGCTGCATGCTGTGCTCGTTCACGATTCTGCGGTGGCGATGGCGGAGCCACAAGTGAGTGACGGTCATGGCCGCCGCAACGATGAGGAAGCCGCGAACGCTGCCATCGATGGCGGGCTTGATCGCCAACGTGAACCAGGAGAGGAAGGGTAGAAATGCGAAATACTTGAGGACGGTGAAAGCGAGGTTCGACTTCTCCTGTGGAGGGCGGCCGGTGAAGGCAACAGTCGTGACGTTGAGAAAGAACACATCGGTGAGGAGAACGCACATGCCCACGGCCATCAGCATTTGAGCGGCCACGGCAGGCCAGGTTAGAAGTTCAGGCGGAGCGATGAAGCGCCCGGCGAGGCACGCTCCAATCGTGATGATCAGCGAGCATAAGAGCGCCCAGGCTTTGGCGGCCCGCAACTGCTGGAGAGCCGGCTCGAATCTTGGCGGCCTGCCATGGACGATGCGGAAGATCCAGCTTCCGCGCTGATTGCCGGCAGATACAAAGGCCATGCGCATACCAGCGATGATCCAGAAAGCGACGATGCTCACTGCCACGCGCATGCCGTCGGCGGAGATCTGCATGTGCACTTCGCGGGCTACGACGCTGAAGCGCAGAATTCCTGCAGCCACGACCGAGACACCGGCGCCTCCATAGACAACGAGGTAGATGCGATACCGCGGCACGCGCGCGAGGGTCTGGCTAATGAAATGAAACACGGCGCGACTTACGGGTGGTCGCGCAAAGGTGGCATGGAGCAGGCGGCGGAAAGGCCAAGCGAGCCGGCTGCGCGTGGAAAGAGTGCTGGAGCCTTCGATAAGGCGTCGGACTTTTCTGACATAGGCCAGCGGATAGCTGATAACCGCGAACAGGATGACTACCAGCGTTGCGAGGCTTCCAATGCGCGCCAGAGAGGCGTAGATGGGCAGAGCCGAGGGTCCTTCGAGGACGCGCTGATAGATGCCGAGAAACCAGAACGGGGGAAGGCAGCGCACATACACGCTGTCGGATTGCAGCAGGGCCGGGACAACCCCCGAGAGCACGGGGAAAAGCAGCAATAGCATCAACAATCCGGAGATCGAGAGGCCTTGGACGATGAGCGAAACGCGACGAAACAGCTGTTCGCCCAACGCCGACAGGAGCGTGCCTTGAAGCGCGAGGATCAGAGACGCCGCAAATAAGCCGCTGGCAGCCACAGCCAGTATGTGTCCGGCCAGAAAACGCGGGAGGTTTGGTGGATCGACGGCCATAGGCAAAACCAATGGCGCGAGAACGTTGATGTCAAACAGGAATCCCGCAATGAACATGGCGATGGCAGCGACACGCGCACGAAAGACGCCTGACTCGCGAACCGGCAGCGTTCCGAGGACAAAGATATCGAGCAGATCCGGAAAGAACAGATCCCACTCGAAGACCGTGACGATGCCCATGGCCACGAACGAATAGAGCACGAAGAAGAAGTGATGATTGACTTGCAGCCAATACGACGGTGGCGCGCCATCGGAGCCGGGAGGCCAGTTGGGAAACGGATGATAGACCGGCCAAAGATAGACAGCGACCAGAAGGCCGGGAAGGCCGGTGGCACAGGCGATCTGCACCATGCGGGTTTTGGCGTCGCCGTCTGCGGATGCGGTTTCATGACTGAAGAAGCGCTCGATAAAATGGCGTATGAGCAGCGAGAACTGGGTACGCTTCGGTGGGCGTACCGGGCCACGCGCGGCCTGCACGTTGAGCGATTCCACTTGCAAATCTATACGCGAGAACAGACGCTGGAAGACTTCAGCCATGGGTGACCTGCATGACTTCAACGATCTCTTTCGCGAGCACGCGTGTGTCCTGCTGCTCGACCAATTGTGCAAAGGCACTTTCGAGATTCGGCAGGCTCATAAGGGTGGTCAGTTCTGAGGGAGCGGCATCGGCTAAGACCCGCCCTTTGGCGATCACGATGACACGGTTGCACACCTGCTCCACCACCTCCAGCACGTGGGAGATGTAGAGCACGGCTTTGCCTTGCGCGGCGAGAATCTCAAGGAGATCCTTGAAGAGACGTGCGGAGACAACGTCGAGTCCCGACAGGGGTTCGTCAAGGATCAGCAGTTTTGGATCGTGAAGCAGGGCCGCAGCAATAAGCACGCGTTGGCGCATGCCTTTGGAGTAAGAGGAGATGGGTGAGTGCTGCCACGATTCGAGGTTTAGCAGCCGCAGCAAACCGCTGGCCTTGGTTTCGATCAAGACTTCACCCATGCCGCGCAGCCGGCCGACCAGTTGGAGATATTCCAATCCTGATAGATAGGTGTAGAGGTGCGCCTCTTCCGGCACGTAGCCAAGAATCCGACGAAAGGCAACCATGTCATCGCGGATGTCGCGGCCCTCGAACAAGACACGTCCGTCATTGGGGCGCAGCATGCCGGTAATAATTTTGACGGTGGTGGATTTGCCGGCACCATTGGGACCAAGAAAGCCGACGATCTCTCCGGGAGCTACTTTGAAGCAGACATCCTGGATGGCGGGAATGCCGCGATAACTTCGGAACAGGTGCTGCAACTCAAGCATGGAGAAGCCTCCGCAGATGAGGATCAAGGCAGCTTTTGCAGAAAAGCGTTCATCTCTCGCAGAACATCGGCTTCATTTGATCGGAAGCCGAAATGATCGGCATTGGGCAAGCAACGATCCGAGACAGCGCCCCTTTCATAAGGGGAATTCCTCATCGTTCCTGGACCCTATGTAGCATTCGATATAAAGGCTTGTCAAGTAGATTGCTACATAGCTAAAATGCGCTATGGTTTCGGAGACAAAACTTTCGCACACAGCGGCAATGATTCTGCAGGCGTTGAATGCCGGCTATATCTATGGCTTCAGCATCATGGAGATGACAGGGTTGCCGAGCGGAACGGTATACCCGGCCATGCGCCGCCTGGAGCGGGACGAACTGATTCATTCGCAATGGGAGCGGCAGGCAATTGCGGACGCGGAGCAGCGCCCACAGCGGAAATATTACAAATTGACGGCAGCGGGACGAGCGACGCTGGAAGCTTCACGGAAGCGCTATCCGCTGCTCGATCGCCTGATCCCGACCGAGGAGGCGAAGACCGTATGACACGTTTCCTCGAGGCGAGCTTCTGTGCCTTTCACCTGGGACTGCTGCGGGGCGCTTCGGTTTTAATCCCAGCGGCGCAGCGTGCGGACTGGCGACGTGAATGGCAATCGGAACTTTGGCACGCGCGGCGGGAGTGTTCTCCGGCGACGTGGCAAGCGCAGCGCACTTTGACGGCATTTTGCCTGGGCGCCTTTCAAGACGCCGTGTGTCTGCGGCGCGACGCGGAACTTACAGAGAAGCGATCGGTAGAGACTGAATTCGAAGAGGCCGGGAATGCGTCTTCCGCAACCGAGGTGGCCGGGGTAGGGCCGAACGGCGCTGCACGGGGCAGGGTCGGGCCGCGGAAATTCGCTCTCACAAAGCTGACTTCCTTCAAGATCGCATCGTTCAAGGGATCGGCTGCGCAGTGTCTTGCGGCTCTCGCGGCGGTGCTGGCGACAACATGGATCGCTTCTGTGCTGCTGCCGGGGGTGGATGTCGAAAGCCATCCTTCGAGGTACCAGGTGAGGCCGGGATTGATTCTGATCCAGTCGGCACACGTGAGCGATGAGTCGGTGGCGTCAATTACAGCGCATAAGTTCGAAACGTGGAAGTCGCGGCGGCAGCGGTATTTCGACGGCCTTGCGTTCTACCGCATGGCGTGGGAAATGACGGAGAACGGTACCCAGGGGAAGACACGATTGACGGTGGCCCACGCGACGGGCAATCTTCTTTCTCTTCTGCATCTGCCGGTGCAGCTTGCTGAGGCGACAGAAGCGGACCGTGACTTCCCTGGACTGATTCTGAGCGAAGAGGCGTGGAGACATGAGTTCGGGGCCAATCCACATATCGTGGGACGTGTATTGCGGGTTGGAAATCACGAAGCGCTGGTGATGGGCGTGGCACCGGCAGGGGCATGGAGGCTGCCAGGGAAGCCTGATGCGTGGCTGCTCGAACCGGACGCGGCGATGGCGGGCGTGGGCTACGTGGTGGCGCATCTAACCGCGCTGGGCCGTGCAGAAATGCTGGGAGATCGTGTGCAGATTACGTCGTCGAATGCGGACGACTCCGACGACGAGCTATGGGGAGTTTCATTCGAAGATCGAACTCAAGGGCCGTGGGGCATCTACTTATTCACGGTCGGACTAGCGTTGCTGGCGTTGCCTGCGATTACCTCAGTATCGATGGGCGAATACAGCTTTAACGCGCATAGGCTGCCGTGGAGAAAAAAGCTGAGCCGGTGGGGATTTCTAACGGCTAAAGTCGGGCTGCTGCTGCCCATTGTTTACTTCCTCTCACTTGACCTCGCGTACTGGAACACCGGGTTCGATCCGACCACGTCGCAATATATCCAGCTCATTTCGTCATTCGTACTAAGCTTATTTGGCATGCGCTGGATTTTGCTTGACCAGCGACAGAGGTGCCCGGTTTGCCTGCGCCGCGTCACGCATCCTGCGCGCGTCGGGCTGGCTTCGAGGACCTTCCTGGCGTGGAACGGTACGGAGATGATGTGCATGGGTGGCCATACCCTGCTGCATGTGCCGGGACTGCCGACGAGCTGGTTCAGCACGCAGCGCTGGCTGTACCTGGATACCTCCTGGGATTTCCTGTTTGCCGGGAGCGGCATCGGCTAACTCGATTGCCAGCGGAATACGCCCTCAACTTGGAGTGATTAGAGGATTGCCGAACTCAGCTTCGCGCGCTTAGTATTCCGTGTGAAATCGTTTTCATCAAGGAGCCTTGCTATGCGTTTCGCCGTGAGTTTGCCGCTCGTTGCACTTGCCCTCGCTTCCCTTCCCGGTCTAACTCAGACGCCTGCTGCCTCTGAGGGAGTGGCGCTGACCCCGCCGATGGGGTGGAACAGCTGGAACTACTTTGCCGGCAAGGTGGACGACAAGGGAATTCGCGCGGCAGCGGACCAGATCGTGTCCACGGGCATGAAAGATGCTGGGTACATCTACGTCAATATCGACGACACGTGGGAGGGCGAGCGCGACGCCAGCGGGGTGCTGCACACGAATTCAAAATTTCCGGACATGAAGGCGCTGGCGGACTATGTGCATTCAAAGGGGCTCAAGATCGGCATTTATTCAGGCCCGGGAAACAAGACGTGCGCCGGGTTTCCGGCTTCTCTGGGCCACGAAGAGCAGGACGCGCAGCTGTATGCATCGTGGGGTATCGACTACTTGAAGTATGACTTGTGCAGCTTCCGCAAAGACGTCATGGCTGCCCAGGAGCCTAACGACAAAGCAGCTCAAATGAAGCTGATGCACGCCGCCTACGAAAAGATGGGGAAGGCGCTGAAGGCTACGGGCCATCCGATTGTCTACTCCCTGTGCCAGTACGGGTGGGATTCGGTCTGGGAATGGGCACCGGCACTGGGCGGCAACTTGTGGCGGACAGCGGGGGACATCGATCCTCGCTGGGACCGAATCTACGCGATTCTCAGCCAACAAGATGGATTGGAGAGCTATGCCGGACCGGGTCACTGGAACGACCCCGACATGTTGGAAGTGGGCAACGGCAAGCTTTCGCTGGCTGAAAACCGTTCGCATTTTTCAATGTGGGCCATGTTGGCCTCGCCGCTGCTGGCGGGCAATGATCTGCCCAACATGAAGCCAGAGATCAGTGCCATTCTGACCAACAAAGACGTCATCGCCATCGACCAGGACAAGCTCGGGAAACAGGCCCGGCACGTGTATAGCGAGGGTGAAGTCGATGTGTGGGCGCGGCCCTTGAGCGGTGGTGCGATGGCAGTGGCAGTGCTCAATGCGGGCAGCGACCGCTACTCCACTCACCCCTTCCACCTGAACCTGGCCAAATTGAACCTGCATGCTGCGCAGAAGGGCAAGGATCTGTGGACCGGGAAGGATGTTCAATTGACGGAAGGAATGCCGATTGAGCTGGCGAGTCACGATATCCTGCTGGTCCGGATCGACGCGCCGAAATAGTTAAGAATCCAGGCGGGCCGTCCATGAAGTTCAACCGCGGACGGCCTGACCGCATAAAGCACGGGCAACAACCGAAACCCCTGCGTAGCTTAGCGGTCGGACAGGTTAAGGTCTAGAGTCAGAAATCAGCGTACCCGCGCCAGACACACCGCAAACCATCCCTGCTGATCCGTCCAAGTCATTTCGGGCGCAAATCCTGCGGCCGCAAGAAGTTCTTCAGTCTGGCCGGGGCGATATTTATAGCTGTTTTCAGTGTGGATGGTTTCGCCGTAGGCGAAGCTCAAGTCCAGATCTAGGGTGGGAATTCGATTGTTTTGACAGACCAGGCTTTCCAGGTGCATCTCGATGCGCGACCGCGAAGGGTTCCAGATGGCGCGATGCCGGAAGGCGCGGGGGGCGAAGTCGGCGCCTAGTTCGCGGTTCAGTCGCTTCAGGACATTGAGGTTGAAGTCAGCTGTGACTCCGGCAGCGTCATCGTACGCACTCAGCAGGACCTCGCGATCCTTGACTTGATCGACTCCCAGCAGGATGCAGTCGCCCGGGAGAAGCGCTCCGCGCACGCTCTGCAGCAGCAACTGAGCTTCCTCCGGTTCAAAATTGCCGATGCTGGACCCGATGTAGAGTACCAGGCGCCGCTCGCCGTGTACGGGCAGACCAAGGTCAAAGTCGCGCGTGTAGTCCTGGACGCGCGGTTCTACGACGACGCCCGGGATTTCGCGCTCGATGCGTTCCTGGGCATCGTTAAGGGCACTGGCCGAGACGTCGACCGGCTCATAGCAAACGGTGTCCTGACGATCGACGGCGGCTGAAAGCAGGATGCGCGTTTTGTCGGCCGAACCCGCCCCCAGCTCCACCAATCTCAGTGCCTCGCGGCCGGCAGCCAACGCAATGATTTCGCTGGCATGATCGGCGAGAATCCCTCGTTCTGTACGAGTGACGTAGTACTCGGGCAGCTCGGTGATTTGATCAAAAAGCCGCGACCCCTCCGCATCGTAAAAGAGCCAGGAAGGCAGCCATTTCGGCCGAGACATCAGCCCTTCACAGACCGCTGAGGCGAGGGGGTCTGAAATTTGAACGCTAGTTGAGGGAAGCCCGATTGTGGTCATGCGAGTCAGTTGGATGCATTTGGAAAAGCGCGAGTTACCAGCTGGCTAGCCGTATCCCGGAAAATTGCCACCTCGTTTCAGGAGAAAAGAAGTTTCGATAACTGGCGCGAATGTGGAGAGCGGGGGTGACACATGAACCTCCGCGCAGCACCATTTGCCCGTTCATGAATTTTCCGTTGTATTCGCCGAGGGAGCCCGGCAAGGGGCGAAAGCCCGGGTAGCCGAGGTAAGCACTTCCGGTCCACTGCCAACAATCGCCGAATAACTGCCACGGGCGCTCAAAAGGGGCGGGATTTTCGGACAGGATTGCGCGGCCGTCTTTCGACGCCGCGGGCGCTTCGGGTTCGGGCAATTCGGAAGCGGGGATGGGCATGAGGCGGCCGGAGTCGAGCAGATTACCGGCAATGAGGCGACCCTGCGCCGCCGACTCCCACTCGCTCTCAGTGGGCAGCCGGTAGCCAGCCCAACGAGCATAAGCGTCGGCCTCAAAATAACTGATGTGACTCACGGGCGCGGCACGCATCGATTCAAGTGATCGAGCGCCGCGCAAGGTAAACAGGGTCCAGTCGCCGCTTTCGCTGTTCCAGTACAGGGGCGCACGCCAGCCGTTAGTTTGTATGGCGTTCCATCCGTCAGAGAGCCAAAGTTCGGCACGGCGGTATCCTCCGTCGGCAATAAACTCCGCAAACTCGCCACACGTTACGAGGCGCTCGGCGAGGCCATACGGCTCGAGCCATACGCGGTGGCGCGGCAATTCATTGTCGAAGCAGAAACCTTCGCCAGCGTGTCCAGCCTCCTGCATTCCACCTTCAAAGCGGAGAAAACGCAGGGCTTGCGGCGTTTCGACTCGATGCGACGCCGGACCTGACTCGGGCATATATGCCGGATGAAGAGGGTTGGTATAGAACGCATGCAGGATGTCGGTCAGGAGCAATTCCTGATGTTGTTCCTCATGGTTGACGCCCAGTTCGATCCGCTTGACCGCTTCAGGATCGGGTTCCTGCTCCAGCAAACGTTCAATAGCCTCATCGACGTGAGCGCGGAAGGCGAGGATTTCCTCCAGAGGAGGTCGGGAAAACGAGGAGCGCAAGCGCTTTTCAGGAAACGCTGCGAAGCTCTGGTAATAGCTGTTGAACAGCCACGCAAAATCAGGATTGAAGAGGCGATATCCGGGCTGAAACTCACGCAGAACGAAGGACTCAAAGAACCATGCGGTGTGCGCCAAATGCCACTTGGCTGGCGACGCTTCCGCGCAGGATTGCACCATCATGTCCTCAGGAGTGAGAGGGCGGCATAATTCCAGGGTGCGCCGCCGTGTGGTTCTGAAACGCTCAGCCAACCTGGTGTGGAGACTACATGGAGCGGTGGTGCTCATCGCCTATCCTCCCAGAACTGCGAAGAGTGTAACCCAAGATTGAGAATGAAGTCGGCCAGGTGGAAGCCAATCTGCAACGGGCGGGTGCTTCGCGTCACATACATTTATGAGCGAAGCCGCCATAGTCATTCCCTGAAATCCCAGTGTGGCCCATGACAGGACCAGTTCAAAACTTTTGGATGCCGATTCGCGACGGAAGTTGACGAAATGTCCTACTTTGGTGGTTTAATTCCCACGGACGTGCAATAGGAAGCATCCGTAGAGTGTATTGCTGGAGTTTCCTTCGAGTGAGGAGGGAATATGTGTATTAGGAACGAGCGCCGCTGGCTGTCGGCCCTGATCATTGCTACAGCCCTGATTACAGAATCAATGGGAGTTTATTCGCAGACTCCGACTGCGGCGGCGTCCGTAGTGTCCAAATCTACGGCGGGCGAACCGCGATTCCAGCCGACTCCGGAACAGATTGGCGACTCCCTGATGGGCCACCAGCGTTACCAGGCGGCGATCGAGGCCTACAAGCTGGCGCCACGGGATTCCGCAATTGCATGGAACAAGATGGGCGTGGCGTATCAGCTGATGTTCAATAACTTTGACGCCGAGCGTTGCTACCGAACGGCTTTGAAACTGGACCCGAATAACGCGATTGTGCTCAACAACCTGGGAAGCATCTTCGTCTCGTATAAGCGATATTCGTCGGCGGAGAAGATGTTCAAGAGGGCCCTGAAGCTCGATCCGCACTCAGCGCTCTTTAACAAGAACATGGGTACAGCGTTACTTGCCGAGCACAAGTACAAGAAAGGCTGGGACTCGTACAAGGCTGCTCTCGCCATCGACCCCAACATTTTTGAACACACGACGAGTGTCAGAGTGGATAATCCTGCTTCCGCACAGGATCGGGGAGCCATGAACTTTTACATGGCCAAGGGATGTGTGCGCGCGGGCATGAACGATCGGGCAATCGAGTACCTCCGCATGGCGCTGAACGAGGGATTTACGAGCCCCAAGAAGATCATCGCCGACAGCGAGTTCGCCGCGCTTCGCGATACTCCAGCCTTCCAGCAGCTGATGGCGGCGCAACGCGCACAGTAAAGCGCGAGCGCTTGGAGCGAGTCAGCTCAGCAACGGGCGAATCACCGTCATCTCCGGGTACGGTTGCTCCGTCTATGACTAAAGGGGCCGCTGCAGCCCGCCCAGGAGTTCCCGATGAAATATCGCTTTCTGATTTGTGTGGCTCTGACCATGGCTCTAGGCGCGGGATTGCGCGCTCAAGACGCGAATCCAACTCCGCAGGGTGGTCAGGAACAGGGTCCCGGCGGAGCGGGCGGGCAACGCGGCGGACGCGGCTTCGGCGGCATGATGGGCGGTCGCGGTGTGGTGGGAACGGTCACTGAGGTCGCGGCGGACCATTACACCATCAAGAATGAAGCCAACGAAGTCTACACGGTGCACTTCAGCGCCAACACCCGCATCTTGAAGCAGCCCCCGCAGCGGCAGGGCGAACGGCCTGCAGAAGGCGGCCAAAGGACTCCTCCGCAGGCCATCAAATCGACCGATATCAAGGTAGGTGATGCCCTCGCTGCCAACGGAGAAGTGGACGCAGCGGCTAAATCGGTGGGCGCGGTGGTGGTTTTTCAGATCGACCCCGAG
>CZKL01000088.1_pt1 | contig 41014 bp, 25 predicted proteins | sample 1122441 | NCBI WGS metagenome assembly CZKL01 (sample SAMEA3539301, study PRJEB10725) | soil metagenome | biome: tundra; feature: field; material: soil | place: USA | collected 2010-05 | depth 0.15 m
CCACGGCTGCATCGACAGCATTGCCACCCGCGCGCAGGGCTTCAACACCGGCATCAGACGCCAAGTGGTGGACACTCACCACCATTCCATGGCGAGCGCGCTCGGGTTGCTCGCCATGGTAGGCGAGCACATTGGCGGCACCTGCCTGTGCGCAGGTAGGCATCTGGATGAGGTGCGCGGCGAGGAAAGCAGCCAGGATGGGGAAGAAGGGCCGTCGTTTCATAGCTTGGTCACAGAATAACCCAGCTTGAATCGGATTAAGGCAAAGTATTGTCATGGGTGCTAGTCAATCTTGCGAAGGATGCCGTAGAGTAAATGGGTTTACTTAGGGGATGCGACGTGCGTCGCTTGTTCTAATCTGTCCCTGATTGCTGCGTCATTAACTTCTGTTGGTTATTGCTCAACTCCGCGTGAGTAATGTGAATGCTTAAGCACCAAGGTTAAGCGTTACGCATCAGAGCAAATTTCACGATGCGCTGCGGAAACCAAGAAAATGCTGCAGGCGCTTTAGAGAGTTAGATGAACGAAAGAGGCAAGGAATGATCCGTCGACTTAGATACTTTCATTCGGTGGTGCTGCTTTGCGGCGTGCCATGTCTTCAATTGAACGCCGCTGCACAAAGCGATCATGGAGCACTTGGCATCTTCGAAGGCCAATCGGACGTTGGCAGTGTCAGTCCGCCGGGAACGCTTGCTTATGATGTGGCTTCGGGCACCTACACGATCAACTCGGCGGGTGCGAATCTCTGGGTGGCGACAGATGCTTTTCATTTTGTATGGAAGAAGATGACAGGCGATGTTTCCCTGACTGCCGATATCAAGTTTCCAGAGAACAAGTCTGACTCAAGTCCGCATCGCAAGGCACTGCTGATGTTTCGCCAGACTCTCGATGCGGATGGAGTTTATGCGGATGTGGCGCTGCATGGATCTGGGGAAACAGCACTGCAGTATCGCGGCGAGAAAGGGGCGACCACTCAGGACATCGCATTTAACATCGGCGCACCGCAACGCCTGCGGCTGGAAAAAAGGGGGGACACTATCACGGTCTTTCTGAGCATGCAAGGTGAACCTTTGCACCAGACGGGCGCATCGATCAAGCTGCATCTCGACGGGCCGTTCTACGCGGGCATCGGGGTTTGCGCGCATAACAAGGATGCCGTCGAGAAGGCTTCATTCGCGCACCTGGAGCTCAAGGAACTTGCGCCGCCAACAACTTCAGCCAAGCTCGCGTTATATAGCACGCTACAGGCGATCGCAATTGAACAAAACGCACGGGCGGCGTGGATGGTCTACACGAAACGAGCCCGTTTGGAAGCGCCTAACTGGAGCCGCGACGGCAAATCGCTGATTTTCGTTCAAGAAGGAAAGCTGTGGATGATTCCAGCGACTGGCGGCAGTCCTCAGATCATTGACATGGGTGATGCGAATGATTGCACAGGAAGCCATGGGCTGTCGCCCGATGGCAAATGGTTGGCGGCCACTTGTACGGTCGCGAGCAATCCGGGCCGACGCGTCTACATAGTGCCGATCACCGGCGGCAAGCCTCGCCTGGTGACGGACCGTCCTGATTCGTACTTCCACAGCTGGTCGCCGGATGGAAAGACGATCGCGTTCACGCGGCCCAATCATGGCTCAGGCAACATCTATTCCATCTCGGTGGAGGGGGGAACGGAAACGGCCCTGACGACCGGGAGCGGCATCAGTGACGACCCGGATTATTCGCCGGATGGGAAATATATTTACTTCAATTCCGATCGAAGCGGCACGATGCAGATCTGGCGGATGAACGCGGATGGCACACAGCCAGTGCAGATCACGTTCGACGAAAAGAACAATTGGACTCCGCATCCGTCGCCGGACGGCAAGTCAATCCTGATCCTGTCCTATCCCAAGGGCGTCACTGGACATCCTGCGAACAAGGATGTCGAGTTACGTATTTTGAATGCGAACGATGGGAAGATACGGGACCTTGTGAACATCGTGGGGGGAGCGGGCTCAGACAACGTGCCGAACTGGGCCCCTGATGGAGCACACTTCGCATTCGTCAGTTACCAGATGCTACCGGAAGAAGATGGCGGATCAACGAAATAGGGCGGATGAAGTGTGGTCTTCAACCGCCCTGGCGATCTAACAATCGAGATTCGCTTAACCGCGTATGTGATAAACGCAGGTTACTTACTTCTGCATCTTGTCGTAGGGCGAAGCGACTTTGGAGTAGCCCGCGGGAATGTCGAAGACAGACGAAGGCACCGTCTCCCTTGAGAAGTTATTGGTCTGCGTGGTCATCTCCATCAGCGTTACGTCAGTAGTCACCGGCGCACCGGCGGTTGGGGCCTGAGCCGCTGGCGGGGGAGGAGGCGGTGGCGTGGCCTTCTTTTTGTGAAAGGCGCCCATCAATGAACCCGCGAGCGCGGATCCAGGAATGCCGAGGCGGCTGCTCTCACCGGCCGCAGTTTGTGTAGCCGTATCGGTCGCTACCTGACCTGCAATCGAGCCAGTGCTAGGTGGGGGCGTGTTGTTAGCAGAGTTCTGAGGGGCTATACCAGTACCCGAACCTCCCATCCGCGTAATCTCCATGATGCGCGTGCCCTTGATCTTGGCGAGTTCCTTTTGCATCTGGGCAAAAGCATCGGCTGCTCCGGGTTTGCCGGCGAACAACTGAGCCATGCCGTTGTTAGCCTTGTTAGCCATGTTTCTGAACTCAGTCAGATCTGCTCCGGCCATTAGCTTTTTAGCGAAACGCATATCGAAGTCCTGGATCTCCTTCACTTCCTCGGGTACGTCGGGGGTTGTCCAGATTTCTGTAGTCATCGAATAACTAACCGATGCCGGACCCGCATTCGGAGCGGTGGCGGCCGGACTTGTGGCAGCGGGCGCATTCGGGTCTGAAGCGTTCGGATCGATGTTGGTCGCCGTCATCTTCATGGTCATGATCTGCTGTTTGCACATCTTCCCATTCAGTTCCTTGGTGACACCTGTGTCGTTGACGGACGTGGTGAAGTCGTACTTCAGATTCGGAGGCGGCTCCTGCCCTTTCGGCTGTTGGGCTTGCGCCTGGTCCATCTTCTTTTTCATCTCGTCTATCTTTGCCGGCATTTCAGCGATCATTTTGCGCATGTCGTCAAACGTGACGACGCTGTAAGTCTTCTTGGCGGTGTCGATATGGATGATCACTTCCTTATCGAGGTCTGTGATCTCTGTCGACTCCGCACTGACCACCGATTTCTGGTTTCCATGCACCATGGTGATCGTGCTGTTGGGAGCCATCATTTGCTTGATCTGCCGCGAAATGAAGGGAATGTTCTTGAGCGAGTCGACCAACTGACCGCCGGTGACTTGGGTCACCTGCTGGTAACTTGCATCGGCAAAGCAAAGCGGCGAGCTGGCCATTAGAACGAGAGATAGAAACCGCGCGATGGTTTTCTGCATTGGAAAATCTCCTGGAGAAATTGGTAATGAACGGAGGGCGCGCCTCTCAGACCTTCTTGCAAAAGTCCGACGCTGGGTCCCACCGAGTGTACTCCTTGGTGAACAAATCGGTCGCCTTTTTTGCGCTGTCGGTGAGCCCGAAGAACTGAGCCGACACACCGCCTTGACCGATGAACTTGATTGACTGCTTGGAGCAAGGGGCGAGAGCGATGCTGGACGCGTGAGTAACTCCTTCGGTGGCTATGAACTGCACATATACGTCTGCGTTGGAGGAAAGAATGTTGCTGGCGGTAACCTTGCTGAGCGGAGATTGTGCGATCGAGTTCAGAACGTTCTTGGGAAGAAAGCTCTCCATTTTCGTCACCATCTTGTCGATGTTGCTTCCGAAGCCAGAGACGCTTTTAGCGAAGGGGCCGAGGATGTCGAGGCGTAACTCGATGCGCGGAGCGCAGTACGAGATGACCATGGCATTGGGAGCGACGGGGGAGATGTTCTGATCTGAAGTGACTTTATAGGCGAGGTTGATTGTGCTCGACTGGTCGCTATCGGAAACTGCGCCGGCACCGGTGGTCTCAAAGCCGCCACCGGGTCCACCCCAACTAATAGAGAATCCGCCACGGCTGTATTCGTTGCCGCCTGTCAAAGCGGGGTGAATGAGCAGTGCTGAAGAAACATCGAGGGTAAGCGGGAGTCCGCCGAGGAGCGGCGCAAGGGGAACGCTGATTCCTCCGGGCAGTTTGACGCGGTCCTCTTCTGCCCAGACGCCGGGCGATTCCTTACCGATCTCCCAATCGAACTGGATGCTGCCTTTCATGTTTTTGACGGAGCTGAAGGCTTGGCTGAGTCCGCCACCCCCACCGGACTTGAGGCTTTGCACATTGAGGTTAGAGGCGAAGTCGAAGTTGCCAATCCAGCCTTTCATGGCGACGCGCGCAACAAATCCCTGGCTCTGCTTTGTCAACACGACGTCGAAGTTGCACTGCTGGCTTCCTGGAGAAAAGGAATATTTGGTTACGGTCCAGCCAGACGTTAACGCCGATCCTATGTTCTTGGCCGCGCTGACAGCGGCATCCTGGGTTCCGGCCGCACGAGCGGCATCGGCCGTTGAGCCCTGCAAGCCTGACTGGGCATACACCGGCGAATCAATCAGCTCAAAGAGATTTTTAAGGAACGGTTTGGCCTCAACCTTGGCGGACTCGGCAGGTCCATTAAAGCGAACCGGCGCTTCGATATGGATATCGCCACTGTCGACGAGATCCCCGATGCTTGCTTGATCCAGGACAACCAGCGTCTTGTCTTCGTCGTTCACAACACCCATTACTTTGCCGGCCATCTCGCCCTTCACCATGAAGACGTCACCGGCCTTCAAATCCTTGACGTTATCGCCGGCGTTCTGAAAGAGAAAGCCATGACCATCGCTGCTAATGCCAAGCAGGGTAGATTCGATCTCAGCGTGTTCGAAGGTTCTAACACCAGATGCGTAGGTGACATGCGCAAAGCCGCTGCCACCCTCAACGGAAACGTTCGTTCCATCCGCGATATGACGACTGACCGGTATTGCGGAACTTTGGGCAATGGCCGCAGTCTGGGCGTCGGCCTGGGCCGCTGCGACGGCGGCAGGCGGCTGCTTCTTTTTACATCCAGCGGGTTCAAGGACGAGGAGGAGTATCGCTGCCGCCGAGCCGAGCAGCCTCCAACGGGCCCTGTTGACTTTCTCGGTCATGTCGATCTCCCTTGTACACGTCCTGGTTAAAGATCCTGATCGCTTCCGCCATTTGCGCGGTCGGACAGCTATTGGCGTTGAAGTTCAACTCTACGGTTGCGGGCCCGGCCTTCCATGGTGCCATTGGTTTCAATAGGGCGCGATTCGCCGTAACCGCTGGTGGTCAACCGGTCGGCTGCGATCTTGTACTGATTTACCAGCGCGTCTTTTACTGCCGCGGCGCGGCGCTCAGAAAGCCCCTGATTGAAATTGTTGTCGCCGATGTTGTCGGTGTGTCCGGCTATGCTGAGCTTCCACGTGGGATTCTTATGCATGATGTCGGAGATCTCGCGCAGTACAGCTTCCGACTCCGGCTTGATGGTGGAACTGTTGAAGTCGAAATAGATGCCGTAGACCTCTACCGGCTTTTTGTTGGCCAGCGCCTGCTCGATATTGGGGGTTCCGCCACCACCTGCCCCACTGCCATTCCCACCCTTACCGCTTCCCGGCGACGGATTCTTAGGCTGCTCGGGTTGAGGAAATGAAATCTTGATGGCCTGCAGACTGCCCGCTACGGACCCTAAGTGGAACGCCAGCGAGATGGGGTTGGAAGGCTGATCGAGGAAGTAGAAGTTGACCTCGTCGTCATCATTAATCACGCACCGGGCATGAAGCGCCGGAAGTTCAACCCGTGCGTCATTGACTAACACCGGTGCGGAAAGATCCGTAGGCTCGACTCGATGAAGCTTGCATGCAGACATCGATTGGCCGTTCTTGTTTCGGATCGTGGATCCGCTCTTTCCCCCATTCATCAACGCGCCCAATCCGAACATATCGGCGAAGCCGCTCGCCACAAATTGAAAATCTACCTGCTGGCCGGCGCGAAGTTGATTCAGAACTTCTGTGGATGCGCTGATGGCGGTCGTACCGGGAAAGTGCTCCTGGGCGCTGGAGAAAACTTCGCTGTAGCCATGGGCGTTGCCCAGGTCCTGCATATCGATGATGCGAACTCCGCTGATGCGTTGAGAGGCAGGAGCGGCATTACCGGTCTTAGGGCCTGACTTGTCAGCCGAATAGCCAAGGGATAACGAGGACGAAGAGAGACTCTGCACTGTCTTGATGGATTCGTAATCACCCATCGGATCATTCACGGCGGTTACCACGACGAGTCCCTTCACGACCGGAATTTGTTGACTAGACGTGGCGGAACTAACGGGTTTCCATGCAGGCAGAGCAGGCTTGAGGGAGTTTTCTTTCTTACCGCTTTGCACAGCTTTTAACCGGTCGGCAAGGGACTGGGCGGCGGTGGGGCGCGGGAACGGGAGGGTCACGATCGCGGCCGCGATAAGAAAGCACGCCGCTGGCAAGGCGGCTCGGATTAGTCTTCGGCTCGAGTTCATCTCCATGTTGTGTTTCACGGAGTGCAATCGTTTCCCGATTTTTGCCAGGTGGTCGTAACGCCAGGGGTCGTTCATTCGCTCGTAGGCTCCGCTCGGCGACGGATCGCCGGTCTTCCCGCTGAGGAGCCCCGAGGTTCGGCACCAAACTGGACATCACGCACATTGCGGCACGAGCAGAACAGGCTGCGCTGCTAGTCTGGAGAACTGCTGATCCCTGAATGGAGTCGTTGGTAAGGAAGCCCCGGCGGCTTAGGTGGCCATGATTCACCCCATTTGGGAAAAGGTCAAGCAAAGAGATTCGAGAACTCGCGATGGACGCTGAGCATCCTGCTATTTGCTAGCAGGCATTCGATTTAATCGGACCGCTCAGAAAATTGGAGGGAGGGTTATAAGAGGCAGAAGTTCAAATTGGAGAGCGGGCGGTAACCGCGCGGGTCAAGAGGAATTCGCGCGGTTCGAGTCGATTGAGAAGCAGTCTGCGGCTCGGGAAGCGGTAAGTAAGTGGAGCGGCAAGATACCCACGAAGCGTGAGCGGCTGCTGGCGGATACACGCTGTTAGTTAGACAAACTGCCGACAAGGCTGAGGTCGATGCCGACTTCCTTGGCCACTTTGAGAATAAAGATGCTGGGGTCCTTCAATCCCCACTGCACGTATGGGACGGTAAATTGCCCTTTTGCGGTCACATTAGTGCCGTCGATATGAATCTGCATGGGGATCGTGATGTCATGCGGTGTGCCGTGGAGCGTGAATATTCCCGCGACCTGAATAGTTGAGTCGCCAGGCGCAGTGATCGAACCGGCATAGGATTTGGGGGCAAAACTGACTTCAGAGTAGTGCGCGACATCCAGAACATCGGAGCTCATCTTCTTGTCGCGACCCGGCTCACCACTGTTGCCGCTGCCCGCCGCAACGACGACGTTGCCTCCGATGGTCTTTGCCGTTTTGTCGAAAACGATGGACCCGCTTTGCACGTGGAAAGTCCCCTGCACATGGTGACCGGTGCCCGCGAGGGCGAAGGAAACCTGGCTGGCATCGGGATTGACCGTAAACGTTTGGGACTGGGCAAACACAACGGAAGAGAATGTCAGCGAGAGGGCTAGGATGAAAGCTTTCGTACGAATTTCCATACAAACGTCTCCTGTGAATTTCAGGTTGTCAGCGATTCTGAATGGGTTGAGCGCTATTGTGCAACACCCAAAGGCTGATGGAAGCGATCTGTTGGTCGGGCAAACACTCGTGGCCGGGCATGTCAGTACCAGCAATTCCGAACTTAGTGATTTGGTCGAGTCGAATGAGTTGTTGCGCGCGCGGCGCCGATGCAGAGACATCGCGCATGGGAAAGCTGGCGAGATCGGTCGGGACATGTTTAAAGCTTGAGAGCCATGTTAGGCGTGTGCGTCCGGTGGCGCTGTGACAGGTGGTGCAATAGCGGCCGTAGAGTTCTTGCCCCTCGGCGATGTCGGCCGCATTTGCAGCTTCAGCATTCGGCTGCCATTCGTTTTCGTTGAGGATGTGCTGCTCTGAATTTTCTCCGTGAAGGCTGGCAAGATAAGCCACCAGGTCATCCCCACGCCGATCGTCAAACAGGAATCCGAACGGCGGCATGATGGAAGCGCCGCTAACTTCAGCGGGCGCGTTGAAATGGGCGCGAAGCCACAAGGGAGAACGCCGCAGCCCGATGTTGGAGAGATCGGGTCCCTGGCGGCGATTGCCGATGAGTGGGGGATGTTGCATACGGAGTTCCTGGATGGACTCGGTCGGACCCCACATGAGAACGTCCGCCGTGTTGGGTCGAACGTATTGCGAATGACAACTGATGCATCCCTCAGAGATATAAACCTGCCGGCCGCGTTCGACCTGGGATTGAGGCAGTGATTGTTGGACCGGCTGAAGAACGCGGCTTATGCAAAAAGATACGAGGAGCACTGCGGCTGTGACTAAAATCTCGCGTCTGCGATGAACCAGGACCTTGAGTACAAGCGGCAGCAAAACGACGGTTCCCGCTGCCAAGACGAAGACGGGAGGAACATGGCCGAGGTTCTGCGCCATGCCGATGCCCATCACGGAAGCCAGCCAGCCCGCGATCGCATAAATCCAGCCGGCCTTGCGACCGCGTTCTGCCGCAGCAGAAGCGGGGGCAAGCAACGAAGGATACGCGACCAGGGCGACCGAATAAAGCGAGACCCCAATCGGGTACAGCACAGACGCAATGGGCGCGCGATCAGGAGATAGAAGCAACAAACACGCACTGGCTAGAGCAAGGAAGGAGGCGGACGTGACAACGGTCAGATGGCGCGAGCGAAGCAAGATTGCACTGACAATGGCGGCAACAAAATGGAGGACGGCATTGATCCAGAGATGAACCGAGCCCTGCCACGTGCCAGCCTTCAATAACGGCGTGTTCTGAATTATGAAGAAAGCAGCGGAATCGAACCAAACTAACGCGGCAAAGGTAGCTACTACGAGGACGAACGGCAGGGCGTGTCTCGACGTGGGCGAGGGCTCGTCCTGATAATCGGCGACCGGGCGCAGAGGCAGGCAAGCGGTGACAAGGCAAAGGACTCCGCCAGTGGCGGCCTGGGCCTGCGGCGAGGCCGTGAAGAGCGGTTGGAAATTGCAGACGAAGTAACCAATGCCAGTGCCGAAACCGACTTTCAGGAGTGCGTTGTGATAGCCCACCCATTGGCGAAGATTAGCAACCAGTGTAACGGTGAGCAATCCTAGCCCAGCCCCAATGAAAAACGAGATGCCGGCGGCCTCAGTAGTGTTCAACGGAAGAAGCGTGAGCAAAGCAATCGCTCCGCAGGAGGACAGGCCAACACGAAGGCGCGTATTTGGAGACGGCAACAGCTCTATACGGGGTGCGAGGAGGCTGAGAAAGATTCCGCCAATGGCCATGGCGGCCATGACAGTTTTTAGGAGATCGCCTCCGATGCCCAGGCTTGCCAGGCGTTTGAGAAAAGCGAACTGAGCAAAAATCAGGAAATAAATGTACGTAACCGCGATGAGCGCGACGCCCTGCCACGCCGGGCTGCGTCCGTTACTCGGCGACATGGGCCAGCCAGCCTCGGCGCATTCCGACTGCTTGAATAAGAGCGAATGCTCCATCTGAAACAGCTACGGTCAACCAGGAGGATTCCAACGCCCCGGCAAGTACTTGCTGGAGCAGGAATATGGCAACTCCGCTGCGTGTGAAGGCGGTGAGCAGCCACACCATTTCAATGCGCGCGCGGCCGGCCCGATGCCAGACCACAAGAGCACCATAGAAGCATGCCAGGCCCACTGAAAAGACAAAAGCTCCAATAAAGGAAAGGAACGGAAGGGCGTCGGACGGCGCATGCACGCGCATGAGGGCGAGCGTAAATCCGGGAGCGAGAATGAGGAGCGCACCCGTAACCGAGTCGGAGAGACCGGTCAGCAACTGATAACCAAGAAGGATGGGACGACTCATGCTGTCTGCTCCTGAGTGGCTGCGATGGCGATCGGAATTGGCTCGCGAAGTACGGTAGAAGCATCGTTAAACCAATCCAGAGATGCGAGCGTCATGAGAATGCCGGTAAGCAAGCGAAGAATGTAAAGGATATTGCGTGCCGTTCCGGGAATGATTGTGAATGTGGGATCGAAGCCCTCGCGCCAACCAGCCATAGTGATCACCACGATGTACGCGGCGACGCTTGCATGCCAGAGATAGAAGGAGCGCGCACGGTTGAAGATCCAGCCATCATCGCCCAGAAGCTGAACCATGACGAAGATGATGAGGCTCGACGTGAAGCCGGCCATAGCGACAAAGGAGTGACCGACAAGGCCGTCGGTAAATTTGAAGTGATCGAGAATACCGGGCAGGAAGAAGATCCAACCTGTCGGGATCAGCACTGCCCACCACCCAAGAAAAGCCAATCGCCAGCGGCGCGTGTTGTTGTGCCACTCGAATGCCGAATAGTAAGCGGGCATGAGAGGCAACCAGACGAGCAGAGTGCCCAGGCTCAGGTACTGAATGGCTCTGTGATGGCTGCTATCCGCGCGACCCATGGCGAGGCATAGAACGGCTTCAGCGACAAGAACGGCCCAGCTCACCGTGGTGCTTCGAGCTCGGGCGACCCTGCGGCGTGTAATCCCAAATGGCAGCACCAGAAGGATAGCCACTATCATCAGTGACGATTCCAACTGGCTTGCGCCGGTGGGCCCGCCAGTGTCGGGATTCACGGTGGGATAAAGATTGGGGCTGGCCTCGATGTAAAGTGCAAAGGGAACAGTCATCAAGATCAGAAGGCCAAGAAATTTCGCCGAGCGGACGATGACGCTTGCATTCTCCGCCAGATTCCAATTCCGTGCGAATGTGTAGACAAGCAAAAGCCATAACGCGACGAGCGCGGCGGGAAAAAGAACGCGAGCATAGCCGGTCCAGTCAAGAAACAGCTTACCGCTGGAGTGACCAGAGAGCCAAGACAGGGCGCCTACGCCGAGCGCCGCCGACCATACCCACAGGATTGGACGGGACCATTGTGCGGCAGCACCGCGATCCGCTCCATAGGCTCTGAAGAGAAATGCAACCATGGGAATCGCTGTCCAACCGTAGAGTTCAAGATTCATGTGCACCATGACCCAGCGACCGTAGGTCCACTCACCGAGAAACCGGTTCAGGTTCGGGAGGAGCAGCAGAATCGCAATGAGTACCCCTATGGCGTTGGCGATGACGAGCCATAGAAGTCCATGCCACGCCGCCCCCACGGCTATCCGCGAAGCGTGGGTAGGAATTGCGGATTCATTGCGCGTACGCAGGTTCATGGATCTTTCCATCCCGCATTTCCAACAGGCGATCGCAGCGGGCAGCCAATCCGCGATCGTGCGTCGCCATCAGTAAAGTAACCCTTTCAATCGCGACCAGGTCGAGCAGGAGTTCAAATACCCGGTTGCTGATTTGTTCATCGAGGGAACCCGTTGGTTCATCGGCCAGAAGTATCTTCGGTTTGTTCATGAGTGCCCGGCAGAGTGCGGTGCGTTGACGTTCGCCTCCTGATAACTTTTGGATGCGCTGGCCAAGCCGATGTTTCAGCCCGGTGCGTTCGGCAAGATGGAGCAGACGGGATTCTGCGACCCCTCGGTCTATACCAGCGGCCACGGTCGGTATCAGGCAATTCTCCGCTAGGGTAAGATCGGGCAACAGATTATGAAGCTGGAAAACGAAACCGACCTCGTGGCGCAGAAGGCTGAGCAGGTCGCGATGACGGTTGATTGCGACCCCATTGACCGCGACCCTTCCGTGGTCCGGTGTATCAAGGCCCCCAAAGAGATGTAACAGGGTGCTTTTGCCACAACCGGAAGGGCCGCAGAGAGCAACAGTCTGGCCTTCGAGAGCCTCAAAGGTCGCCCCCCTGAGCACGCTGATGGTCCCAGAGTCGTAGCTCTTCCAGACCTCTTCGGCACGAAGGACGACTTTCGCGTGGCTTGTCGGATTGGCACTTGCGGTACTCATTCGAAACGAAGCGCCTCCACCGCACGAATTCGCATGGCATAGATTGCCGGGTATAGAGCGCCCGCCACTCCGGTAATCAAAGCCAGTGAAATTACGATCAGGAGGATGAGTGGGTGGATGGTTGCATCGACATAACCATGCAGTGCGGGTACGAGTTTCAGTGCAAACAAGAAGCAAGTCCCGATCGCCAACCCGGCTAATCCGCCGAACAGCGAGATAAACGCGGATTCCCCAAAGATGATGGAAGCAATCTGCGTATTGGAGAAGCCGTTAACGCGAAGGATAGCGATCTCGCGAATGCGAGTGAAGACCGACATGATCATTGTGTTGGCGACTCCGAACGCGCCCAGCAGCAATCCGCAGGCGCCGACCGCCCACGCGGTGGCTTTCAGAATCTTGAATTGCGAATAAGACTGGTTGAATTCGGAATTCTCGAGCGCAATCAAACTCGCAAAGTTGGCCTTCACCATGCCTTTGAAGGCAGCAATATCGTCTTTATTACGAAGCTTGATGGTGATGACCGACGACGAGCCCTGCTTGTGAAAGAAACTTTGCGCGGAGGTGAGCGGCATAAACACTCCACCATCTTCAAAACCGTTGGCCGTCTTCACAATGCCGATGACATGGAAAGTTGCATGGCCGATGGGAACCTGGCTGTCGAGTTTTGCACCTAGAAACTCTGCGGCCCGTTCACCCACGACTACATCGTCAGAATGTTTGCCAAAGTTGACCCGATCACCCGCAGTCCACTGGGCCTTGCGCATGCGCGGATCATCGGCAGTGACACCGAAGCATGTAATGATGGGATTGCTTTCACTGGATACCACGCCAAAGAGAACCGGATCGGCATGCGCCACAGCGGGCCATCCGGCGATGGTTTCGGCCGCCATCTGCGGAACGTTGCTGAAGAACAGATCTGAAACGTTCCGTTCGAAAACGATGATTTCGCTATCGCTAGACAGGATGCTTGAGAACATACCAATTGCGCCCTGCAGGATGGTTACAACCGTAAGCATCGCGGCCACACTGAATGCGATTCCAGCTATGCTAATGAACGACCGAACGCGGTGTCTTCCAATATTCGTCCAAACGAGCTTGACGAAAATCACTAACTATCTCCCTCCACGAACGCGCGGGCGTTTTGGGTAACCCTTGAGAGCTCCGCTTCCAGGTCGCGCCGAAGCTTGCGGAGAAAGTTCAAGTCTGGCGTTGATTTGAGCAGACGGTGCAGGTTTTTGTCTCCCAGCTCGATAAGGCGCACAAGTCGAGTGACGGCTCCCTGCACGCCGATCACGACGGCAATATTTGGGCGATCGAGAAGCTCATCGCGCGAGACCGTCTTGCCGGTTTGAGCCGAGTTTTGCAGCACGTCTTTAAGATCATCGACGATCTGGTAGGCGAGACCCCAGCAGAGGGCGATGCGCTCAAGTAAATGGATATCACGGGACGATGCTTGACCCAGCATTGCCGGAAGAACCAATGTTAACCGGATCAAAGAAACTGTCTTGCCTTGTGCGATGCGCTCGGTCATCTGGCGCGTGTGCGGAAGCCCAAAGTAGTGAAGGTCCAGGCTCTGGCCGTTGAGGAGCCCGCCAACGCCGAGTCGACGTTCAAGATAGGCTAACGCCTGCGGCTGCTGTCTTTGCGGAGTTCGCGCAACCGCGCTCCAGGTCAGAGCGTAGGCGCGATTGATGAGGGCAAGCGCAGCAAGAATAGCTCCGGCCTGGCCAAATACCACGTGCGCACACGGAACACCGCGCCGCTCCTGCGCGTCGTCCATGCAAGGCAGGTCGTCAAATAACAGCGATGCGGTATGGAAATATTCGAGTGCGATTGCAAGGTCTCGGGCTGGCTCGAAATCAAGACCATAGGAGACCGCCATTTCGAAGACCAGCCTGGGACGAACGAGGGTTCCTGGGTTGTCGAGAACGTGCCGAATAGCCTCCTCTAGATTTGGATCCAGATCGGGGGGCAGCGGAAGAGACAAACCAAAGGCATCCGCGAAAGACTTTGTGTCCAATGCATTCATAGGTGGGGCTGTTGGCACTCTTGTCCTCTTTTTGTCCTGCAACCGCAGGCTAGACGTCGGCACGTTAGCATTTCAGCGGGATTTCATGTTTCCCGCTTACTTGTAAGACGACAGAAAAGCTGCTTCGGAGAGCGGTCAAGCAAGCCATTGCAATGACGATTTGTTCATGTTCAGTCCATTTGGCCTAAATAGCGCGTGCTACAGTACTTTGCTAGCTAGGTTAGCGGCGCTAGATGACGATAAACCAACGCAGGAATGACAAAACGTTCATTTTATTTCAAGTTGCGGACTAGGTATGTGTTGTCGATGGCAATCCACTAGTATTTGTCCATGCGGTTGCTACTGATCGAAGACGAAATGGACATACAGGGTTTTCTTCGCTGTTCGCTGGAGGAAGCCGGTTATCAGGTAGAGGCTGCGGCGGACGGCAGGACGGCAGAGCGACTTGCAGCGGAAGGTATTTTTGATGTTCTGATCGTCGATCTGGGGCTGCCGGACCAGGACGGTATCAGTCTGATCCTTCGACTGAGGCAGCTAGGAGTGAAAGCACCGGTACTGATCTTGTCTGCACGCAGATCTGTCGACGATCGTGTGCGAGGGCTGGAGCAAGGGGGCGATGACTATCTCACCAAGCCCTTTGCATTGGCCGAATTATTGGCACGACTTCGAAACCTCGTTCGGCGTAATAATCCTCCGGCCAACGAAGCAACGCGCCTGCGGGTGCTTGATCTGGAACTAGATTTACTGCGGAGGGAGGCTACCCGTTCGGGAGAAGTATTACAGCTAACTCCGCAGGAATTTGTGCTTTTAGAATATCTGTGTAGAAATGCAGGGAGAGTCGTGACACGCTCCATGATTCTCGACCAGGTGTGGGGTATGCGCATTCAGCCGGATACAAATGTTGTAGATGTTCACATCTATCGGCTTCGCGGAAAAGTAGATGGCAAGGGGCAACAACCCCTGATTCGCACCCTGCGAGGAGTAGGTTATGTCCTTAAAGATCGATAAGCCGGGAATGCGAAGCGCCGCGTGGCGCATCTCGTTGTGGGCGACACTTGCATTTGCGTGCGGCACAATCGTGGTGTTTGTCTTTCTTCATCGATTTGTAGCCAATGATATTCAACGTCGAAGCGACGCATGGCTGTCGGGAGAAGTAGAAGTTCTGGGCGATGTGGCGGAGCGCACGCCCAAAGACGCGCTGTATGACCGCGTCGTCGGTGAGGTTGCCGAGTTGGCCGGCAAGGAAGTCCCGAACAAACTCATCTCTGAAGGAAACTCAAACGACTCAGTCTTCTTTTTGCAAAGAGGCGCAGATGGCGCGATGAAGCTGTGGGTGGGGCCGGGAAACGGTGAGGCCAACCTGCAGGCAATCAGCGCGGCCAAAATCCCATCCGACCGGCCTATCGATCTGCGAGTGAGCGGGTATCGATTGCCGTTCCGCGTGGCCTCGACTCAGATTTCGGATGGAAGTCTGATCTATTTGGGCCTCTCAGAACGGGACGAACGCCGGGTCTTGAATAACTTGCGATTGCGCTTTTTCTGGGTCTGGTTGGGACTGGTGCTTCTGGGGTTCTGTATCGTCTTTTTCACGACTCGTCGCATGTTGAGTCACGTGCGGAAGATTACTGAAGCGGCGTCGAGGATCGGCCGCTCCGATTTGAATACGCGTGTGCCAACGACCCCTCGGAATGATGAGGTAGCACAACTCGCGCTCACTCTGAATCACATGCTGGATCGCATTGAAAACTCGATGCATCAGTTGCATACCATCACGGATTCTTTGGCCCATGATCTGCGCAGTCCAGTTACAGCTATACGCGGCAAACTTGAGACTTCTCTCTCAGCGGCAAGTGACGGTGAGCAGGCTGAAGCGATCGTCTCAGCGATCGACGAGTTAGACCGGCTAACAGATTTTCTCAATAAGTCGCTGGATGTTGCAGAAGCAAAGGCCGACGCTTTACGGCTGAATCTGACTTCGATCGACCTCGACGAGCTAATTCAGGTGATGGTCGATCTCTACGAGCCGTCGATGTCGGAGAAAGATCTTCATGTCATCTACAAGAGCGCTGGACCAGTAAAGATTGTGGCCGATGCTGGGTTGATTCATCGCATGGTCGCGAACCTTTTTGACAATGAGCTTAAGCATCTTCCGAACGGCTGCAGTATCTCGATCCACGTGCATGGTGACGAGGAAAAAGCGATGCTCGTGTTCGAGGACGATGGACCAGGATTTGCGCCGGATATCAGACCTCACCTGTTTGAGCGTCGCGTGAAAGGGAGAAATTCCAATGGTCACGGGCTAGGGCTGGCATTTGTCGAAGCAGTGGTACGCGCTCATGGAGGTTCAGTGTCGGCGTTGAACGGTAAAGGGAACAGCGGGGCGCGAATCGAGATCGAACTGCCGATGGCTTCAAACGAACTAGCTTCTCCAGCGGTCGTTGCGACTGCCGGCATCCAATGATCCGGTGATCCAACCTCGAGACATCGCATATTTCTTCGAAAGCCGTGGGGCCACGCATCTTGAGATAGCTCGCGATCTGTTGGCTCTGCTGTGCGGACTGCAGAGCGCTGCAACCTTGAGCATCGACCTGGGCCGCGCTCACGCCAGAAATCCACTTTGGACCGCGCATGCCCGGTTTCACGTCGCTTGGCAAACCGCAAATACGACCCTCCTGGGGCTACTGGAGATAGGGCTGCTCATGATTCAAGGGCCCTATCAGGAGCAACGGTTCTATGCGGCTGCACTCCTGGCGAGTTTCCCCATGATCGGGTTTTTCCTAGCATTGATTGGCCGGAAAGCTTATGGGGGGTCGCTCTCCGACCCCAACGGCATCCCGCCAGCACGGGTGAGGGCGTTCGGACGAGATCTGAGAATCGACCTCAATCTGGCAGCCGTCATCATGGGCATGTTGGCGCTTGGAATCACTCTGATGATCTATCGGTTCTGAGACCTCCAGAGGGGATTTGGACTGGTTTGTTCGCCGTCGAAACGAGCCATTACCGAACTTTCCAGGTTCGCGTTAATTTCTTCCGACATACTGCGTATCTTCGCGATAGGATGGGTGCGACCCTTCGTTGCCAACCTCCGGCCACCTATGCAATCGACGCAACGCCATCGCTTGACTAACATGACCTCACATCGGAAACCCCGGGCGGTGTTCATCGCGCTTGTGACACTGGCTTTGCTCCTGCTGATTTTGCGACTTGCGGAATTCGCTGGAAGATGGTCTCCCAGAGCAGGCGGCAGGGTGCAACTTGCCCCAACCTCATCCTCCTTACGGATTACGCCTGACCATACTGTCGATACCTTTCAATGGAGCGACAGCATTGGAGATGGAACTCCGGACTTCCTTCGCCTTAGAGACACCGCAGATCAGGCAATCTTTCGGCGTTGGTTTGTGCTCATCGCCGAATACCAAGCGATCCGACCCAAAGCAGAGGTACCTGCAGAGATCAGCGATTGTGCTGGGCTGCTGCGCTACGCATACCGAGAGGCTCTCAAGCGCCACGATGACAGTTGGTTTTTGTCAACTGACATTGAGATTGCGGCCCCCCCGGGAGAGATTCGCGCCTGGCATTACCCAAACAGTCCGCTGGGCGCAGGACTGTTTCGAGTGCGTGACGGTGTCTTCAAGGCTTCCGATGCGACGGATGGGGCCTTCGCGCAGTTTGCCGATGCAAAAACGCTTGTGGAGCGGAACGCCTACCTGGTCAGCCGCGATGTGAGGCAGGCGCTGCCAGGGGATCTGCTGTTCTTTCGGCAGTTCGGTCAATCTTCGCCGTGGCATTCCATGATCGTTACTCGCGCCGGCGGCGATCCGGCCGTCACTTACCACACCGGACCTGTCCACGGTGCGCCGGGGGAAGTGCGTCGCGTGCGATTGGCCGAGCTACTCGACCATCCTGATCAGCGGTGGCGGCCCCTACCCTCAAATCCTAACTTTCTCGGCGTTTACCGATGGGATATTTTGCGAGGAACCTCATGAGGCTCCGCACTTCGCTGGTTACAACCTTGATTCTGTTTCTTGTCAACAGCCTGGGGTATTGCGCCACCGATGCGCCGCGCTCCTTCTCGCTGTCAACGTCGCGCACCTTTGCCCCAGGCGAGAGCGTCAAGATTCAGCTTTTTGCCCGCAATGTACCGCAACTGGAATTCCGCGTCTATCGAGTTCGAGATCCGCAGAAGTTCTTTGCAGGGCTCAAGGATCTGCATAGTTTTGGTATTCGCAATGAGACTCCAAGAGAGCAAATAGACCAGCGCACATTGCTCGAGAGGCTGCACGATTTCAAAGCCGACCTGTGGTGGAGGGTGAGACATTTCTTCCGCGGCCAGTTCACAGACGCCGCCCGCGATAGTTTCCGCGAACAACAGGCTAAACTGGGCAAGAAAAGCCGCATCGTTGGAGCGGCGCAGTTTGCTCAGATACCGTTGCTGAACGATAGCCAACTCGTGGCGCGCTGGAAACTCGAAACTCCACCGGCGATCGTGAGTGAAACACAGCAGTTGCCGATCGATGGTCTCGGCGCGGGCGCATATCTCATCGAGGCAACGGACGGGACTTATAAGGCCTACACCGTGGCCATTGTGACCGCGATCGCAGTGGTCGAACGGGCGATTAACGAACAGGCTAATCTCTTTGTGGCCGATCGTAAGACGGGTGCTCCGATTGAGAAGGCCGACGTGGCTCTATGGACAGGCGCGAAATTGCAATCTTCAGGGCAGACCAGTGGGGAAGGCTTGGCGACGCTCTCGATGACGTCGGCCGAGAAGAAGCAGCCGGATGGAGCCGAAAGCACGGAGCCGGAAAACGTATGGATTCTCGCTCAGCGTGGTGCGGATATAGCAATCGTCACTCCGTGGGGGTACAGCTTCAACCGCGGGAATCAGAGATCTGATACTGCGTATGTTTATACCGATCGCCCCGTGTACCGGCCAGGTCACAGCGTTCACATTAAGGGAGTCATCCGCCGTAAAAAGGATGATGTGCTCCAGTTACCGGAAGAGAAAACAGCACACCTCAGCGTGACCGACGCCGACAATAAAGAACTACTTTCGAAAGATACTCCTGTTTCCTCTCACGGAACGATCAACACGGATTTGGAGCTCGAGTCGGATGCGGGACTGGGTTTTTATAACATCACGATGCGCGCAAACGGTTCGCCGATCGGAAGCGGAAGCTTTTATGTCGAGGAATACAAAAAGCCTGAATACCAAGTCACAGTTAAGCCAACGGCGCCACGCATACTCCAGGGTAATTCTTTGCAAGCCATCATCGAGGCTCGATATTTCTTCGGTGAGCCGGTTGCGAATGCAAAAGTGAAGTATGTTGTACACACGTCGACCCACTTCTGGTGGGGCGAAGACGGGTCAGACCAGGAAACCGACGCCGGAGGGGAAGGCGAAGGTGGCGAAGATTCGGACTCTGCATGGGGCGCGACAGAACAGCAGGAACATGAGAGTGTGCTCGACGCGAATGGGCGCCTGACGGTAACGTTGCCGGTGGCGATCGACGGCAAGCACAACGATCAGGACTATCGCATCGAAGCTCGAGTAACAGACTCAGCCAATCGAGAAGTCAGCGGGCACGCAACGACGCTGGCGACATATGGATCATTCCGTTTGAGCGCAGAACCGACCAGCTATGTCTTACAGCTTGGTCAGACGGCACGGGTCAAGGTAACAGCGCAGGATTACGATGGCAAACCTGTGCAGACGCCCGTGCACATCGCAGTCAGCCTCACGAAGTGGGATTCAGCTACACACGAGAGAACACAAATGGTAGTCGCGGCGAAGGATGCGACGACCGGTGCGGATGGGAACGCACTTGTTGAACTTCCTTCAAACATGGGTAGTTCCGGTAGCGGCAATTTCGAAATAACGGCGACAGCGCAAACTTTGGAGAAACGCACTGTTGAAGGCAAGACGTGGGTTTGGATCTGGAATGGTCAAGGCGCCTGGTATAGCAGCAACACGCAGGCGCAGATCGTGCCCGATAAGAAAACTTACAAGGTTGGCGACATCGCGCATCTCCTGTTGGTTACAGGACTGCAGGAATCGTGGGCCGTGGTAACGGCCGAAGGCGAAAGCGTGCAATCGCGGCAGTTACTTCATGGCACTGGGCAGAGCGTCGCGTTTGACATTCCAATTACTCTGAAGGCCCAGCCAAATATCGTGATCAGCGCCGTCATGGTGCACGATAACCAGATCATCACGGCGCAGAAGAGTTTGAAGGTTCCATTGATCGAGCGGACGCTTACGGTGACCGCAACGCCGAGCAAGACAAAATATCTACCCGGCGAAAAGGGCGGCTTCGATATTATGGCAGTCGACTCTTTCGGAAAGCCAGTAGAGGCGGACCTGAGTTTCGGAGAAGTCGACGAGGCACTCTATTCGGTTCGGCCCGATACCAGCGGCGATATCCTGAATTTCTTCTATCCGCGGCGAAACGTTTATCTCAATCCGGACACATCGTTTGACTTTTTCTTTTCAGGTGAAGCAGGAAGCAAGAGCCCACTTCTGGCTCAGCTCAACAGTGGGCTGTTCCATCCTCGAATGGCGCAGGTCAAGCCCGGGTCTGATCTGGTTGTGCCCAAAGTTCGCAAAGCATTTCCTGACACAGCATACTGGAACCCCAATGTGCGCACCGGTCCGGATGGCCATACACGCGTGGAGTTCAATTTCCCAGACGCGCTCACCACCTGGCGTACGACGATCCGCGCCATGACGGACGATGGCAAGGCTGGGGGAGTCGTCTCGCGCGTGCTGGTGCGAAAGAATCTGATCGTTCGACTTGCCGCGCCGCGCTTCTTCCGCCAAGGTGATGAAACGGTATTGCGCGTGATTGCGCACAACTATCTCGGCACCGCGAAAGACGTGACCTTCGCACTGGATTTGTCTGGACTCGAAGTCATAAGCGGGCAGACGCAGAAAGTGAACATCCCTGCGAAAGGTGAGAGCGTTGTGGACTGGCGTGTCCGCGCCCACACAGCAGGCTCCGCAGTGCTAACAGCGAAAACACTGACCAACGAAGAGTCCGACGCACTGGAGATGACGATACCGATACTGCCATTCGGCGTCAGGCAGCGTGCAACAGGCTCAGGCGTGGTTTTCTCGGGAACAGCGCAAAGTCAATGGTCCTACACCGTTCCCGCCGGTTCAGACGCGGGAACGCGAAGCCTCACAATTACGGTTGCACCGTCGGTGGCGGGCACGGTGTTTGACGCCCTTGATTACCTAACAAGCTACCCATGGGGCTGTACTGAGCAGACGATGTCAAGCTTCCTACCTGACCTTATCGTGTCTCAGACCATCGACAAGCTTCATCTCAAGTCTCCGATCGATCCCGCAACTCTCAGGGGCATGGTGAAGACCGGACTTGAGCGTCTCTACAGCTTCCAACACGATGACGGCGGATGGGGATGGTGGCCCGATGATTCAAGTCGCGTCTTCATGACTGCTTATGTCGTGAGTGGTCTTGGACAGGCTAAAGCTTCCGGCTATGCTATCGACGAAGACCGCTTGAACAAGGGTCGCGCCTGGCTCACGTCTACGCTAGCTGCCCATCCAGATATGATCGCTGACCTGCGGGCATACGCTGTCTTTGCGCTAGCTACTACCGGTGGCGCAACTCAAGGGAACCTCGATAAAGCATGGAAAGTCCGCGACAAACTCACCGACGAGGGTCTCGCAATGGCGGGACTAGCGCTGCACGCTCAAGGGGACACTCGCGCACACGATGCTGCAACGCTACTAGAAAAGAAGGCAAAGGCCACGGAGTCTGATGCTCACTGGGAGACGAACTACGACGGCCTGCTTGATTACTGGTACGACACTTCACCCGAAACCACGGCCTTTGCACTGAAGCTGCTGATTGCTGAAGATCACTCGAGCACTCTTTTATCCAAAGCCGCTCGGTGGCTGGCCGAGCATCGCGATGGCGGCTATTGGAGTTCAACCAAGCAGACAGCAATGGTGATCGAGGGGCTCGCGGACTATCTATCTTTCAACGGCGAACTGGCCAACGCATCTGACGTAGAAGTTCTGGTTGGCGGAGCCAGCATCGGCAAGCGGCACTTCAGTGCTGCAGATGGCTTCTCACACCCATGGCGCATCAATATTCCGGCAAACCAGATGGGTAGTGCGGGACAGGTCACGATTCGCAAAAGTGGTAACGGCCTCACCTACTGGTCTGCTGAAAGTACTTGGTACTCCGCAGACAAGCGAGGGTTCCAGTCTGGCAGCCTGGCGCTGAACATAACGCGAGACTACTACGTGTTGCAGAAGAAACAGGAAAAACCGACCGATGCGATCACATATGACCTTGCGCCGCTCAAGGGGCCTGTGCACGTGGGCGATATTCTTGCGGTGAGACTTGGAATCGGTGGTACAGATTGGAAATATCTTCTGGCCGAAGATCCCATTCCCGCGGGCACGGAGTTCGTGCCGCAAACAGGTCTCTACGCGCTTAACAACAAACCTGATTGGTGGGCAGACTGGTTTACCCGTAAAGAATTCCATGACGACCGTGCAGCCTTCTTTAATACCGAGTTCAATGGTCGGCGGGAGTATGTTTATCTTCTCAAGGTTGTGAACCCAGGAAGATTCTTGGTCAGTCCAGCGCAAGCAGGGCCCATGTATCAATCAAATGTTGAGGCGACAGCTGAGCCTGTAACTCTGGAGGTGCAGCCATGACCGATTTGAGAGACCTGCTGCACAGATTGCTCCGCGCTTGGATGTGGATATTGGGACAATTCATAGGTACGGCTATCTTCCTCATCATCGGACTGGCCTGGACTCGCTTGCCTGATAGCCATGTATGGCAAGTTGCGCTCACGCTCATCATTCCTTTGCTACTCGCCATCTCGGTGCTTGAGTTAGAAGCAGCCACCATGCGCTCGCTGGCTGACAACGATGGCAGGCGAGTAAAGCTGGTGCTTGGTGCACTCACGTTTCTAATCTGGATCGCGCTAGGCTGCGTAGCATGGCTGGTGCTGAACTGGTGCGACGAACAGCTCCCGCAGTGGTCGGGATATCTAAACTCGAGAACCTCAGCGCACTGGCGCGCAAAGGTGCTCACCTATCAACACATCCAGCATGGACTTACTATCGTCGAATGGATTTTGCGCTGGATTGTTGTTCCCGGCAAGCTCATTCCGATGGCGATGGCTTCGGCACAGTGGGGATTGCGAATACCGTTAGGGCGTATCATCCGCTTGCTGTTCAGTGGGCGGTGGTGGTTGGGAGTCGTCGTGATTACGCTCGCAGCAGAAGCATTGCCGACGAAACTCTTTACTTCCCTTCCCCGCGGCACCGTATCGGCGCAGGTTTGGCATGTGTCACTCAAATTGGCCGCGGCGTATGTGCTGATTGTTGGCGGGTGGGTGTTGTTACTAGCGTGGCTTGCCGTGCTCTTCAGCCGTTTCTCACCGGATGAATCGCAGCATCGGAGTGGTCCTACTGATTCGCCAGATGATAAAAACCTCGTTGGAGTCGGCGTAAGGGTTCCGACTGGACCTCCCGGATCGGGCAAGACCACCGTGGTTTGATTCCGACCACATCCAAATCGAAGATGTAAACCGAGACTTCACATAAAACCGAAGGGCGTGGGATTAGCTGCTTTCGACGTTTAGGCGGTCCGGTTGCGCTCGACCGAGCCCAAGGTGGCAAGCGCTTATTTCAAGATTGAGTTGCTGCGAAAAGCTGGACGGCCTCGCGCTGGCATTACCAACAGTGCCTGTTGGTAACCAATAAGCATTGATTTCTTAGAGACTTAGAGACAACCTAGATAGTGTGGATGAAAACCACCTGGATACCTGACAGCCGTCTTTTGGACGTACCAGTCATCGTACGACCCGGCTTGGAGCGTCTGTGCCAACAAAGTCGAACCGGAATCTCTGGAGAGCCAGCGCCCTCGTGGCGTCGTCATCCATCATTGCGATGTCATTGCTGACAGGCTGTGGCAGCTTTACGCCCGGCACGAATTTTGCTTCCATCTCAGCTTCAAGCAGCACCATCCGGGTCAATCAACAAATTCAGCTGACCTCTGAAGTACTCACCCTGAAATCGCCACTGACGTTTGCTGTGAATGGCGTCCCGGGCGGCAATTCCGAAATTGGCACCATAAGCAGCACTGGCATCTACACGGCTCCCGCAATCGTGCCGATTCCGAATACAGTTACGATCACCGATGCTTCGACTCAATATCCGGGCACTACGCCCGGGTCGGTAACGCTCGCGGTTTTAAATCCTATCCCAGTGATCACGAGTGTAACGCCTTCAGGTCTCGCTGAAGGCACATCGATGGTGACGGTGACAGGGTCACAGTTCGTTTATGGAGCACAGATCGTTTGGAATGGGACGGCAGTTCCCACGACATTTGTATCGAGCACGGAACTTGTCGCATCGATCTCTGCACCGAATCCAGGAACCTTTACGCTCACAGTACTTAATCCTGATCCAGGCTCCGCGAGTTCAAATGCAATATCGATCGTAGTTGCTCCGGGGCAAGTTGTACTCAAACTGGAGTTATACGCCGGCGTCGATGTGCGCGTTGGAAATTCGTTGAGTATCGGAGTCTCGGTCAGCGGCACAAACAACACTGGAGTCACGCTGCAGGTGAATGGCGTGACGACAGGAAATGCACAGGTGGGAACGGCGGTTCCTAACGCTGACGGGTCGATCACTTATGTAGCGCCGGCGGTTGTACCGACTCCCAATAACGTTGTGCAACTCAAGGTAACCAGCGTCGACAATCCTGCGGTATCGATCACGCAGAACATCGCAGTGATGAATCCCATCCCGATCCTGACATCCGCAGCGCCGATGTCGTTCAACGTCGGACCGGCCACAGTAATCTTGCAGGGACAGAGCTTTATCAATGGCGCGCAATTGCTGGTGAATGGCATGCCAATGCCGACGACGTTCAACAGCGGTTCACAGCTGACCGCGAGCATCAACCCGGCCGAACCGGGCAATCTGGACTTCCAAGTGTTGAATCCTGCTCCAGGTCCTGCAACCTCCGCCGATCTCATCGCACTGGTACAAGGCACGCCGCCCACGCCCCTGGTTACTCCAGAAGACGCAGCGCGTTTTCTGCAAGAGGCGACCTTCGGTGCGACGGATGCCGACATCCATCACCTCTCTCTAGTCGGTTTTCAAGCGTGGCTGAATGAACAATTCAGGGTACAGGCCACGCCGCAAGAACCAGTAGTAGAAAATGCGTTGGTCCTTAACAATCCTCCTTGCTCCGCGAGCGATCTAAAGTGCAATACGGCGCTATTTGCCCAGAACAATCAGAATGAAATTCTCGTCAACAACTCGTTCTGGCAGCAAAGCATCTCCGGCAACGATCAGCTGCGCCAGAGGGTAAAGTACGCGCTGTCGCAGTTGATGGTGATTTCGGGCACAACGCCGGCGGTACAGAATATGCCTCGCGGCGAGGCAAACTACTATGACGTGCTCGGTGCAGATGCGTTCGGGAACTTCAGGCAACTTCTTCAGGACGTCACGTTGAACCCCATGATGGGACAGTTTCTGTCCATGCAGGGCAACGACAAAGGGAATGCCACAACCGATCCTGATGAAAACTACGCGCGCGAGGTAATGCAACTCTTCACCATCGGCTTGTTTCAATTGAATGACGATGGGACACAAAAGCTCGATGGCAACGGGAAGCCCATTCCGACCTATTCAAACAATGACGTGATGGGGTTGGCCAAGGTATTTACCGGATTCAGTTGGAACACGAGAACGGGAAACTGGTCAAACTGCTGTCTCGCTGTGGCCCAGGGGATAGGGTCGGATATACAGCCCATGCAGAGTTACGCGAGCCATCACTCCGTAGCCGAGAAGGATTTTCTTGGTGTCACAATTCCTTCACAAGCAAGTCCTGATCCGGACGGCGACCTTAAGATCGCTCTCGATACGCTATTCAATCATCCGAACCTGCCACCATTCTTCTGCAAGAAGATGATCCAGCATATGGTGACCAGCAATCCCAGTCCGGCATATGTCGGCCGCGTGGCGGCGGTATTCAAAGACAATGGATCGGGAGTACGGGGTGATATGCAGGCAGTGATCACCGCTATCCTGCTGGACCCGGAGGCGCGTGACTCTGCCACAGATATTGGTAATCCTCAATTTGGAAAAGTGCGAGAGTCGCTGATTCGCTATACGGAATGGGCCCGCGCATTCTCTGCTCAATCACGCACCGGCTCGTACTATCTGGGTAGCACTGAAGACCCCATCTGGGGACTGGGCGAAATGTCGCTTCGTTCTCCCACAGTATTTAATTGGTTCAGCCCGGGTTATGTTCCTCCAGGCACGAGCATCGAGCAAGCTGGTTTAGTGGCGCCAGAAATGCAGATGACGAACGTTTCGTCGGTAGTAGGCTTCTTGAATTACATGGAGAATGGCAATCGGCGGTAGTGCCCAGGGAGGACCTGATGTCTTTTCTTCGTACGCAACCGAAATCCAATTGGCGGCGACACCTAATCAATTGCTAGATCGGATCAACCTGCTGTTGATGGCGGGCGAAATGGACAGCACCCTCTACAACCAGATACTCGCCGCGATCAATTCAATTCCGATCCCTGGTGGGGATCAGGCAGCGATCAATGCGGCACTTGCGAATCGAGTCAAAGCAGCAATCTATTTAACGATGGCGTCGCCAGCCTATAGCGCGCAGTACTAGGGAGATCAAGATGAATAAATTTGAACGATCCCGGCGACAGTTCCTAAGAACGGCCTCAATGACCTCGATGGCTGGGCTCTCTGCCAGTCCGATGCTCCTCGGACTTAATTCCCTCGCCGCGATGGCCCAGGGAACGTCCGGCGGCGATTATCGCGCGCTCGTTTGCATCTTTTTGCAGGGAGGCAACGATGGCCATGGCACAGTCATTGCCACCGATCCATCGTCCTTCAGCGCTTTTACGCAAGCACGGTCTGGAGCGCCAGGACTTGCCTATCCCCAAAGCACGTTGTTTCCGGTCACCCTTAGGACGCCACAAAGTGGCCGTACCTTCGCACTGAATCCGAGTTTGACTGGATTGCAGAATCTTTTCAATTCAGGTCGCGCCGCGATTGTCGCCAACACGGGAACCCTGATTGCACCCACGACCAAGGCACAATTCAATGCAAAGTCGGTTCCGTTGCCCGCCTCGCTGTTTTCGCACTTCGATCAGACCGCGGCATGGCAGGCAATCGCTGCCAATGGTGGCAGTACGGAACACGTCGGTTGGGGCGGTGCTGTCGCCGACTTGATCGAGAGCATGAACATGAATTCAAATTCGATGTTCACGTGCATCTCGACCGCAGGCATTGCACTTTTTCTGTCAGGCCAATCTTCGTTTCAGCTGAACGTCACATCCGCGGGTCCGATTCCCATCGGTGGACTGGCTCAACCCCCGTTCGGTTTATCCGCATCCGCAAATCCATTGGCATCGATTCTTACGGCCGATGAGGCGAACTTGTTTGCCAAGGAATACGAAGTCGTCGTGACTCGATCGACAGACGCGCAAGCAATCCTGGCTTCCTCGATGGTACCAGCCGGCGCCGCCGGAGTTCCGAACCCTCCGCAGTTTCTTGACCCTGTTACTAACAAACTTACAGACAATCCGTTGGCGACTTCGCTGCAAACCGTCGCTCGCGTGATCAGCGGTAGAAGCAGTCTGGGCGTCACGCGGCAGATCTTCTATGTGCAGTTGGGAACCTTTGATACACATGATGGTCAGGCCGTCGCGCATGCCAGGCTGCTCACACAACTTGGTCAGGCGATGGAGTACTTCGATGGCGTCATGCAAAATTTCGGGCTCGGTGACCAGGTGACATCCTTTACCGCATCTGACTTTGGCCGAACGCTGACCAGCAACAGCGACGGCACGGATCATGGATGGGGAAGTCATCACTTCGTCGTCGGAGGAGCGGTTCGAGGACAAGACATGTATGGGCAGTATCCCGTCATCGGGGCAAATCAGGCTAACGATGTCGGCGCTGGACGCCTGATTCCAACAACGTCCGTGGAGCAATATGCTGGAACCCTCGCTCGTTGGTTCGGTCTTTCCGATAGCCAAATCAGAGAAGTCTTTCCAAATATCGCGAACTTCGGATCGACTCCATACTTGGAGTTCTTAGGTTAACCAGTTCCCGTATCCTCCAAGTTCAGTTTCGGATCACGGATGCGTTTCAAGTATTTCAGTACAAAATCAATCTACGTATCGCTGCGACATTGCGAACGTCATCGAGAGTATACCAGTGCACGACCGGCCCACTCGGCAAGAGAGCCAGCGAGCCGGTGCGACTTCTCAGGCAAGCTGCCACGGGGCACGATAGGGCCGCGACATCAATTCTGTCGCACTGCTGTCATTGATGATCTTTTCTTGTGCCACATCCCACTGGATTTTGCGGCCGACCAACATCGAAATGAGACCGAGATGCCCAGGAAGCGTGGAATGGTGCGCCGTTTCGACGGGCGTAATTGTAGGCTTGCGGGATTTCACGCAGTCGAGAAAATTGCGTTGATGGCCGTGCGACTCATACAGCTTAACTTTGCGCAGTTCCTCAGGCAGAGATTCGCCCTTGATCCAAGCTGGATTCGAGGCATCGATCCCCGAGCGATCCACCCATACCCATCCGTCGGTGCCTATCCACTTGGTTCCCATGCTGATTGCGGGAGAACCGCCGGCGATCGTGACTGCAACATCGACAGGATAACCAGTTACTTCTTTTCGATATTTACATTCGATGTGGTATTTCGTAGCCGTATTCCAAACGGCATTGGCTGCAGGGAATTCGCCGTACCCTTCAATCTCAGATGGACCGGTGTTATCGAATCCCAAGCCCCAATGCGCGATGTCGCCGTGGTGGCCGATCCAATCCATCAACTGTCCGCCGCCGGTGTTGTAGTTCCATCGCCAGTTTTGATAGACGCGGGTTTCGATGTACGGTTCGGCCTTGGAGGGACCCAACCACCTGTCAAAGTCAAAGGTCGCCGGCGGTTGAGATACAGCTAAATCCCAGGCCGGAATTCCGGGAACTATCTGGGCAGGGCTGCTGATCTTGTCCGGAAGTGCAGACAGCTTTTTCATCAAGGCGGGGAAGGTGCCGGGAAAATCGTGATGACCACCAGGCAGTCCAACTTCGACGCGAATCACATTGCCAATGAGTCCGCTGCGAACAATCTCCGCCGCCATGCGAAAGGACGGCAGTGAGCGCTGCCACGACCCGGTCTGCCAGATGATTCCATTACGTTGAACAGCCTTGACGATGGCCTGCTGCTCGGTGATGGTGCGAGCTAGGGGCTTCTCTCCGTAGACATCTTTCTTTCGATTGGCAGCCGTGGTAGCAAGAAGCGCGTGCCAATGATCCGGAACTGCAATCATCACTGCATCAATGTCGTCGCGCGCCACCATTTCACGAAAGTCGTGATATGCCTTGCAATCCTTGTTTCCGTAATGATTGTTAACAGTATCAACGGCGGTCTGCAGGTGATTCTCGTCAAGATCGCAAGCCGCTATGACCTGGCAATCGTTCTCAGCTAGGAATGCCTTGGTGTTGCTCGGTCCCATCATGCCCCAACCGACTACGCCGAGGGTGATGCGGTTGGAGGCCGCGACGCGACCTGCCGAGCCCCAAATACTACCGGGAAGCAACATCGCTGCTCCACCAGCTTTGATGAAGCGCCGCCTCGTCAATGAAGAACCCGGAATGTAGCCAAACGGAACGTTGTTCACAATGGTCTCCTAAAACTCGTTCATGAAGGGCGGCACGATCTGCATCAACTTTTATTCAAGCTCCCGGACCCAGATGTTTCTAAAACTGATGGGTTCGCTGTGATCACCATGCGCCTGCAGTTTGATAGGCGCGGTGTCATATTTTTTGTAGAACGGCGTTCCGATGTACCGAGTCTCACCTTTCAACTCGAAGTGATTTTGTACCAGGATGCCGTTGAAAAAGACTGTGACGTAGGCCGGAGTCTTCAGAGAGCCGTCGTCGTTAAACGTGGGTGCAGTCCATGCAACGTCATATGTCTGCCATTCACCCGGCTTGCGATTTGGGTTTGCAAGCGGAATGGCCTGCTTGTAAATGCTGCCTGCCTGCCCATTGACGTAGGTCTTGTTGTTGTAAGAATCGAGAACCTGCAGTTCGTAGCCGGCGTCGCCGGGCCCAGTGGAGGCAAGAAACACACCGCTATTGCCACGGGCCTGATCAGAGCCGGTGATGTTCTCCGGTATTCTCCATTCAATGTGAAGCTGGTAATTTTTGAACTTCCGTTTTGTCTCGATGTTGCCGACACCCGGAGCCTTGCGAACGGTGAGTATGCCGTCGGCGACAGTCCATGCGGCTGGCGAATGATCTTGAGCCGATACCCACTCGTCTTGGTTCTTCCCGTCGAAAAGGACGATAGCGTCGGAGGGTGGATCCGCGTTAGTTGCACCGGGTGTAACAATCTTGGGAACGGGTGACCACACTTCGGTGTCTTGCGGTTTGGGCGCTGCCGGTTGTTGGCCGGAGAGGGGAGCGACCACAGCAATCAGGATCGCGAAAGCGAATAACTTCGAATTTTGAGTGGGCATATTTTCTAAATAACGATACACCCTGCCCATCCAATTTGGGCAAGACCTCCACAAAGCTGACCGGGCAGCCCGATCGGGGTATCGATTTGAGGTTGGATCGCGGTCGAACTGGTTGCGGAGAGAGTTCAACGTCGACTCCTAAAGCGTCGACTCCTAACGCGATGGCTAAGTTCACCGTCTTAGTTCCAACGGTAGGCTATTGGATATTTAGAATGAATGGTTTAGTCTTTCTAGGGCCGCTCACTTCCCTTTCAACCGTTTCCGGGCGATATGTAATTCCTCGAAGTAGCTGAAATTTGGTCTTCCTTTGACTCCTAGGAAAATTTCAATTATTCGATAACTTCCATGCTAATGAAGCCGCATCTAAACTTGATACTGCTCCTTTACCGCGATTTGTTCGGGATGGGAGTTCCGCGTCTGGGGAAAGCGCGGGCGAACCTGGGACAACACAAAGAGATCACGTCATACTGGTCATTTCGACTGGGTGAGGAATCGTGTGAAACCGCGACCAAGCTCCGAATGCGGCAGGTTCATATCATTCCCAAGTCTCGAAGGCGACGCTGCCTCGCTCCTCCACGATGGAGCTGCCGATTCGAGGAAGATGATTTGCCACGTCGTCGCATCGGTGATGCGCTGACCAACTCAAGTCGGTAAGGGACCAATCATGAAGAGCGTCTATCGCGTTTTGTTTCTGTTTCTCGCGTTCACTACATCTGCGTTTGCGACCGTAACGGTCACCAGCCCCAATGCCGGCACAACGGCGTCTTCGCCCGTACAGTACGTCGCAACAGCAACGGCGGCCTCAACCTGCACCAAAGGTGTTGGGTCGATGGGAATCTACGTCAATAACAAGCTCACATACGTGGTGAATGGAGCGAAGCTCAATACGCAGATCACCCTGGCTGCGGGAGCTGAGCACACTGTGGTTGAAGAGTGGGATAAATGCGGGGGTGCGTCCTATACGACGATTAACCTTACAATCGCAGCCTCAACGACCAAGCCCGCAGTGATCATTGCTGCCAATCCAGCTTCAATTACGGCCGGCAAATCCTCTGTGCTGACGGTAACAGCGACGAACTCTACGGGGGTCACAGTCACTGGAACTGATGGCAGCACAAATACATTAGGAGCGACGGGCGGAACACTGACAGTGACTCCGAGCACGACGACCACTTATACAGCTACGGCGACCGGGGCTGGCGGCACCGCGACGTCGACCGCAACCGTAACAGTTACAGCCAATCCCGCACCCACCGTTTCGATCTCGGCGAATCCTGCCGCGATCACATCAGGAAGCTCCTCCTTGCTGACAGTGACAGCAACGTACGCCACCCAAGTGACGGTGAGTGGAAGCGACAACAGCAGTTACACACTTGCCGGGAATGGCGGTACCCAGACTGTGACTCCGTCTTCCACCACGACTTACACCGCGACAGCCACTGGCGATGGCGGCAAGACCTTGGCAACAACGACAGTGACGGTCACGCCGAATCCCGCTCCGACAGTGAACATAACGGCAAACCCGACATCAGTGGCCGCGGGCAGTTCGTCGATCTTGACCATAACCGCCGCGAACGCCACGCAGGTGACGCTCACGGGGAGTGACAACAGTACCTACACTCTTACGGCCACCGGCGGAACGCAGGCAGTCGTCCCGGCAACAACAACAACTTACACGGCGACCGCAAACGGTCCGGGCGGCAAGACAACGGCGACTGTGACGGTAACGGTTACGCCGAATCCCGCACCGACCGTCACGATTTCAGCAAATCCGGCTTCAATCACATCGGGAAGCTCTTCGTCGTTGACTGTGACGGCAACCTACGCGACCCAGGTGACGATCACTGGAAGCGATGGCACTTCGTATACGCTGCCTGGTGCAAGCGGCGGCCTTGAGACCGTCTCGCCGACATCGACCACGACTTATACGGCCACTGCAACAGGTGCAGGTGGTACGACGACTGCGACTACGACCGTAACTGTAGTTCCGAACCCGGCACCCACGGTCACCATAGCCGCGAATCCCACAAAGGTGGTTGCAGGCAATGCATCTACTTTGACGATCACTGCGACCAATGCTACGCAAGTGACGATCAGTGGCACGGATGGCAGTTCATACACAATGTCGTCTGCGAGCGGAGGCAATCAGCCAGTCAGTCCCGGCTCGACGACGACCTATACAGCAACAGCAGTGGGACAGGGTGGGACTATAACTGCGAGCACCACAGTGACAGTGACGGCGGCTGGATCAATTCACCAAATTGATCACGTCATCTTCATGCTGCAGGAGAACCATTCGTTCGATAACTATTTCGGAATGCTGAACCCCTACCGAGCGGCGAATGGATGGAATGTCGGAGATGACGGCCTAACCTATAATGTGGATGGAATCGACGACAAGCTGAACACCATCAGCAACATGACGGATGAGGGCACGGCAATCGCTCCCTTCAAGTTCAAGAGCACCTGCGTGGATGACATGAGTTCAGATTGGCTTGCCAGCTTCGGTAACGTCAATCGCTACGACTTCTCCCTCAATCGCATAATCAAAATGGATGGCTACGTCCACGATGCCGAGGGCTACGCCAAGAGCTGTGCCGCGGGCAAAACCTGTTCGGGCGTATTCACTGACCTGGCGGGACAGCGCTCCATGGGCTATTACGACCAGGGATTTCTCAATTACTACTACTACATGGCATCGCAATTCGCAGTTTCGGATCGCTGGTTCTCGCCGATGGCCAGCAAGAGTATTGACAACCGCATTGCGACCTTTGCGGGTGGTACGACACAAGGACTGGTCAAGGATCCGGGAGGAGACGATAAACTTCCACAACTCAACTTGCCAAACATCTTCAAGGAACTGGACCAGGCAAACGTGTCATGGAAGATTTACTACACAGTGACACAGGGATTCTGTCTCAGTGACGATGAATGCGCAAGTGGCGCAACGGCGAGGTGGCCTGCAACCGACTTTGATAGTTTCACCTACTCCTACCTGTACCTGAACAAGGGAACAAACGGGGCTTGCGTAGCTCCCAATCAGCCATCCAGCGTTGTAGGCGATACGGGAAATACATTCTGTATTGACCCGGATCACATAGCTCCGCTTTCGGCGTACTTCACGGATCTCACCAACGGCACGTTGCCAAGCTTTGCCTTCATCGAGGCTGGCTATGCGAATAATGACGAGCATCCCGGTTCTGGCCAATCGGTCCTGGCTGGTCAGGCGCAAGTGGCAAAGGTCATCAATGCTTTCATGGCGAGTTCTTCGTGGAATGACTCCGTCTTCTTCCTCAGCTATGACGAAGGTGGCGGCCCTTATGACCACGTTCCGCCAGTGCCCGGTCATTCCAACGACAAGACCGCTTCTTCTCTCGGAACCATACCGGATATTTCCGGGATTGCGGTAAACCCTGATACCTATCTTCCGTGCCTGCCTGCTGGCGGTGTGCCCACCACGCATTGCGACCTGACTTCGGGCCAGCCTGGCACGAATACGGGCGATGCCGCTGCAGTGAACGGCTTCGCTGCTCAGCTCGGTTTCCGGGTTCCGAACGCAATCATTTCGCCCTTTACGAAACGGCACTACGTGTCACACACCCCCATGGATCACACGGCAGTGATCAAGTTCGTTGAGAACCGTTTCATTGGCCCCTCGGCACACTTGACTGCTCGGGATGCGGCGCAACCGAATCTGTTGGAGTTCTTCGACTTCAACAACATTCCGTGGGCCGCCCCCCCAACACCGCCCACCCCCGTCACCAATTCTTCTCTGGGGTACAACTCGTGCACTCCTGCGACTATGTAGGATTGAGATCGCATAGCACGTCAAAATCCACTTAGACCCACCCGGCTGGACAAGTTCAAGACGCGATGAGCGCCAACTTGCCAGCCGGCTTTCTTTGGTTGAAACCCATTCTGGCTGACCGCCCCGCGACCATACAACTATCCGTATCAGCTTTTCTAAAGCGATGAGAATCGGCTGTCGATAGGCCTTTTGCCTTTGACATCGACAGAGAGATTAGAATGAGTTGTGCGCAAAACCATTCTTGTTGTCATCGCTCTCGCCGTAATTGGACCGATCGTGTTTCTGATGGCACGCTCTGCGACACCCGTCATCGATTTGCCAAATCCAGTAAGCTCCATCGGAACTGCTACGCCCATCACCGTTCACGTCCAGGACAAGAACGGCATTCGCCAGCTAGCGGCGTTCGTTGAACAGAACGGCAACCGCTACAAGGTCGGGGAATCTCCGCTGCCTCTGAACGGTCAGGAAGGCTCCTGGACATTCTCCGCAGGCACCAGGACCACGCCGCAGCTTCAAGAAGGCAAGGCCCGCCTGATTTTGGAAGCGATTTCAAACGACATGCTGCGGAAGTCGGCGCACCTGCAGCGAGACATCACCATTGTGACCAAGCCACCGATGGTTAGTGTCGACTCGGACCAGCACTACCTCTATTTGGGAATGGCTGATCTCGCCACTTTCAATGTGTCTGGAAGTTTTACCCAGGCGGGTATTCGCGTCGGCGACCAGACATTTCGCGCCTGGCCGATGACCGACGGGAAGGCTGGTTTGTTTTCGCTCTTTGCCTTTGCGTGGAATATGCCACCAAGCACGATTCCTGTGGTCTACGCTTCCAACGGCACGGGAAACGACGTGACGAGCCCGATCGTCTTTCAGTTCCCCAAAAAGGAGCAGCCAAAATATACCGTTCACGACCTGCCGCTGAACGATGCCTTCATCCAGAAAGTTGTCGGTGAACTTGATCCGAGCGGCTCAGGCGATCTGGTCACGCGCTTCGTAAAAATTAATAACGAAATGCGGCGGGCCAACAACAAAACCCTTTCGGAGCTTCGTTTGAAGACCGCTGATCACTTTCTGTGGTCGCAGCCGTTCCAGCGTCAATCTCACTCCCAGGCGGAAGCTACCTTCGCAGACGTTCGGAATTACACTTACCAGGGAAAGAAGATCGATCAGCAGGTTCACCTCGGATACGACTTGGCGGTTACGCAGCATGTCGGCGTCGAGGCATCGAACGACGGAAAAGTTGTGTACGCCGCGCCTCTAGGCATCTATGGAAACTGCATCGTTGTGGATCATGGCTACGGACTGCAAACAATCTATGGACATCTCAGCCATATCGCCGTGCACGAAGGTGACATGGTGAAGAGGGGCGAAGTGATGGGCCAGAGTGGCATGACGGGAATGGCAGGCGGCGATCATATTCACTTCGCGATGCAGCTTGACGGCGTCCAGATCGATCCCAAGGAATGGTGGGACAGCCATTGGATACATGACCACGTCGCGAAGCGAGTCGATCTGCCTGGGTTCGGGAAATGAAGATATCGATCGACTGAGCTGGGTATGAATCATGTGAAAACGCATTAAGCCTTTTGCGGTTGTCGGTTCTTAGATCTGCGATCTATGAGGTCTCCACAGGCACTAAGCCAGCTTTATATCGATGCGACAATTCTACCCCAGCGACTCCTAGCGCGCTGAGCTCCGGCATTGGTTAGTAGGCAAAACTCAATAAACTTGAGATCAAGAATGTTGTCGACGAAGAATCGTCAATCATTCCGCGCAAATGACTTTCTTTCGTACTTCATGCAATGAGTGAGGATTCATATGACCGATAAGAAGCAGCTCTCTCCTAAAATTCTTTTTCATATTGCGCAGACTCTGAACTTGCCCATGAAGGGACTCGTCGCAGTGATTGAGCTGCTCGACGACGGCGGCACAGTTCCCTTCATCGCGCGCTATCGGAAAGAAGCCACCGGCAACCTGGACGAGGTACAGATTCGTGCCATCGAGGAGAACCTTTCCTATTTCCGTGACCTAGCCGATAGGCGCGAAACGATTCTCGCCTCTATTGCCGAGCAGGGAAAGCTGACCGACGAACTCAAGACAAGGATTGAATCCACACTCGACAAGAACGAACTCGAAGACCTGTACCTACCCTATCGCCCTAAGCGGCGCACGAAAGCCACCATCGCTCGCGAAAAGGGTCTGGCCCCCTTAGCCACTTATCTCTGGGAGCAGCAGGCGGTTGCCGAACCGCTAGCCACCATCGCGGCTGGCTTCATAAACGCGGAGCTCGGCGTGCCCACAGTGGATGAGGCACTTGAGGGCGCACGGCATATCGTGGCGGAGCGGGTCAGCGAAGACGCCGAACTGCGCAAAGCGTTGCGCCAGCTCGTCTACAACGAAGGCATCGTGATGAGCCGCAAGGTGACCGACGCTATCGACGCGCAAGAAAAGTTCAAGATGTACTACGAATATAAGGAGCCGGTAAAGACAATTCCCTCGCATCGCATGCTGGCCATTCGGCGCGGTGAAGGAGAAAACATACTCTATTTTCTTATCGAAGTTGAAACAGAACGCGCCATCTCCATTCTGCAGCGTCATGTTTTGCGTCGGCAAGGTGATTGGACACAACAACTAGAGTTAGCTATCGAGGACGCATGGAAACGGCTACTCAACTCTTCCATCCAGGGCGAGATTCGTTTGGAACTTAAGCGCCGATCCGACACTGAAGCCATCAACGTTTTCCGAGACAATCTCTATAATCTGCTGCTCGCTCCGCCCGCTGGCCCAATCTCCGTCCTGGGTATCGATCCGGGCCTGCGCACGGGTTGCAAAGTCGCAGTGGTAGACGAGACCGGCAAGTTACTGGCGCACGATGTGCTATATCTGCATACTTCGAAGCGCAGCGATGCTGAAGCGATACCGAAGATGGAAGCGCTGCTGCGCCGCTATAACGTTCGTGCTATTGCCATCGGCAACGGCACGGCATCCCGTGAGACCGACGCATTTGTGCGTGGGTTTTTGAAGGATAAAGGCATCCAGGACATCTTCTCAGTCACTGTGAGTGAAGCCGGCGCGAGCGTCTACTCTGCGTCTGATGTTGCGCGACAAGAATTCCCCAATCTCGACCTCACGGTGCGCGGTGCAATATCAATTGCGCGCCGTTTGCAAGACCCTCTTTCTGAGTTAGTTAAGGTTGATCCGAAGTCAATTGGCGTGGGCCAGTATCAGCATGACGTGGATCAGCGCCAACTGGCCGAGTCATTGGAAAAAGTGGTCGAGAGTTGCGTCAATCGCGTCGGCGTTGATCTGAACACTTCTTCATGGACTTTGCTTCGCCATGTTGCCGGTATTAGCGAGAGAACGGCGTTGAACATTGTAAGTTATCGCAACGAGAAGGGCAGCTTTCAAACGCGGCTGCAAGTTCTGGAAGTTCCGGGGATTGGTCCCAAGACATTTGAGCAGGCGGCTGGCTTCCTGCGCATTCGCAATGGGGGCAATCCGCTCGATGCGACCGCAGTGCACCCAGAATCGTATCCCGTGGTGGAGCAGATCGCGCAGTTACTTCGTACCTCAGTCGAGGAAGTGATTCAGAAGCCTCAGATATTAGAGAAGGCAGACTTTGGCCAGCTTTCAGCCGGTAGTTATACACTCAATGACATTTTGGCTGAATTGCGAAAGCCAGGGCGCGATCCCCGTGATAAATTTGTGGCGCCGGTCTTCCATGAGGAGGTTCGTGAATTAACCGATGTCCAGACCGGCATGGTGTTGGAAGGCGTGGTCACCAATGTGACAAAGTTCGGGGCGTTCGTTGATATCGGCGTCCATCAGGATGGCCTGGTACACATCAGCGAACTATCCAACCGCTATATCAAGGACCCTTCTGAAGCGGTCAAGACCGGCCAGATTGTCAAGGTGAAGGTGCTAAGCGTGGATGCGAAGTCCAAACGCATTGCTCTTTCAATCAAGGCCCTCGCCTCGCCTTCCGCGCTCCCTGCGCAAAGGCCCGCCCCCGAATCGCAGGCGACTCTCGACGAAAAGCTCCTCGCTCTCTCGACAAAGTGGAAGGTCCGCACTTAGCGGACCTCGCTTCACACTTATATCCATAAATTTGGTGTCAGATTGTCGTTAGTTTTGGGCCTCGATTCGGTATGATTCCGTAAACGAGTTAGTTCAGGGACTGATTGGCGCTGAGTGTCTTAAGGGCACCCCTCCCTGAAATCCTCGGTCGCCAATATTCTCTCTGGTCGTCGAACCTGTCAATCACAGTCTAGTGGTTTGGAGGATGATCCTAGATGGAACTCCGTATCGAAGGCCTGACTAAGGTCTATAAAGGTGGCGTGCGCGCTCTTGATGATGTTAGTCTCACCATCCCGCTTGGCCTATATGGCCTGCTAGGACCGAACGGAGCGGGCAAATCGACGTTGATGCGAACGATCGCAACGCTGCAGGAACCAGACTCTGGATCCATTCGACTTGGAAACCTTGATGTACTTCGCCAAAAAGAGGAAGTACGCAAAACACTTGGCTACCTGCCGCAGGATTTTGGAGTATATCCAAGAGTTAATGCGGAAAGCATGCTGGACCACATCGCTCTTCTAAAGGGAATGGTGGATCGCAAGCAGCGTAAAGAGGTCGTACAGGCCCTGCTGCACCGCGTAAACCTGTGGGAGCACCGACGTAAGAATCTGACTGGATTCTCTGGCGGCATGCGGCAGCGCTTCGGAATCGCCCAGGCGCTCATTTGTAATCCCGGGCTGCTGATCGTCGATGAACCTACGGCGGGCTTGGACCCCGGCGAACGCAACCGTTTCTATAATCTGCTCGCCGAAATCGGCGATAACGTGATCGTGATTCTTTCTACACATATCGTCGAAGATGTTATGGAGCTATGCAGTAACATGGCGATCATTCATCAGGGTAAGGTGCTCTTTGCAGGAGCGCCGGATCAAGCAGTGCAGAGTCTCGAAGGCAAGGTATGGCGCAAGTCGATCGAGCGCGACATGGTGAAAGAATACAGCAGCCGCTTGTCAGTGATTTCGAACAAGCTGGTTGCCGGCCGCCCGCAAATTCATGTCTACTCCGATAGCTTGCCGGAAGAGGGATTCGCTCCGGTTGCTCCAGATCTGGAAGACGTGTTCTTCGCCAGCATTGCTGGCCTCAGATCAGGAGCCGCCATGCTGCAATTCCTCTTTTTTGAGATTCGCTATTGGCTGCGCTCAGTGATGTTGTGGGTGTTCACGGGCATCGTTGCGCTGCTCGTGCTCTTGGCCATGAGCAGTGATCAAGTTACCGTGGGCGGCGCGATCGGCAATACTTACCGCAATGCCCCGTTCGTCGTTGAGCAGTTCTACTCCATCTTCTGGTTCATCACGTTGCTGATGGCCACTGCGTTTGTGAACTCTGCGGCGTCGCGCGAGTTCGCCTTCAACATGTACCAGATCATTTTCACTAAGCCTATACGCAAGCTGGATTTTCTGGTGGGGCGGTTTCTTGGCGCGGTGGTTATCTCCACCATTCCGATGGTTGGAATCTCAGTTGGGTCGCTTTTTGCTCGCTTTATGCCGTGGGCAGATGCCGAACGCTTCGGCCCAGTCGTATGGTCTGCGCATTGGCAAGGCATTCTGGTCTTCGCATTGCCGAATACCTTCTTCATCGCCGCAATTATATTTACGATCGCCGTGCTCACTCGTAGCACGGTCATTTCCTTCCTTGGCGGCCTGCTGCTGTTAGTGGCGAACATCATCGCAGGCGTTCTAACCAGCGATCTGCAAAACGAAAGGCTTTCGGCCATGCTCGACCCATTCGGCAATAATGCTTTCGCTCTACTGACCAAGTATTCCACGGTCGCAGAGAGGAACGGGCATGCCGTTGGATTTACGGGCCTGCTGGTGTGGAACCGGTTGCTATGGCTCGTCGTCGGGGCACTAATTTTCGCCTTCGCCTGCTGGAGATTCAGTTTTTCGGAGAGAACGAGCCGACCCTCGAAGAAGAACACGCGGGACGAGAACACCATTGAAGTCGAGGCAAAATCACTTGTTCCGGCTCACGTCACATTCAGTTTTGGACCGGCCGCGCGTTGGAAGCAGTTCCTGGCTTCAATTCGGATTGAGTACAGGCGCTTGCTCAAAACGGTCACCTTCATCGTTGTCACTTGTGCAGCACTCCTGAATTGTGTCGCGGCTCTAATCTTTAGTGCCACCGAGGGTTATGGGCTGACCTCGAGACCGGTCACGTATCGCATGATCGAAATCATCTCTGGAACGCTCTATATGTTCCTGATTGCGATGATCACCTTTTTCGCCGGTGTGCTGGTTTGGGAAGAACGAGACGCGCGAACCGATGAAGTCCAAGACGCGCTACCCGTGCCAGAGTGGCCTGGCTATCTTTCGAAATTTATCGCACTGATGACGGCCATCGCTTCCATTCAAGTGCTGGTGATGGTGGTCGCGATTTGCGTGCAGGCTGCGCATGGTTACACGCGCTTCCAGATCGGTCTCTACGTCGAATATCTTCTTGGCCAAAGCCTACTAATTCTAGTTCGCTTTCAAGTTGAGACTAACTATCCAGAGCCATGCCGTCAGGCTTCGCAGCGTTTGGGCGT
>CZKL01000194.1_pt1 | contig 40551 bp, 30 predicted proteins | sample 1122441 | NCBI WGS metagenome assembly CZKL01 (sample SAMEA3539301, study PRJEB10725) | soil metagenome | biome: tundra; feature: field; material: soil | place: USA | collected 2010-05 | depth 0.15 m
CTCTTCTTCGGAGCGATTCGCCATGCAGGCGACAGTTCGTGCCAGCCGTAATCGAAGCATTCTTCCGCGCGCCGTCCCCCTGAGGGTGGCGCGCTTCTGGCTTATCTGTCTCTTCTTCTTTGCCTGGTCTCTGGCCATTACGGGACGCCTCTTCTGGTTGCAGATTGTGCGCCACCAGGAGTTTGTAGAGCGCGCTGAAAAGCAGCAGCAGCGTACTTTTGAAGTTGCTCCTCGACGTGGCGTGCTGTACGATCGCAACCTGCATGAGTTGGCGATGACTGTGCAGGCGGATTCAATCTACGCGGTCCCCACCGAGATCGATGACAAGAAAGCGGCGGCGCGTGCGCTGGCGCAGGCTGTCCACACAGATCCCGAAGACGGGCAAACCAGCGAAGATCAGATCGCCAATCGTCTCGCCAAAAACAATGGCTTTGCCTGGATCGCCCGCCGTGTAACGCCGGAAGCTTCTGCCATGGTGAAAGCGCTCAATCTTAAGGGCATCTATTTTCAGAAAGAATTTGAACGGTCTTATCCCGACAATCAAATCGCGGCGCAGGTCTTGGGCTATGTAGGCGTTGATGATACGGGACTGGGCGGTCTGGAACAGAAATTTGAGCCGCAATTGCACGGAGTGTCCGGCCGCATGTTCACGGCCATGGATGCGCGGCGACGTGTGCTTGGGTCGACCGAGCGCGAACCTGAACCGGGACAAAGCCTGGTCCTGACCATCGATGAGAACATCCAGTTTCTTGCCGAGCGCGCTCTCGATCATGCGATGCAGCGCACCAAGGCCGACAATGGCACGGTAGTGATCCAGGATGTGCACACGGGGCAAATCCTGGCGCTGGCGATTCGCCCCACTTTCAATCCCAACCAATTCCGTCGAACCACGCCGGCGCTGCTGCGCAACCACGCGGTGAGCGACGTTTATGAGCCCGGGTCGACGTTCAAATTAGTGACTTATTCAGCGGCGCTCGACCAGCATGTGACCAACCCCGACGACATGATTGACTGCCAGGGCGGCAAGATCACGCTGGCGGGCCGCGTCATTCATGACGACAAGTCTGACCACTTCGGCGTGGTCACGGTGCACTACGCATTAGAGCACTCAAGCGATGTGGCAGCCGTGAAGCTGGCGCTTAAAGTGGGCCCCGATAACTTCTACAAATACATGCGCGACTTCGGTTTTGGAATCAAGCCCGGGGTCGAATTGCCGGGTGAGACACGTGGCCTGCTGCGGCCCGTCAACAAGTGGGGTTCATCTTCGATTGGTTCGATCGCCATTGGTCAGGAAGTGGGTGTAACCCCGCTGCAATTGGTTTCTATGGTTTCGACGATCGCCAATGGCGGCGTCTATCTTCCACCACACGTCCTGATGCCTGCGCAGGCGCAGCCCAATGGCCAAAAGTCCGCAGCCCCATCAACGCCCTCGCCATTCCGACCCGGAGAAGAATTGCCCAATCCGCTGCCCGCCGGTGCTCACCGCGTGATTTCGACAATGGCGGCTGCGCAAATGCGCAAAATGATGGAGGGGGTCGTGCTCTACGGTACCGGTAAAGAGGCGCAGCTTAATGGCTACTCCTCGGGTGGAAAAACAGGCACGGCGCAGGAAATCGACCCTGCGACTCATCGGTATTCAAAGACCATGCATATTGCCTCGTTCGCAGGTATTGCGCCGGTCAACAATCCTGTGATCTCGGTTGCCGTCATTATCGATAATCCCAAAGGAGCGTCGTATTACGGAACAGCCGTTTCGGCGCCTGTGTTCGCTGAGGTGACGCAACAGGTGCTGGAATACCTTGGGGTACCGCATGACATCGAAGTGAGCGCGCCTCATACCTCTTCGAAGGCCGAGGCGCCTCCGCAGGAAGATGATCACGACGATGCGAGCAACATTGATGCCCTCTATGCGGCTGTGAATGATCTGCCCAGCGATGATCCGTTGCGCAATCCTCCGCCCGCCGCCGAGGAGACTTCGACCCCCGCCAAAGCACCGTCCGAAGCGCCGGCGACGACGCCGGCTGCTCTTTCGCAAACCGCGCAGGCGGCCCCATCTCAACAGCCAACCAGGGCCGTGGTGATGAACGCGGACAAGCAATTGAAGGTGCCTTCGCTTGTGGGGCTTCCGGTGCGCAAGGTCATTGAAGAGGCTGCGGCGTCGGGTTTGGAAGTCCAGATTATTGGTAGCGGCACAGTGCGCGAACAGGCTCCCGCTGCCGGAGCGATGGTTAACCCTGGAACCCGTATTGTGGTTCGGTGCTCGCGCTAGAAAGTCGTGCGTCACTTCACTCAACCCTCTTCCCGTCTACAATCGAGCACGACATGCAGTGGAAAGAACTGATCGAAGAAATTACGGCTTCGGGCGCCTCAGGCGACTCGGCGATGCCAATTACCGGCGTCGAATACGACTCGCGTCGTGTGCGACCTGGGGCCGTTTTTGTGGCCATGAAGGGCGGCTCGACCGACGGCAATCGTTATGTCGATAAAGCTCTTGCCGCCGGCGCACTCGGCATCATTACCGATTCGGCGCCGATGTTCGACCACCTGCTGGTTTACCAGGCGGGTGTGCCGGTCTTGGAAGTGGAGAACGGGCGCCGTGCCTTGGCGCAGGCTTCGGCTGCTTTCTTCAATCATCCCGAACGCAAACTTGCAGCTACGGGAATCACCGGCACCAACGGGAAGACGACCACCGCCTTTTTGACCGAGGCGCTGCTCAATGCGGTGTCGCGCACCACGGTGCTGGTGGGCACCATTGAGTACCACGTTGCGGGCGAAGTTCGAGAATCCATCCACACCACACCTGAGTCGCGCGATCTGTTTGAGTTGATGGCGCAAGGGGCGGAGCGCGGAGCCACCGAACTGGTCACCGAAGTTTCAAGCCATGGACTGGATCAAGGTCGTGCCGCGGGCGTGCACTTTGATGTCGCAGTTTTTACTAACCTGACGCGCGATCATCTCGACTATCACGGAACCATGGATAAGTATTTCGCCGCTAAGCGACTACTCTTCGACGGGACCGCGTATCCGCCTCCGCGCGTAGCCGTGATCAATGCGCACGATCACCGCGCGGAAGAGCTTGTGTCGGCAGCTCGCAAGGCTGGATCAGAAATTCGGACGTACGGAATCGGCATGGGAGAATGGCGTGCTGCCAGTCACAAGCTGACATCCGGTGGTGCGATTCTAGAACTAGAAACCCCTGCTGGTTCTGCGAAGGTCACTTCGAAGCTGGCAGGCGAGGTGAACATCCTCAACCTTCTGGCTGCACTAACGGCAGCCCATGCGCGCGGAGTTTCATTCGATCAACTGGTCGATTCCATACCGCACCTCAAACCTGTTCCGGGACGCTTTCAACCAGTCGATGCAGGCCAGCCATTCACAGTAATTGTGGACTACGCCCACACCGACGATGCGCTGGTGAACCTGATTGCGCTTGCTCGGCAGATGACAGTTCAAACCGGTGGCCGCGTGATCACGATGTTCGGATGCGGCGGAGATCGCGACCGAACCAAGCGCCCCAAGATGGGCCACGCTGCCGGCAAGGGGAGCGACTTTGTTGTAGCCACAAGCGACAATCCCCGTTCTGAAGACCCCCTTTCGATTCTGGCCGAAATTGAGCCCGCCTTGAAAACTACAGGGGTGCGATACATCGTCGAACCCGATCGCGCCCAGGCGATTGGTGTGGCGCTCAAAGACGCTGCCAGTGGAGATGTGGTTCTGCTCGCGGGCAAAGGCCATGAGAAGGAGCAGGTCCTGGCCGGCCGTACGATCCACTTTGACGATGCGGAGATTGCTCTTTCCGCGCTGGCCGAATTGGGCTATGGTGGGAAACCATGAAGCTCACTCTTGCAGAAGCAGCGATCGGCGCCGGAGCTGTTCTTGAAGCACCCGCGAGCGCGACACAAGCAGGCGCCCTGGTGCTGCATGGATATTCCATCGACTCGCGTACTGTCGATGTTGGCGAACTCTTTTTCGCGGTGCGCGGTGAACGCTTCGATGGCCATGATTTTGTGGCGTCCGCTGTAGAGCAAGGCGCGATTGCGGCTGTTGTTTCGCGCGCTCGGGTGGCGACTCTTCCGGATGCGGCCTTGGCGATCCCCCTGTTGATTGCGGAAGATCCTCTTGTTGCATTGCAGTCGCTGGCTGCGCATGTGCGCCGTCAATGGGGAAAGCGCGTTGTTGCGGTTACTGGCTCGGCTGGCAAGACGACGACAAAAGAAGCGATCGCAGCCGCGCTCGGTGCGCAATTCAATGTACTCAAGTCGCGCGGCAACCTGAACAACGAGGTCGGCCTCCCGCTGCAATTGCTGCGTCTAGAACCAGAACACGCTTTTGCAGTGATTGAAATGGGCATGAATCATTCCGGTGAAATTGCGGCGCTCGCGCGGATCGCCGGCCCTGATTGGGGCGTGATCACGAACGTAGGCACGGCGCACATCGAGAACTTTGCCGAAGGTCAGGCTGGCATTGCACGCGCGAAGTTTGAACTTGTGGCTGCTCTGCCCTCCAACGGTGTTGCCTTTCTTAACTGCGACGATGCATACGTGTCTCAATTTGGCCGTGACTTCGCAGGACGGGTGGTGTATTTCGGCGCAGGTCCGTGTGCCGATCCACAGATTCTGCAGGCCTCGGAAGATCAAGAGGGCGTGCACATTCGTTTCCGCGCGGGTGAGCGTGACGGGCAACTTACGCTTCATCTGCTCGGCATCCATAACGCCCAGAACGCTATGGCCGGATTGGCTGTCGCTCTGGAAGCTGGAGTCACTTTGGACGCGGCTCTCGGAGCCCTTGAGGCGCTTAGCGCCGGAGACAAGCGAGGAGAGGTCATTGAAATTGACGGGGCCACGCTGTTGAATGACTGCTACAACTCCAACCCCGAGGCGCTGCGCTCCATGATCGCCTCTCTGGCGACGCGCCCTGCAAAACGACGCATTCTGATTGCCGGTGAAATGCTCGAACTAGGCGAACATGGCGCCGCACTGCACATCGCATGCGGCAAAGCCGCTGCGGAAGCAGGCCTCGATGTGGTCGTAGGTGTGCGCGGTAACGCCGAGCACCTCGCCGCCGCTGCATGCTCCGGCGGCGTTGCTTCCTTGTTTTTACCCGATGCCGAGGCTGCAGGCAATTGGCTCTGCTCCAATCTTCAATCCGGGGACGCGGTCTTGATTAAAGGTTCCCGCGGCGTGCGCCTTGAGCGGGCGATCGAAAAGTTGAAGTCCCATTGCGCATCGACGGGGGCGAAGTGATACGGCGCATTCTTTTCGCCAGCGGTCTAATTCTTTCGCCTTTTCTACAGTTTTGGCCAATTCCGGCGCAGGCCGCTGACGATCCAAAATACACACAGCCATTTCCTCCATTCCGCATTGCAGGCAATCTTTACTACGTCGGCAGCGCGGATCTGGCCGCATATCTGATCACCACGCCGCAGGGCAATATCCTTATCAACAGCAATCTTCAAACTTCGCCGCCGCAGATTAAGAAGAGCGTTGAATCATTGGGATTTCACTTCAGTGACACGAAAATTCTGCTCATCAGTCACGCGCATTACGACCATTGCGCCGGCAGTGCACTGGTGAAGAAAATGACCGGGGCGAAGTACTTTGTCATGCAGGGCGACGTGTCCGTGGTGCAGTCCGGCGGACGAACTGATTTTCAATACGGGGAGCGCAAGTCCATGCAATACCCGCCAGCGCGAGTCGATCGTGTCTTGCACGATGGCGATACTGTGCAGCTTGGGGGAACCAGCTTGGTCGCACATCTAACCGCCGGTCATACGAGGGGCACAACGACCTGGACGCTTGATGAAAACGAAGGTGGCAAGTCGCTCCGCGTGGTCATTGTCGGAAGTCCCAATGTGAACCCTGGCTATAAGCTCGCTCGCAACAAAATCTACCCGCAAATGGCAAGAGACTATGCGCACGAATTCAAAGTGCTCAAGTCTCTTCCCTGCGATATTTTTCTGGGGGCCCATGGCGGCTACTTTGACTTGAGCGAAAAATACGATCGCTGGAAGCGCGGTGACCACAGCGCGTTCATCGATCCCCAAGGCTATAGGAACTACATCGCCGATCGCGAGCAGGCATTCGATGCCGAGTTGAAACGACAGTCTGCAAGCGCAATGTAACCATTAAATCCACAATTTGTGATGTTGTGGACCTGTAAAATCAATATGAATCTCGCCTCAAGCCGGCTCTGGAGGCCCTTTGCTTTACTGGCTGCTTTATCAAAAGCTATATCCGTTTTTTCATCCATTTCGTATTTTTCACTTCGTCACGTTTCGCACCGCCTTCGCGTCGGGCACGGCTTTGTTGATCGGATTGTGCATCGGTCCTTTCGTCATTCAGAAGCTGCGTGAATTTCAAATCGGACAATACATCCGGGAAGACGGCCCACAGTCGCACCAGAAGAAGTCCGGAACGCCCACGATGGGCGGGGTTTTGATCGTAATCTCCATCCTGCTGCCGACCTTGCTATGGTCTGATTTGAGCAACCCATTCATTTGGATTGCGGTATTTTCGACGCTCGCGTTTGGCGCCATCGGCTTCGCGGACGACTACATCAAGGTCGTTAAACGTCGAAATCTCGGGCTCACCGGGCGGGCCAAGTTGCTGTATCAGAGCCTGGCCGCGGCTGCAGTCGCTATTGCCCTGGTCGCTTTACAACAGTTCAGGCTGTTTTCGACCCAGTTGACAGTGCCGTTCGTCAAATCCTGGCGGCCTGACCTGATCTGGCACGCGTGGCCTGCCAGCATTCCAGCCCTGAGCCTGTTGATGTTTTTGCCGTTTGTCGCCTTTGTCATTTTTGTTCTGATGGGCTCTTCGAACGCAGTCAACTTGACCGATGGATTGGACGGTCTGGCTATTGGGTGCACCATCGTTGCATCGGCGGCTCTAACCGTACTTACCTATGTAAGCGGCCATGTCGTCTTCGCCGATTACCTTGAACTTCAGAGGATGTCGCAAGTCAGTGAACTGACGATTTTTTGTGGGTCAATGGTCGGCGCTTCGATCGGTTTCCTTTGGTACAACGCTCATCCCGCCGAAGTGTTCATGGGCGACGTGGGGTCGCTCGCATTGGGCGGCGCCGTCGGCACGGTAGCTGTGATCATCCGGCAAGAGCTTTTGCTGCCCTTCATCGGGGGAATCTTCATCCTTGAGGCTGTCTCGGTAATACTGCAGGTGGGCAGTTACAAGTTGCGCAAGAAGCGTATCTTCAAAATGGCGCCCTTGCATCATCATTTCGAGCAGTTGGGCTGGAGTGAATCCAAAGTAATCGTGCGCTTCTGGATCGCCGCGCTGGTGTTTGCACTGTTTGCACTCACAACCCTGAAACTGCGTTAGACTCGCTGCCAATGCGGCCCTCTGCAGTGCAGAATAGAAGAGTCGCGGATGGAAGGAACCTGAGGGAAAAACCATGATGGATCTCGAAGGCAAGAAAGTCCTTGTCGTCGGGCTGGGTAAATCCGGTCTCGCCGCGGCATTGTTTCTGCGTCATCGCGGCGCCCAGGTCACTGTTTCCGATATTCGCAGTGCCGAAGCGCTGGCCAAAGATATTCCGGCGTTGCTTGAAGAAGGCATCAATGTCGAGACCGGCGGTCACGGGCTGCTCACCTTCCGCCGCCAGGATCTGATCGTGGTCAGCCCCGGTGTGCCACTCGATACACCGGAGTTGGCCCAGGTTCGTAATTTCGGTTTGCCCATTATCGGGGAACTGGAACTTGCCGCGCGCTTCCTCAAAGGCAAGACGCTGGCCATCACTGGCTCCAACGGTAAGACGACCACCACTGCTCTGCTGGGCGAGATTCTTGAGGCTGCAGGGTTTCCCACTCTGGTGGGGGGCAATATTGGCGTTCCCGTCGTCGCCCTGATCGAGGAGAGCACCGACGCCACCTGGTCGGTCCTTGAAGTTTCCAGTTTTCAGTTGGAGAGCACGGAACAATTTCATCCGTCAATCGCTGTCATTCTTAACATCACGCCGGACCATCTCGATCGCCATGGCAATTTTGAGAACTATGCTCGCGCCAAGGAACGTATTTTCGCAGCGCAAAATGAACAGGACTTTGTTGTTCTGAACGCTGACAATGCGCGTGCCGCCGCCTCCGCAGCTCGGTCTGCCGCCAAAGTCTACTGGTTCTCTCTCGAACATGCGGTCTCGCAGGGCGTCTGGGTCGAAGGTGGACAGGTCGTTTATCGATCGGGTGAGAACGAGGGCATTGAGACCATCCTTCCGTTGGCCGGAATTCCGCTCAAGGGCGAGCACAATGTTGAAAACGTGCTGGCCGCCGTATGCGCAGCGCGGTTGGCGGGAGCTCCGATTGACGTTATTCGTCAGGTTATCGAGAATTTCAGGGCCGTCGAGCATCGCCTCGAATACGTCACGACGATCAACGGTGTCGAGTTTTATAACGACTCCAAGGCTACCAATGTCGACGCCACGGCTAAAGCCGTTGCGGCCTTCTCCTCCGGCATTCACCTCATACTCGGCGGTAAAGACAAGAACTCCGACTACAGCCAGCTTGCTTCGTTGTTGCGAGCCCATGTGCGGGCGGTGTACACGATCGGTTCTGCCGCCGACAAGATTGAGTCGCAACTGCGCGGCGTGGTCTCTATACACTCCTGTGAAACGCTGGACAAGGCCGTGAGCACCGCTGCGGCTGCAGCGCATCCTGGTGAAGTTGTCCTGCTGGCACCTGCCTGTTCCAGCTTTGATCAATTTGAAAGCTACGAACATCGCGGCCGCGTTTTCAAAGAACTCGTCCATGAGTGGCGAGGTTGGAAGGTATGGCAAAACGCGTAGGCGTTGATAAGTGGATCTTTTTTACCACTCTGCTGTTGGTCGTGGGTGGACTGGCGATGGTGTTTTCCGCATCCGCCGTGGTCCAGCAGGAAAGATTCCATTCGGCTTACATGGACGTAGGCAGGCAGGCTGGCTGGGCTCTCGCCGGTGTGCTGTCGATGATTGTGTTGATGCGGTTAGATTACAGCCGTTACAATTCACCGCGCTTCATCTACCCGGCACTTTCCATTGCAACGATTCTGCTGGTAGTGGTGCTTTTCTTCCGTAACTCGCACAATACGCACCGCTGGATTCGATTCGGCGGCTTCTTCACTTTTCAGCCGTCCGAGATAGCCAAGCCGGTGCTGATTCTTTTTCTGGCATGGTTTCTGCATACCCGGCTCGATGAAATGCGCGACTGGAAAAACACTCTCCTGCGTGCTGCCATCATGCCGGTGGTGTTCATTTTGCTGATCGTGAAGCAGCCTGACCTTGGCACGGCCTTGGTGTTGGCGGGAGTAACGGCGATGATGTTGGTTCTGGCTGGTATGGAGTGGAAGTACCTCGCCGCAGCGTTTGCGGCGGCTTTGCCGCCGCTTGCCGCCCTGCTCTTCTGGGTTTCCTGGCGCAGACAGCGCATGCTCGTTTTCCTTCATCCGGAAGCCGATCCGCAGGGCGCGGGTTTCCATATCAATCAGTCACTGATCGCGGTGGGGACAGGCGGCCTCACGGGCCGAGGGTTCATGGAGGGCATGCAGAAACTCTTCTATCTACCTGAATCCTCGACCGACTTCATCTTTGCCAATATCGCTGAGGAACTGGGCTTTATTGGCGCCATGTGCATTGTGGCGTTATTTGTCGTGTTTGGCATTCGCGGCCTGAGAGTTGCCTTCAGATCGCAAGACCCTTTTGCACGGTTGATCGCTTTCGGGATCACGACAGCAATTCTGCTGCAGGCATTTTTTAATATAAGCGTTGTGCTTTCGCTTGTTCCGACCAAGGGAATTCCGTTGCCGCTAATTTCGTCAGGCGGAACGTCTCTATTTTGTACGCTCTCGAGTATCGGAATTCTGCTGAATGTTTCTCGCAAGGTTGACTAGGGGAAATTTGGTCGGCGTTTGGTAAGACTGCCCCGTTAGCCTCACAGGCTTTTGTGAAAGGGAATGACTTGGCTGAATTGCGCGTCCTCATTGCTGGTGGCGGCACCGGCGGTCATGTTATTCCGGCGCTCGCCGTAGCGCGCGAACTGGTGGCACGCCATCATGCCGAAGTACTCTTTGTAGGCACTGCGCGAGGTATGGAAATCCGCCTCGTCCCGGAAGCGGGATTTCGTCTCCGCGTGATCGAAGTTGGTCCGCTGAAGAATGTCTCATTGCTCACCAGATTACGCACTCTCTTCGAGCTTCCGCGTTCTATCTCGTCATGCAAGCGGCTCATCCGTGAATTCAAGCCCAATGTTGTTCTAGGTGTAGGGGGCTACGCGTCAGGGCCGGGAACAGCGGCGGCGATACGGCTCAAAATTCCGACCATGGTATTTGAACCGAACGCGGTGCCCGGCTTGGCCAATCGCCTGGTTGGCAGGCGTGTTCAGGCCGCCGCCGTCAATTTTCCTTCCGCTGCCGCGTGGCTGCGCAATGCAGAGGTCACTGGAATCCCAGTGCGCCCGGAATTCTTCTCCCTCGACCCACCTGCGGAGGGGCCACCCCATTTACTGATTTTCGGCGGCTCGCAGGGAGCGAGGCTTTTTAACCACCACCTGCCGCAAATCATGCCGGCGCTTCTGGATGAAGTGCCGGGCCTCACCGTTCTTCACCAGAGCGGAGTCCGCCATGCTGCTACGACCGAGGCCGCATACGAGGCTAGCGGTGCGGATCCTGACCGATGGCAAGTTCGCCCGTTCCTTGACGATATGCCGACTCAATTTGCGCAGGCCCATCTTGTCATGGCGCGCAGTGGAGCCTCAACCGTGGCGGAACTGGCTGCGGCCGGTAAGCCTGCCTTGCTAGTCCCATTCGCCGCTGCCGCGGATGATCATCAGACACGCAACGCCGAAGCCATGGTGAATGCAGGAGCCGCGGTCATGCTGCGCGAGCAGGACCTCAGCGTGCCGAAGACTCTGCTTCCCGCGCTGACCAGCCTGCTCACTTCAACGGAACGGCTGGCATCGATGTCGGATGCCGCACGAACGCTGGCGCATCCCCGCGCCGCGGCAACGATTGCGGATCGGTTGGCTTCACTGGCTCGCCGAAGTTCTCAGGGTGGGCTCGCGGTAGCCCCGATTCGAACGACACGCTGATTGGAAACAAAAAAAGCCCGTCTGCCGAAGCAGACGGGCTTTTGCTCCCCGCGATACTTGTTGCGCTTATCTGTGACCGCCGCCACCGTGGCCGCCACCACTGAATCCACCACCGACGTGGCCCCCACCGCCAAAGCCACCACCCACATGACCTCCGCCGCTGAAGCCGCCGCGAGGTGCCGCAGATCCGCCCCGGTAGCCGCCACCAGCATAACCACGAGCTATGGGGCCGCCCCGGTAAGCGCCGCCGTACCCGCCCCGGTAGCCGTATCCGCCCCGATAACCGTAGCCATAGCCGCGACCCCACCCGCCGCCGTACCATCCACGATGGAACCACGGACCCGCACCGATGAAGAGGCCGCCCGCGAACCACTCCGGACCGTAATACCCATAAGGGGCGCAGTCATAGGGGTAGTAGCTGTAATAACCCGATTCGCAGACTGGGGGACCATAGGCCACGGGAGCCGCGACGACCTCGGGACCAATCCCCACGCCTACAGCTATTTGAGCGTTGGCCGTTGAAGTCATCATCAACGGGAACGCGAGAAGCATTGCCAACAGAACCAGGCGCCAACTCCGCATAACATCCTCCTTGTGCTGCCCTGTCCTGCTTGTTCGGACCTGGGTCCCGGAGGCTATCCTCCGTCCTCAGCACCTGCCGGCCTTGGAGCTTTTTGCCCTCTTCCGGCTTCCACTCATTAGAACAACGATTGTGTACTAAAGTTGCGGTCTACGGTAAAGAATCCTTGACTGTCCCGACCGACTTTGCAATGGACACTCTGTACGTTAGATGATCGTGCACGCCGAAAGGATAATTTCGTGTCGGTTCTTGTAACCAACAGAAAAGCGGCCTCTTCCGGTTAGAAGAGGCCGCTCCGGGCCAAATTGTTACTCGCGCTTAGCGGCGGAAACGATCGTGATCCCGATCCCTGTCATGATCCCGGCCTCGGTCCCAGCCACGGCCGCGATCGAAGTCACGGCGGCCGTCATAGCGAGCGACATAGTCATTACGGTAGCCTCCGCGAAAATCCCAGCGTCCGGGGACCCAATATCCGTTCGATTGGTAGCCCGCCACCCAGACATATCCGGGGCCGGGGCACGGAGGAACGTAGGCTACCGGCCCGCGTACATAAACGCCAAATTCCGCCGCTTGTGCTGACGTAGCTCCCAAGCCAAATGCGCCTGCTGCCACCGCTGCACCGAGCATCCATTTCCGCATGCTGTTCATATTCCCTCCGTTCGACCGGCCCGAATACCGATTGAGCCAGCCGGCTCTGGTGATTGAGGCTTGGATCTTGCGGCCTCTTCTACCAGCCGGTCATGTGTAGTGCAAACACTGCCTGTTCAGAAGGTTGCGGAGAATGTCGCGAAATAAATCGACGCAACTTCCGCGAAAATCCGTGTTTATGGCAAGTCTTTCGGGTCGGATGTGCGAGTGTTAGAGTGGAGTTTCGTCTCCCCATGTTTGCTACTTCGCAACACGCGCACTTTATAGGCATTGGCGGAATCGGCATGAGCGGCATCGCCGAGATTCTTCTCAACCAGAAGATGAAGGTCTCGGGGTCGGATCTGCGCCGAAGTCCCGCCACTGATCGGCTAACCCAGCTGGGTGCCATCGTTTATGAAGGTCACGACGCAGGCCATGTTGGCGGCGCTACCGTTGTCGTGACCAGTTCGGCTGTCGGATCAAGCAATCCTGAAGTGATTGAGGCACGGGCTCGCAAGATTCCCGTGATTCAGCGCGCGGAAATGCTAGCCGAGTTGATGCGTCTAAAATACGGAATTGCCATCGCGGGCATGCACGGCAAAACGACGACAACATCCATGGTGGCCAGCGTCCTGAGTGCGGGCGGCCTTGACCCCACGGTCGTTGTGGGTGGGCGTGTTGACGCGATGGGTTCGAATGCCCGCCTCGGAACCACGCAATATCTCGTGGCAGAGGCGGATGAGAGCGATCGATCTTTCCTCAAGCTCTCGCCCATCCTTGCCGTGGTTACCAATCTCGACCGCGAACATATGGACTGCTACAGCGACATGGATGATGTGGAGCGCGCCTTCCTCTCATTCATCGACAGGGTTCCGTTCTACGGTGCAGTTACGGCATGCCTTGACAATCCGCAACTCGCCGCAATCCTGCCGAACGCACATCGACGCGTATTCACCTATGGCGTGTCGCCGCAGGCTGACTATCGAGTAGAATTCGTCGCCGCCGAGAAAGACTGTTATTCGCGCTTCCTGGTTATGACGGCCACGGCGCGCCTTGGTCCCTTCGATCTGCATGTTCCCGGCCATCACAACGTGCTCAATGCGACGGCCGCGGTGGCCATAGCCCACCAGCTTGAAGTGCCCGCGGGAAAAATCGCGGAAGGCCTGAAGAATTTCCGCGGAGTCGATCGCCGCTTCCAGGTGCGTGGACAAGCACGCGGCATCACCGTCGTCGATGATTATGGCCATCATCCCACGGAAATTCGCGCCACGCTCGCGGCAGCCCGCGATTGCGCATACAAGCACATTCATGTGGTGTTCCAACCGCATCGCTACACCCGCACCAATGATTTACTCGACCAGTTTTCCGGGGCCTTCGCCGACGCAGACACGGTGATTGTGTTGCCGATCTACGCCGCGAGTGAGATGCCGATACCGGGTGTGACTGCTGAACTACTGGCCAATCGCATTGAAGGGCCTGAGGTACAGTACGCACCGGACTTTGCCTCTGCGGTTGCGGCATGCGTTGCGCAAGCCCACGAAGGCGACCTGGTTTTGACATTGGGCGCAGGCAACGTCAGCCAATTGGCACCCCAGATTCTGGCTGCTTTGGAACAGGCTTGATCCTTCCCGGTTAGTCATTCTGACCGTGCACAGCCACGAATCCTAATTCCCTACGGGCCACTTCAGCGACGGGTTGTGCCTGCTCCTCGGAGTTTCGGCGGGTTTACCGCGTGTGGCCTCACTGCTATGATTCGCCTGCCAATCTTTCAACAATGAAGAGGAACGATTATGCAGGAACGCTCGCGTAGAGAATTCTTGAAGAAGGCTTCGTCTGTTGCCGCCGCCACCGCCGTCTCAGTCCGTCTTCCGGCCTGGGCCCAACCCGCATCGAAGGCTGTGCGCGTGTGGAGCACCGACGGAGAACAGCGCCACACACAGTCTCCATCGCTGACGTGGAAGCCAACTTCGCAAAGCGGGTCCATCACCATCGCCCTGGAGCAAGCCTCCACTAAGCAGGAGATTCTTGGCTTTGGTGCCGCCATGACCGATTCGTCCTGCTATGTCCTGAGCCAACTCTCCGAACAGGAACGGCAGCCAATTCTGCACGACTTTTTCGCTCCCGGCGAAATGGCGATGAACGTGTGTCGAACCTGTATTGGCGCCAGCGATTATGCGCGCAATCTCTACAGCTTCGACGACAGTCCTGAGCCTGATCCGGAGTTGAAGAAGTTCACCATTGACCACGACAAGGCTTACATCCTTCCCATGCTGCGTGAAGCTCGCAAGCTCAACCCAGATCTCTTTTTGTTTTCGTCACCATGGAGCCCGCCGGGGTGGATGAAGCCCAACAAATCGATGCTGGGAGGCGCAATGCGCAAGGGAAGTTTCGATCCTTACGCGCACTACTTCCTCAAATTCCTCGAAGCCTACAAAGCGGAAGGCGTATCGATCGACGCCGTCACCGTTCAGAACGAAACCGACGCCGAGCAAGAGGGCCGCATGCCTGCATGCCTGTGGGCGCAGGAGCAAGAGATCGAGTTCGTAAAAGGGTATCTCGGACCCGAAATCAAGAAGGCTGGATTATCCACGAAGATCTGGGTTCTCGATCACAACTACAGCCTATGGGGCCGCGCCGAAGATGAGCTCAGTGATCCTGCGGCTTACGAATTCATCGACGGCATCGCCTGGCATGGTTATGTGGGCGGGCCTACCGAGATGACGCGTGTGCACGACGCGTTTCCGACGAAGAATGCATACTGGACCGAAGGTGGGCCTGAGGTGACGGCACCCGATTATCAGACTGACTGGGCCAAATGGACCGGTACCTTCAACGGCATCCTCAATAACTGGGCGCGCTCCATCACCTCCTGGAACCTTGCGCTCGATGAGAATGGCAAACCAGACATCGGGCCTTTCGCCTGTGGCGGAGTGATCACTGTCGACAGTTCTTCGCACAAGGTGACACGCAGCGGTCAGTACTGGGCCTTTGCGCACTTCTCGCGCCACGTATGCCGCGGAGCAAAGGTGTTCCAAACCGCAGCGAAGCCCGAAGGCGACTTCAAGACAACGGACGCGATCTCGCACGTCGGTTTTATCAACCCGGATGGTTCCCACGTGGTGGTTGTGGCCAATCAAGGAGAGGCAGCACGCGTTCAGCTAGCGCTGGATTCGAACGCGCTCGACCTTAATCTGCCCGCCAACTCGGTGCAAACTCTGGAGTGGTAATGGGTCTCAGTAGATCTTGCCGTCGACCTGTGTCGAGTGGAGCTGTCCTGCCTCGGCTGAGAGAGTGTATCGCGCTGCCTCCCCTGTCCACGTCTTCAGATTGAACGCGCGACCGGCAGGAACTCTCTCTACGTCGATGGCCCGAAGGGTGAGCGGCTTGGCCGGCGCGAGCACTTCGGCTTTCTCAGTCAGGGTTACAAAGTAAGCGCTTCCATGGCCGATGATTTTTGCGCGTCCATCTGGTTCCAGCATCACAGCTGCTCGCTCTTCCACGCCAATGCCGCGAATCTCGAGAGGATTTGAAGTAGACGCATTGTCGGGTTGGTTCAATCGCGCCAGGAAAACAACCAGGCGCCCCATGCGGTCCCGCTTGGCGAAGTGGGTGTCGGTGATTACATTCTTCAAAATCGGAATATCGAGAAAGCCAGACACGAGTGAGACGCGCGCATTGAAAGGATCGGCGAGAGCTGTCTTGCCGTCCAGATTTGGATCGTCTGTTTTGTCGCCTTGCGCGGAATAAGCATATTCGCTCAATACTGCCAGCCCGGCGCTGGTGCCGCCAATCGGCACGCCACGCTCGATAGCCGCATTCAATTCAACTTGAACGGGCGTTCCCATCCAGAAGTTGATGTAGTTGGCCTGGTCTCCACCAGCGATGAACAGCGCGCCGGCGTTGCGGATCTTTTCCACAACAAACGGATCTCTGGTCGCGGTGCGGTTGGGAATCACCACCGTAGCTACGGAGTTCAACTTGCATAATCCCTGGATGTACGGGTCGTAGTCGCCGTCGCCGGTGGCGCGCAGAACCAGGAAGTCCCCTCCTCCAGATCGCTCGCAAAGCCAGCGGAAAGCGTCGTCCAGATCCTTTCCGCCACCCATCAGCGCGAATCCCGGTTGGGTCTTCGTATGCGTGTCGGACGGATTGCCGAGGCGGAAATATTGGTAGGGATCGTTCCTCTGTCCCGAGCAGGGGAGCGCAACGGCTACGGATAGCATCGCCAGTAACGAAAGAATGCCACGGCTCATGCCGTTAGCTTATTGCATCGCGGCTGTCGAGTGTCATCCAGGTTATTGTTGTGGATGGGTTTACCGCTATGCCCGTCGCCGGGCCTCGCGCGCGCCCGTAACCCCACGGATTCCCCTTCTTTTCACGGGAGAAATATCCACCACAATCCCACCTATAGTGAAGTTGGCGATTCTCACGACCCCCGCTCAGGCGTGACCACACAACGCAGTCAAAAAAGCCGACCCCTGGAATGGGAAGAAGATACGTCTCCGGATTCCCGCTTCCGGCGCGTGCAGCAGGTTACGCCCCTTTCCGGGCGAACCCTGCCCGGCATGCCGCTCGAAATGCGAGATCCCGAGGATGATGATCTTCCGCGTTCACGGCGGCGGTTTAATGAGGCGCCGCCTAGTCCGTGGTGGCGTCCCTCCAGCACCTGGGGGCGTGTGTTCTTAGGACTCGGTGTCTTTGTGATCCTGGGTAGCTTCGTTACGGCGATCTACATGTTCAAAACGTACCTCGAACGCGATGCACGCTTTCGAATAACCGGTGCCGGCGACATCCAGGCGACTGGTTTGAACGAAGTCACGCGCGCCGAGATGCTGCCAGTCTTCGGGGAAGACATTGGCCGGAACGTCTTTTTTGTGCCGCTCAGCGAACGTCGCAAGGAGCTTGAGAAGATTCCATGGATCGAACGGGCCACGGTGAGCCGGCTCTTGCCCGATCAGCTTCGGGTCTCGGTGGTCGAGCGCCAGCCGGTGGCCTTCGTGCGCCAAGGTCAAAAGATCGGTCTCGTGGATTCCAATGGGGTCTTGCTCTCCATGCCTGCATCCATGATGACCAAGCATCACTATTCGTTTCCGGTGGTTACAGGCATTGATGCCGGCGATCCATTGTCTTCGCGCCGGGCGAGGATGGCCGTTTACCAGCGCCTGCTGGCGGAGCTCGACGCCACGGGCCAGCACCTCTCCGAGCAGATTTCTGAAATTGACCTGACCGATCCTGAAGACGCCCGCATCCTGATGCCAGAGCAGGGGGCCGACATTCTGGCTCATTTTGGGGACGACCGCTTCATGGAGCGGTATCAGCGCTATAAGGCCCATATCGCGGAGTGGCGCCAACAGTATCCCAAGCTGGCAACAGTCGATCTTCGCTACGATCAGCAGGTTGTGCTCGAAATGGCCCCGGGTTCGCTGCAGGCGCATGCGTCCTTGAGCGTTGGCGATGGCAAGCCGGTTCTGACCGAGCCTGCAGCCAGTGACATGCCGCCGTCCAAGCCTGCGGCCGGGGTGAAAGCGGCAGCGGCCCCCGCCAGGCCTACGGTTAGCAAGACGCCTTCCAGGAAGGCAGTCGCAAGTTCGAAGTTAGCGAAAGCAAAAAACAAGAAAAAGCGTGTAGAGCCCAAACATGCCGTTGTTCCTCTGAAGCGGCAAAACGCGAACAACACGCACCCGGCAGCAGCGATCCGGCAGGGACAGTGAGTATCCGAGAATGAGCCAGAAGCCCGACAACATGATCGTGGTGCTCGACATTGGAAGCGCGTCTACTCGCGTGCTGGCTGCCGATCTGAATGAAGGCGCGTTACGCTACCGCGGTCACGCAGTCATGGAGTCGGCAGGCATGCGTAAAGGACTGATCGCCGACCTCGGGCCCGCGTCCCGCGTTGTGAAGGCCGCCAACGAGCAGACTGAGCGCGTTGCGCGCGCCAATATCGACGAGTGTGTCGTGGGCGTGGGCGGACCGCACATTCGGGGCCTCAATACCAATGGCGGCTTCGAGCTGGGTAGTCGCATGCGTGAGATCACGCGAGAAGATGTGCGCACCGCGGTCGAGCGTGCACGGGCGGTGGAGCGACCTCCCGATCGGGAGATCCTGCATCTGCTTCCACGCCAATTCATCGTGGACGATCAGCCTGGCGTCTTTGATCCGGTGGGCATGGTGGGTGCACGCCTCGAAGTGGATCTCCACATTGCCACTTGTTCTGGAAGTGCGCTTCAAAGCACGGTGACCTGTGCCAATCGCGCGGGACTCGAGGTGACTGAAGCGGTCTTGGAGTCAATTGCGGCGGCAGAATCAACCCTCTCCGCCGACGAGCGTGAATTAGGCGTGTGCCTGCTGGACATCGGGGCGCACTCGAGCGACCTAGTGGTTTTCTTCGAAGGCGCAGTAGCGCATACGGCGTCAGTGCCTGTCGGCGGCGCACACTTCACCAATGATCTTGCCGTCGGACTGCAAATGCCTGTTGCTAATGCGGAGGAGCTCAAGCGCCAATACGGACACGCCGTTGTAACGGCCGTCCCTCAGAATGCTGTGGTTGAGATCGCCGCACCCCAGCCTCAAATGCTGCGCCTGCGCAACATTGCCGAGATTCTGGAGCCAAGGGCGCGCGAGCTCTTTTATTTTGTGAAAGAAAGCCTTCGCCAAGGCGGGGTATTCGAAGCTTTGGGTGCTGGTTGCGTACTCACAGGCGGTGGCGCCATGCTGCCCGGACTGCTCGACGTGACCGAGAGTCAGTTGCGGGTCCCGGCTCGTACAGGAATGCCCGTACGCCTCTCCAATATGCCGGGAGAAATGGCTCACCCTTCTTTCTCGACCGCCATCGGAATGCTCTTGTACGCTCACCGCACACGCGTCACGCGAGCTGCAGAGAACAACGGTTTGCGCGCCAAGCTGCGCGCCATCTTCGCATCGAGTTTTTAGTCACAACGCTATTTAGCCACGACCTAGGAGGCCGCGATGGAGCAAACGAATCACCAAGCCGGAGAGATGCGCATTCAATATCACGATGAGACCCCGCGCGGAGCACGCATCAAGGTCATTGGCGTGGGCGGCGGTGGCGGCAATGCCGTGAACCGCATGATCCAGGCCAAGATGGAAGGCGTCGAATTCATCGCTGCCAACACCGACGTGCAGGCTCTCAAGCTTTGCCAGGCGCCTGTCAAACTTCAACTGGGGGTACGGTTGACTGCCGGGCTAGGCGCGGGAGCCAATCCGGATGTTGGTCGTCGTGCCGCCCTCGAAGATTCCGAGAAGATTATTGAAGCTCTCGAGGGCGCAGACATGGTCTTCGTGACCGCCGGGCTCGGCGGGGGTACGGGAACGGGCGCTGCTCCAGTCATTGCTTCCCTCGCCAGCGAGATGGGCATTCTGACCGTCGCCGTGATCACGCGGCCGTTTTCCTTTGAAGGCAAGCGCCGCCTGCAGCAGGCCGAGCGCGGCCTTAAGGAACTGCTCGAAAGCGTCGACACGATGATCGTTATCCCCAACGAGAAGCTGTTGGCCGTGGCCAAAGATGCCGGCTTTTTCGAAAGCTTCCGTATCGCCGACGATGTGCTGCGGCAGGGCGTCCAGGGCATTTCCGACATCATCACCATCCCCGGCATCATCAACCGTGACTTTGCCGACGTGAAAACCACAATGGCAGGCATGGGCCACGCCGTGATGGGCACGGCGGTTCGCTCCGGTGAAAATCGTGCCGTCGAAGCTGCCCAGGCGGCAATGGCCTCTCCGCTGCTGGAAGCCGGAGCCATTGACGGCGCGCGCGGCATCCTGATCAACATTACCGGTTCGAGTGCACTCAGGCTGTCTGAGGTCAACGCAGCTTCCTCGCTGATCCAGACATCGGCGCACGAAGATGCCAACATCATCTTCGGTGCGGTTCTCGACGAAAAGATGGGCGATGAGGTCAAGATCACGGTCATTGCGACTGGGTTCCGCGATCAGATGCCGGAGCGGCGCGCGCGCATGCTCACGGTTGAAGAGACTGCGGTTGTTTCAGTCCCTGTGGTCGCGCCATCGAACTGGCTTCACGAGCCGGGCCATGCTGGCCCCGCAGAACCTCAGGCGCCAGCGGCCCCTCGGTTCATGAGCGAAGACGAAGAGCCGGTACCCGAAACCGTGCAGCATCATGCGCCATCCCACTTCTCAGATGCTGAAAACGAAGCCCAGCCCTCCGCAGCTGTAACTCACAGCTTTGAACAATCCTTTTCCGAGAGTGACAGAGAACCAATATCGGCACCGGCCCGTCCGAAGTTCGCTGAAATGGACGAGGATACGGCGTATACGCCACTGCCGAGGGATTACGCGTCGGACATGGGTAACGGACTGCATGCCTCCGAGCCGTTCGATGAACATCACACCCAACCTGTGGCCGCGCTCTTCGCCGATTCGGCCTCGGATCAGGAACGCGATTTGGACGTTCCAGCTTTCATGCGCCGCTTGCAGTTTTGAAAAGAAAAGGGTCGATGCACCCGGGTTTCTGTCTCGGCAGAGCGATTCGTTAAGCAAATCGCTGTAACAGGGATTGCAACCTGGGTACGTCGATCCTGATTTCGTTCACGCGTAGTCTCAAACCGAAGCTATGCGTTTCATAATGGGAAAGTCCGCTGCTTTTTGAAGAGAGTCCTATTTCAGCAATCGATCTCGCGATCCTGGCTATGTAACTCTGGTGTTTCCTGCCACAATGTTGGGGATTGCATTACATCGTTTTCGCTGTATAGTTTCCATAAGCTCTCTAAAAGTTGGCAGCGCGATGCCGGCTCAAATGTTTTTCTGCAGCCGCTTTTGCACGATCTGCGCGGCGGATGGCAGTGAATTTCTTCCGGGCATAGCAGGTCTCTGACCTACTCGGACTCCGGTTAGGTTTATGGCTTAATCGCGGTAAGGATATTAAAAAGCCCGCGTTAGCCGATTAATTAGTAAGTGCGCCTCCTCCTCGAGCAGGCGCATGGCACGAATCCAATGTTGAGAGGATGCTGGCTGGATGAGACTGTCTCGCATTATATCTATAACTTTTTCTATAGGATTTACGGTTGGCGCCTCCTTGGGAGCCGCTGCATTAAACACGCCTCACACACTTCACCACAGCAAAGCTTCCAACGCACGGATCATTGAGACCCATCATCATGCGCGGCATACTGCAGCGCATGATGCGGCCAAAGGCGCCACAGCGACGGTCTCTCTTCACGCGAAAGCTAACGTCGCTCCGTCTGGTACTCGCAGCCATTCCGCCCATCTGGGCAATGGTGCAGCCACCATTCGGCGCACAAGGCTCAATGTTCGCCACCACTACTATGAGCGGTTCACGGCAAGCTCTTTCGCTTCCTCAGACATTTTTGCGGGAGATGTAACCACGGGTGAAGATCCAGTTGTGCGCCAGGCTGCTATCGACGCGCTGGGCGACATGAACGGCACCGCGGTGGTGATCAATCCTGCGAACGGGCGGATTTTGGCGATGGTCAACCAGAAGCTGGCCTTGTCGCCGGGCGCCGAACCTTGCTCCACCATCAAGATCACCGTTGCCATGGCGGCGCTGTCTGAGGGTCTGGTCACGCGCGACACGATGGTTCAACTGCCGGGCTTCCGCATGAACATGACGCAGGCCCTGGCCAAGAGCAACAACCTCTACTTCGAAGAACTGGGCAGGGAACTGGGCTTTGAGCGGGTTCGCCACTACGCTAACCAGTTCGGTTTGGGAGAGCTGGCCGGTTATCACATCGAAGGCGAACAGTTAGGTACCTATCCCGACCACGCTCTGCCGGCATCCGAGGGCGGAGTCGGTCGCATGTGCAGCTTCGGTCAGGGGGTTTCGATGACCCCGCTGCAACTGGGGGCCTACGTCGCAGCTCTAGCCAACGGCGGCACCCTGTTTTACTTGCAGCACCCCACCACGGCGGCTGAGATTGCCGCGTTTGCACCCCGGGTCAAGCGCAGTCTAGACATTGCGAAGTTTGTTCCGGACTTGCAGGATGGTATGGCGGGCGCGGTGGAGTACGGCACTGCGCGCAGGCTGCGTTCCAGCTTTACGGAACTGCCGGTCTTCGGCAAGACGGGCACCTGCTCGAATCTGGGCACGCGCTATGGTTGGTTCGCTTCCTACTCCGAAACTCCGCTGGGAGGCTTGGTCACGGTTTTCTTCCTTGAGGGTGGACGGCCCACCTTCGGTCCCCGCGCAGCCGAGCTAACCGGAGCCTTCTATCGTAATCTCTGGGACCACAACTACTTCATCGAAAAGGCGCAGCAATCATCTGTTGTCAGCGTTCCTGTTGCTTCCCAGACTGGTTCGAATCAGTAGGTTCTCAAAAGTCTTGCCCTCCCAGATGAAGGCCGCCCGGGTGGGCGGCCTTCACTTTTGCTCGTACCAGCCGCGCTGCCGTCCGGATGGGAGATTTCGGTTCGGCGACGGCTGACTACTGCCCTCCAGGCTAGTCGGTTTCAGGCTCAGACATCTTGCTTCCGTTGTTTGTTCAGCAAGATGCGTTAGAACCTCAGGATGCTAATCCATCGGGCAGCCGTTATCAGTGCCTGACCTGCGCAGCATGCCGATGGCAGGGCGCCGTCTAGAATTTCCAGGTTGAGGTGAGTTTTGGCGTAGCTTCTATAAATCCTTGCTGAACGATAACTTTTTAGGCCAATATGTTCTCGTAGAAATCCCTGCTCCCGTGTCGGACGTCAAGCTTTCTTTCCGGTCGAACTTTATGATTGTCGCCCGTCACTCCCGGGAAGTTTGAACGGAGCGCACGATGAGCATGCGGCGAGGCCCGAGACGGTATTGATCAACTGCTGCCATCCAAATTCATAAAGGCTTGAAACAATTTCGCCGCAATATCATCCGATAGCCATGAGGTCTTCTCCGCCCGCACCCGTTAGCGGGATAGCAGGCCTCAATCTTCCGTTTCACTCCGGGGTCCCCAATGCCACTGCCGACACACATCCTTCTCGCTTACGGTTATTTCCTTCTCTTCGGCTGGGTGCTGGTGGAGCAATTCGGAATACCCCTGCCTGCTACACCTGTTCTGCTAGCTGCCGGCGCACTTTCAGCCGAGCATCAGATCAGTTTTGCCGAAGCAATGCTGCTGGGGGTAGGGGCGTGTCTGATCTCAGACAGTTCCTGGTTCTTTATCGGCAAACGCTATGGTCATCACGTATTGCGGGTTCTCTGCAAGCTGTCACTCGAGCCCACTATTTGCGTGCGAAGAACGCAAAATTCCTTTGGCCGTCGGCGCGCCATCACTCTGATGATTGCCAAGTTCGTGCCGGGGTTGGCTACTCTGGCCCCGCCCGTGGCCGGGCAGAACGGCATGGCGTACCCGGAGTTTCTGCTGTTTGACGCGGTGGGTGCCTCGCTGTGGATTGGTGCCCTGCTTGGTGGCGGCAGGTTGTTCGGCGATGCCCTCAAGCGCGATCCACACCTTCTCGACTGGGTCGGGCAGTTTGGTGGCGCGCTGCTTTTGGTTGGCATTCTCGGCTTCTTCGCTTATCGGCTCTATCGTCGCCGTTTGGTCCTGAGGAAACTTGTCGCGTCGCGCTTGGAGCCGGAAGAGTTGAAGCGACAACTTGATGCAGGAGAGCAGGTTTACATCGTCGATCTACGCCATCCGCTGGAGCTGGTTCCTGACCCGTTCACGCTTCCCGGTGCCCATCACCTTTCCCCTGAGGACCTGGCGAGACGGATTGGGGAGATTCCACGCGATCGCGATATCGTGCTCTATTGCACCTGCCCCAGTGAAGCCACCGCCGCAAAAACGGCGATGACCCTGCACAAACTGGGAATCGAACGGGTGCGACCTTTGCGCGGAGGCTACGACGAGTGGAAACGCCTGGGATATCCCATGGACGCGATTCCGCCCTTCGATCCTAATGTGGTTGTGGACGCCCCGCTCATTCAAATCGCAAAGTGAACGAGCGGGGCTTTCGGCGTTCTGCTAGCCCACAAATAGAGCCGCGATACTGGAACCAATTGGAGATCCTATTCCGCTACATGGGTCCGGTCCCGGCCCTGCGTTGTATAAGCCGTTTCCGCCCACGGTGATGTCGTTGAATGCGGTCTGGTTTTGCCATAGCTTGGGAGTTACAAAACCAAGCTTGGTCCCAAACGCCGCAAATAGGCCCGCGAAGAGCGGGGCCACTGCACTCGTGCCGCCGACTACGGTTACAGATCCATGAACGAACACGTTGTAGCCTGTGTTTGGATCGGCGTCCGCCGCCACGTCGGGAATCATTCGTCCGGTACCTGCTGTTGTACCGGTCGGGGGCGGGGGCGCACCAATCTGGAAAGCTTGCACGGGAAAGATTGTCGAATACCCGCCTCCCGTGCCTTCCCCATCTGTCTGGCCCGGGTTATCGTTCCAGACCGTCTCCTGCGTCGCCGTCTTGTTTGTGCCTCCGCAGCCGACAACGTGCGGACAGGAGGAAGGCACGTCCACGTTCGCGGGCGTGGATCCGCCGTCGCTGGAGTCGTTGTCTCCCGATGCTGCGAATACAATCATGCCGGCGGCGGTTGCTGTTGAAGCCGCAGACTCCATTTGCTCCGCTGCTGTTGCACCCCAAACTGCTTCGTCAGCGCCCCAGGAGATAGTGCAAACATCGCATCCGTCTGAAGTCGCTCTCTGTACTGCGGAGGCAATGTCCTGGGACCAATACATGCGGATAGTGGCCGGCCTACCTGTAGCCGCGAAATAGGCAGCACCCGCTACCTCGATATCCAGCGCAACCTCGTAGTCGGCATCGTTCGACGAACCGACGCTCTGGTTTGGACTATTTTGAGTGCCGTCCACTGAAACGTCTGTGATTTGCGGGGTCGGTTGTCCGATGGACTGGAAGAACGAGTCCATGTCCGACTGGACCCAGCCGCCACCTAGCTCAACGATGGCAATTACCCCGCCACCTGCAAGATTCGTAGGCCAATTGTAGGCGGCACAGAGGTCCGGTACATTCCACGGACCAGTAGCTGTGGCGGCATCTGCTACGATGCGCGTCACTTGAGAACGCAATTTGAAGTAAGGTTTGTTTCTGACCAAGGGGGAAGAGGCCACGGACGAACTCCTTTTCTAAGGGCTTAAAGCCCGCATCTGCGCGCGAGTATGGCACAAGGGCGCAAGCGAAGGCAAAAACAGACGAGAATCGCTAGAAAATACGAACTAGTACTACAGTTGTAAATCGAAGATCCCGGAGGGAGCAGGGGGTTTCAACCCCCTGAAAGATGGCGAATTTACGTGGCCTTTAGGACCGGGCCTTCGTCCGTTTTCCAGGAATTGAGTGAAATACAACTGTAGTACTAGGCTGGCAGATCATGCAGCACAGCCCGCGCCTTCTACGCATCGATGCATAGCAGCCTATCATGTGAAGCAGACCTTGCAGTTTGAGAAGCTAAACCGCCGTCGATTCTGGCCGCCACCCAGCCCAAAGTTGTCTACCTAACTGCAAACGACGACAGGCGGGGAGGCATTTGATGGTGGAGGTTAAGGATCCAGCGGATATGGCCGTGGCCTCGGAGCCCTGGTTCCTGACATTCAACGCCGAGGCTCAGTTCCGGATTGCCATGACACCTAAAGTTCCACGTCGCGTGGACTTGAGTACGCTCGGAAGAAGCAGTCCAAAGTTTTGAAAGTCAATGGGAGTGCAGCCTGGTTTGCTACACTCCCATTGCGGTCACCCCACAAGGAGAATTCAGGATGGTTTTGCGGCGGAAGCTTGCGGCAGTGTTGTCTTTTGCGATCAGTGTAGTCACACTGTGTGCTCAAACAGCCCCATCAATCGGGGCGAACCGCACCCTGATCCGCGCCGGCCATGTGCTGGATGTAAAGACTGGCAAACTCGCTGACGCGCAAACCATAGTGGTGGTGGGAGACAGCATTCAGGCCATCGCTCCGACCGCTTCAATTGCCGCCGCCGCAGGCGATACGGGGGTCGATCTCAGCGGGTTGACTGTTCTGCCGGGGATGATCGATGTGCATACCCACCTTACGGGGAATCCCGACTTCGATCCATACCGCGAACTGACCGTTACTGACGCCAAAGAAGCCATCACAGGCGTGGCCAATGCGCGTACCACACTGTTCGCTGGCTTCACATCGGTTCGCAATGTTGGAGCTGGAGGCTACACGGATGTTGACCTGCGCGACGCGATCAACTCTGGACAGGTGCCAGGGCCGCATATGGAAGTAAGTGGACCGCCGCTGGGCATCACTGGCGGACACTGCGACGAGAATTTGCTTCCGCTTAAATACCATGTTGTGGGCGACGGCGTGGCCGATGGGATTGCAGGCGTGCAGCAAAAGGTCCGCCAGAACATTAAGTATGGCGCTGACCTGATCAAGATCTGCGCCACAGGCGGCGTGCTATCTAAAGGCGACGACCCCCAGGCTTCTCAATACACCCTCGAGGAAATGCGTGCTATCGTGGCCGATTCTCACAGGCTGGGCCGTAAAGTCGCGGCGCATGCGCACGGCTCACAGGGAATTCTGTGGGCGACGGAAGCCGGCGTGGATTCGATCGAGCACGGCAGCTACATCAACGACGAAGCCATAACTGCCATGAAAAAGAACGGTACCTATCTTGTGCCTACCCTGTATCTCGAAGACTGGATGCTGGAGAAGGGAAGTCTTCCGCCTTTCTACCACCAGAAGATGGTGGACGTCAGCGCGGTGGCCAAGAACAATATCAAACATGCGATGCAGGCCGGGGTAAAAATCGCTCTAGGCACAGATGCAGCCGTGTATCCCCATGGTCTAAACGCTCATGAACTCGATGTATATGTGAATCAACTCGGCATGACCCCGCTGGCGGCGTTGCAATCGACCACCATCAATGCGGCGGACCTGATGAACTGGACGGCTAAGACCGGAACGCTCGAGCCCGGCAAATGGGCTGACATCATTGCCGTCGATAAGAACCCGCTCGAAGATGTTCGGGTCCTGCAGAACGTGAAATTTGTGATGAAGGCGGGCGTGGTTTACAAGAACGAGAGCAAGTAAACTGTTTCGCCCGCCGATAGCAACGTGGGATAGCGAGTGGTTCTTATTCGATTGCCCCGCGGTATACGCAGGCTGCTCCCGATACTGGGGACGCCAGTCTGAGATCACCGCTTCGTACAAGAGGTCTAATCTGTGTCGGCGCCCGTTCAAATCCGCATCTTTGAGTTGGCTGCATTATCCGCTGACGGTGGAAAACGCGGTTCTTTACATCCTGCCCCGCGCCCTGCCACACTAGGGAGTGGACACCCAGACAATCGTCATTCTCGATTTTGGTTCGCAGTATACGCAACTGATCGCGCGGCGTATTCGCGAACTGAACGTTTTCTCCGTGGTCCTGCCCTGCACGGTTCCGCTTGCCGAAATCCAAAAGTACAAGCCGTTGGGAATCATTCTTTCGGGCGGTCCGTCGTCTGTCTATGACGCGGACGCACCGGCTGCTGATCCCAAACTGCTTGCGCTCGGTGCCCCGGTCCTTGGCATCTGTTATGGGCTCCAATTCATCGTGCATCACCTTGGCGGCAAGGTTCGTTCTGCATCCAAACGCGAATATGGCCATGCTGAAGTGTCGATCGAGGACAGTACTACGCTGCTGTTTGCCGGCCTGCCACACATGCTTCAAGTGTGGATGAGTCACGGGGACGAGGCTCTGGAATTGCCGGTCGGCTTCCGGCGAACCGCGATCACATCCAATGCGCTTGCTGGCATTGCCAATGAAGAACAACGGATCTGGGCCGTGCAGTTTCACCCAGAAGTGCATCACACCCCGCTCGGCGCGCAACTCCTGAAGAATTTTGTGTTCTCAATCTGCGGTGCGGCGGGCGACTGGACGCCAGCTCACTTCATCGAGACGACGGTCGCTTCAATCCGCGAGAAGGTTGGCAAGGATCATGTCATCTGCGCACTCTCTGGCGGCGTCGATTCCTCCGTCGCCGCGATGCTGGTGCACAAAGCAATCGGCAGCCAACTTACCTGCGTATTCGTCAACAATGGGGTGTTGCGCAAGAACGAGTTCACCCAGGTGCAGAAGAATCTGCGCGACAAACTCGGTCTCAATCTCGTTGCCGTGGACGCCAGCGAACGCTTTCTGTCGCAGCTTGCCGGAGTCACAGACCCTGAAACCAAGCGCAAACGCATCGGCGCTGAATTCATTGCCGTGTTTGACGATGAGGCCACGCGCATCGCGAAGGAGACCGGCGGCGTGGATTGGCTGGTGCAAGGCACGTTGTATCCCGACGTGATCGAATCGAGTAGCGTCAAAGGACCGAGCCAGACGATCAAGAGCCACCACAACGTAGGCGGTCTGCCTGAGTTGATGAAGCTTAAGCTGATCGAGCCGCTGCGCGATCTTTTCAAGGATGAAGTTCGCCGCATTGGCCGGGATATGGGCATGCCGGAAGACATACTTGGACGCCAGCCATTTCCTGGACCCGGCTTGGCCGTGCGTATTCTCGGCGAAGTCACGCGTGAGCGGGTGGCCCTGTTGCAGGAGGCTGACGACATAGTGGTGAGCGAAGTAAAAGCTGCCGGCCTCTACACCAAGATCTGGCAGAGCTTTGCGGTGCTGCTGCCGGTGATGAGCGTCGGTGTGATGGGCGATCAACGGACCTATGCGTATACCGCCGCGGTGCGTGCAGTTCACTCCGAAGACGGCATGACCGCCGACTGGACTCCGCTGCCTTACGAAGTTCTCAAGCGCATTTCAAGCCGCATCGTGAATGAAGTACGAGGCATCAATCGCGTGGTCTACGACATCACGTCCAAACCCCCAGGCACGATTGAGTGGGAGTAAGGCAGATCGCTCTGGGCGCGCTCCGGCCAGGCGCGAATGGAGATGAATTTGGCAATTTGATTGCGAAAACGAAACGGTCAGGATCTGCCGTTCACATTCCTCTGTGAGTTTGCGGAATCTCGGAAGGCAACTATGGTCTTGAGGCCAAAGTTTGAATCTCCGGGCATCAAGCTCAAATTCGCGGCGACGGTGAGGGGTGAGCCCATGGGAATTGGTAACTTCGGAAATAAGCTCGGGAGCATTTCAGTTCCGGGGATGGAATCGATCAATAAGGTCCTTGACGAGTTCAACACGGCCCTGCCGACCATTCGGGCCTTGGGTTTCAGCGTCGAAGACCTCCAGATCAGCGTGGGCCTTCTTCCCAAGATCAGTGCCAAGCTGATTGCGTCGGCCGATGATGTCGATGTGAAAGAACTCGACAAAATCATCAAAGAGAAAGCCGAGTTGAAGATGCTGGTCACCGTCCTTAAGGCTCTCCAACTCGCTTACAACCTAAAAGGTCCGTTGGGCGATCTGGGGTTGAAGGGCGTGGTGATCGATTTGAAGCTCGGCATTCCTCCCGAGGTCGGCATCAGCTTCCTCAAGAGCACCGCGGCAGCGAAACTTGCCGTCGCGACCTCAGCTTGATCTAGATCAATGGCTGCTGCCGCTCTGCATGAGAGCCGGCTTGGTCATGTCCACTTACGTTTGAGCAGTACGGATATCTCTGCAAAAGGAATCTCTGTAGTGCACAGAACTATTGCCTAGCGGGTTCGATGGTTGGCCCACGCAGGGGCGTGGTTTCAATCTCAATGCGTGTGTCTTTCGGGAAGACCACATCGTGCCCTTTGCGCATAAAGTTCTCATAAAAGGAGAGAGCCGCGGCATAGTAGCCGAGTCCTGCGGCCAGATCCCGGTTGCCCGCAGCGATTCCGACAACCCGTCCAACCAGACCGAATCCGTTTGAAGCGACACCGGTGCCGGCGGTTAGATTGCCGTCGCTATCAAGAGCGCGACCGGCCAGGATCGTCAGAAACAACGGGGCAATCACACTGGACTGGCTTTTCGGCGTAATCGTACCTTCGGCATCAAGGGACAATGCTTGTGACCCCTCGGGAGTCGCCCCAGCAAGGGCGCCCTCCACCGGGCGATCTGAAGTCGCGACATGGCTGCCCGGGGGAAAGCGAACCTGTTGAAAGGTAAACCGCAGTTTCCCATTACGGCCCAGTGACCGTGCTGCTTTGGCTGTTGTTACCTTGCCAATGAGCATCGAGTCTTGTGGAACGACCAACTCCTTGTTGTTATCGAAGACGGGCTCGATCACCAGGGCCTGTACGGGATCGCCCGGCTTGGCGGTTGCTGAAGTCACGCCGTCCCGCAAAACGGCGTGGACAGACCATGTTTCTGGTCGGCCCACAACGGAAGAAGTTTTCGCAGAAGCTGGTAGTGCGACGGTTTGCTGATCAGAGAAGGTCAGGGGCGCTGCCAGTTCGAAGGACCAGGCTGTGTGCGCGTCAATGCGCTCAGGATGATAGGGCAATTGGTGATACAAAATCTGAAGCGCGCGATCTCGCTTTCCAGGAGCAGTAAAGAAAGCGATGCGGTCGTGTAACGTCGTCTTTGCCTGGAGCCATTCGCGTCCAAGCAGAGATCGCTTGGGCGTGGCACCAGGAGCCGAGAGCCTTAACACCGTAGCTCCCGTCATAGCCCCGTTTGTCGCGATTCTCATTGGGCCGCCTGGTAACTCAAGCTGGTGAAATTCGACTTTCGCCGTGTGGAAGGGTGTGAAGTCGCCACGGAGGCGGCCGTGCCAACGTGTCTTCGAGTCTGGTTCGAGACTCGCTACCGTTCCGTCGACCACGGTGTTTTGAGGCACGACCAGTTTGCCATTGGCATAGAGGGGATAAACGAGTCGGCCTTCGATGGCTTCGCCGGCCTTCATCGGATAGTGTCGAAGTATTTCAACTTGTAAGCTTGTGCCCGCGCGGAGTGTCGGCATTTCTGACGCTTTCGTCATTTTATTTTCATCTACCGACGCCTTCGCTGGTTGTCGATGCTCTAAGGTCTGCGCATTCAGATCGATGACTGAGAACAGTCCGGCGATGACGAGCAGAGCAAAGCCAGACCGGCGGTTCAGTAACGTTGTTCGCAAAAGGACCTCTCAACTATGAGTCTAGGTGAGACGGCTTCCAGAGCCAAAAGGGAGCGAGCGCTATGCAGCGGATTGGGCTCGCAGTTCACGGACCTCGTGGGCGAGCGCGTCTAAACGTCCCAGCAATTCTGCGTGGTATTTCTCCGACGTTGAAGGCTCCTGACCCTCGACGTAGAATGTGCCGTTGGGCTCTAATTGGCAGCGGCGAACCTGGTGCAGAGTTTCGAACCCCTGCTTGTGAACCACTTCGATCAATTCTTCCTGAGTGAGTGCTTCTCGTTTGAGCGCTTTGAGGTCGATCTTGCCATCGCGTATCAACTCGGTGGCTCGGCCTTCAAACATACGCGTCAAGCTGGGCGAGTTGAACAACACCCGCACCACGAGCCAGTTGATCCCCAGCAACCCAAAGGCACCGATCACGCCCCCCGTGACAGAGTTGTCGTCGCCAATGATTGCGTTCTGAACGGTGTTGGAGAGCGACAACAAAACCACCAGATCAAATGGATTGAGCTGCGCCAACTCGCGTTTGCCAAACACCCGTAAGAGAATGACAAGCACGAGGTAGACGATGACTGGACGCAGCAGCTTCTCCAGAATAGGAAGCGGCAACTGAAACATATGTTCGTAAATTGTATGCGGCATGGAATCGAGAATAACGGCTGCCACAGCGTTCTTGCATTCGCGGTTTGCAAACTAAGACTATTTTGGCTCGGCGACCTCAATGTTGCGAAATGAGTCGGGTCGGTCGTGTCTTTGAATCTAATTCCCGTTTTCTGCGCGGCGAAAGGCTCAGCATTTCGCCGCGCAGGATGTAAGACTTGATCACTTCTGTGCCGTACCGCCCGCGGGTTGGTAGTCCTTGAACTCCGCGGTGAAAAGCGTTGTGCGCGTGTCATACCGCCCTGCGGCGGAATCACCGTTGGGCACCACTTCGGTGGCGGTAAACGTTTTGATGGGCAGGACCATCATTTTTTCGCCAACCGTGACGGGTCCGTAGTCGACGCGGGTGTCTTGCTGATGCACTACCTCAAACGGTTTCAATTCGGCCTGCGTAATCATCCGCACTACGATGCCGGTATCTGGATCGATAAAGAATTCGCCGTGGTAGGGGACGGTGGCTTTGTAATTATGCCAGTCAGTATTGGTTTGGAAATTTCCTTTAGCGCCCCCTCCACCGCCGGGTGAGCCACCGGGTTGCCCTACCCCATTCTGTCCGCTGAACCGTGCGGTTCCGGCCTGCTCAACATCCGGGAAGCAGCAAACATTTACGTTGAAGTGAGATTTCTTTTTCCCGACTTCGAAGGTAAACACCGCCGCGGGTTTCCCATTCACTTGTTCCCACCGAAGCCATTTGAGCGTGCCCGATCCCTGCGCCTCTTGAAAGACCGTGCTGACGCTGGGATCTGGTTCTTGGAGCGCTATCATCTTGTTGGCTCCCCAGGGCGTCTTGTCTTTGACCGAAGGCATTTTCTCCGCGCCACGCTCGCTGGCCACTTTCGATTCAGTCGAATTGATGTAGTGGATAAACTGGAATGCATTTACAAAGGAGGAGCCGACCGAAACGTCCGAGGCACTTCCATGCATCCCTGAACTCGGAGCAATTGCCTCAACGTTGTCCTGAAAGCGTAGGGTCGTCTTGGTTGCAGTCAGAGCAGGCAGTTGATCGTAGGTCTTGGCGGCGTAGTCTGCGGCCTTGTCAAGTAAGGTCTTTTGTGCGGCGGCATCGGGCGCGGCCGTAGCAGGAATCTCGTTTGGCGGCGGCGGCAGAAACGCACTTCGCGCTTCGAGCACATACAACTGCTCGGTCGATTGGGGTCCCAGAACAAATTCCGACAAGCTGTTCATCATGCTTCGCGTTAGTTGTTCGGTGAGCATGACCTGTTTGAGCGCAGCGGCGACATCCGCATCCACCTTCTTATCCTGATGCATCGACATCAGCGTGTCTTTCAGTTCTCCAACCGTGATTTTTTTCGCGGACCATGCAGGGGCCGCCATCAACAACAGCAGGACAATCCATCCCAACCGTTTCATCTGCTTCTTCCTCCGAATTACTGGGCGCACAGATTGTAGCGGCTAACGTCCGCGCCGGAATGTGACAAAGCGTGCCGCTACGGCCCCTCAATGAGAAGCTTCCATGTCAAGGGCCGGAATGGTCACGGAACCCATGCGCCCTGAATTTTCATCCACAACCAGCACGCGCAGTGATGCCATACCCGGCCGTATCGAAACTGCATGTTCAAACGGAACGCCCTTAGGCAACAGGCTCTGGTAGGTTGACGACTTGAGCCTCAATCCAAGGGTTTGACCTTCTACATGCGCATGCAGCCCGGCATCGTCTCGCTGAATGAAGAAAATGTCGAGCTTATCAAGCCAGCGACCGGCCTGCTCTTCCATTCCCAAGTCGCCGGCTGCGATGTTGACCTTGACCGAGGCGCCGGCGCTCATAATCGCTACATCCGCTGTAATCGCGATCTCGCTCACGTCCAGTGGCCGCCAGACTGCCTGCTGAAAGCGATCTTTGAGGGTAGTGGGCTCTCTGGCGAAGAGGTAGCCGGTTCGATATCGCAAAGTCAGCCCCCGTCTTCCTGTCAGCTTGACGGTAATCGCGTGATACTGGTCATCCGCCGGACCTTGTGGCGAAAAGCTCAACTGGTATGTGGCATGTCCGTCGTCGACGATTTCCGTCAGTTCAGAAGCCAAGTCGCCGGAACGTCGAATGGTCCGTCCTCCCGTTGCTGCCGCCACTTGTCGGATTGAACCCTGAATCGGATGCAGGTCCTGACTCTCTTCCGCGGCGAGCCGGCCTGGTCCTCTGGAGCGGGACGCGGAATTGCCGCCTCCGAGGCTCGCGGCCTCCTCCGCCGCGGGCGTCAACTGAACATTCTGGTGCTGCAGGTCAGCCGTGATGGCCGCCGTTTCAAGCTGCGAAACATCGAACGGATAAACCGCCACATGTGCGTCGTTCATGGCCTCCTGAGCTCGCAATGCGAAGCTCTCAACGGACTTCGGACCCTTATCGATTCCGACCGACTGATCCTGCCAGTCGGCGAAAACATTGTCGGAGGAGACCCATACCAGGTTTTTGTGCCCACCAATGGAGGACAGATGGCGAGCGACGCTCTGCAGGATTACCAGGGAGGCACGCTCCGGGTTGCTGCCCATTGTCAGCAGTTGCGGATCGACGGGCTGGTCGGCATCAGGCACGTCGTTGTGATTCCCATTGACCGAATTGAGGTCCGCCACATTGTGAACTTCATCGAATTGCTGACGATTGCGCGTCTCTTCATCCTGCGCCTGAGAAGCTGACTGCGCCTTGGGCATGAAGCCCTTCAAGCGAGCGACCAGGTTGGCATGATCAGACGTGATCTCGACCAGGACGCGAAAACCGAGACTACTCATTGAATACAGGCCGACCCGTTCTCCAGGAGCAATAGTTCCCAAAAACTTGAGCATCTGGCTCCGTGCATTATTCAAGTCCTTCCAGGCAATGTGACTTTCATCCACCAGGAGCACAGTAGCGTTGTTCTGGGTCGCCGCAGGTGTGCCTGCCAACGAAGCCAGATCGGGTGCGCGATTGGAAAAACTGTTGACCGTTGCTTCCGGTGCCGCTATTGCCGCAGTTCCAGGCTGAGTCGCCGAGATGGCCTGGCTGAAGAAATGAACCTGCTGCTTGTGACCGTTGTCATATATCTCGAAGTCTTCAGACTTCAAGTCCGTCACCGGCCGTCCTTTCTTGTCGTAGGCGACAACTCCAACATCGACAAGACGCGAAGTGACTTTGAGAGAGAAACCGGATTCAGACGCTGAAACTGCACCGGAAGGGATGTCAGGCACGCCTGTGTCCGCACTCATACTAATTTCTGGGATAGCTGCCGCAACGGGAGTTGTACTTGCAGACGGTGCCGTGACGGGCGCAGGCGCTGCTGCAGTGGGGCTTGCCGGCGGCACTCCACTGCTCGTAGTTGGCGTGTCGGGTTTTATGGCACTGACTTCGGGCTTCGCGACACTCGAAGGGATCGATTGTGCTTCAATTCCGCTCCCATTCGGAACAGGGGTTTCGGCAGAAGTGTTTCCCGCTACGCTTGGAACTTGTGAAGAAGCCGACGCATCGTTCGCAGCCGAATCTGTAATGACGCGCATGGTCGACCCCAGGCGGTGATAGTCGACGAACCGTGTCTCATTCATCAGAAGGACCGGACCTGCGATACGGGTTGTCGGGCTCTGCCAGAGCGCGTTGTCTCCCACACCGTTGAGAGTTGTGGATTTAGGGGTCCCGGCTGCAGCCATCGATGCCTCTTCCATCGAAACCGCCAGGCTGCGTATGGGGCAGATAAACTGCCGATCACCAATCACGACTGGCCCGTACTGCACGACTGTGGCCGCCCGCAAAAGAGGGTTGCCGCTCTTCAAGTCGGTCTCGATGGTGATGCGCAAAACTGCCCCGGTCGCAGGATCAATCGCTAGATTGCCGTGATACGCAGGTGTTTCGCTGTAGCTATGTGTCTCAGTCGATTTCGGGATATTGGCGACCTGGTGTGGCGAGCGCTCCCGTCCGCCGTATCCGAATTGGGTTCGGCCTAAAACATTTTCCCCGAGATAGCTAATGGTCACTGCATAATGAGACGCCTCGCGTGGCACATCATAGCGATAAACGGCAGCGAGGCCCGCGGCAGTCTTTTCCCAATGATCGAATTTGACGGTGTGATTCGCCATGTCCGACAGCACTACGGAGAGCGCCGGACCGAATTCTCCCCAACTGTGAAGTCCGATCTCGGCTGGCGCCTTTGCTGCGGTGGTTTCTGCTGAGGCGTCCTGAACCTCTTTGCCGTCGCGGAAAGTGACTTGGCGGCTGGAGGATCCGACTGGATGCAGTCCCACGCGCACGGGCCATTCACCCGGGTGCAGAACCTGCGGAGTGTCGTCAAAGCGAATGGTGGAGCGGGTTACAAAGAAGTTGGGAAGGCGCGTCCAAGTCTCAACGGCGTAGGTTCGCGCCGCTTGCAACATGCGTTCCTGGGTGGCAGCATCCGGCTGCCCGGTGGCAGGCAATTCAGTGGGCGGAGGATCAAGGAACGCTGACTGGTCCGCGAGAAGTTGCACGGCCAGGGCGGTGCGCGGCTGCAGCTTCATTTCTGAGGAGAGACGAGCCAGCGTAAGGTCGGTCAAACGTTCGGATAATTCAAGGGTGCCGACCAGACGAGCCACATCAAAATCAGGATGGTTTTGTGCCGTCGCGCTGGCCAGAGTCTCCTCCAGTTGGGCGACGGTGATGCGCCTGGCCGCGCATGCGGGCATAACGATTGCGGCAAGCAGTCCTAGCAGAACTAACCTTCGCATCCCGGAACCATCCCATCTGTTGGAGATCGCCTGTATGCAGTGACGAGAACGAGAGGTCAAAGGCCTACAGATTTCCAAAGAAAAATCGCTTTTGTACGCGTCCCAACTCTTTGGCACCCAATCGCCGTAGGACAATCCGCGCTTAGAACTCTACACATCGCAAGGGGGTACGGACAATCATGCTTTTCATGCACCCCCGATTACGCTGCCGCCATCTCATGTAAGGTCGAAATCCGGCAGGGAACGGAATAGGTCCCGGTTGATATCATGCAAGCTCTCTGCAGGAGAGACACATATGAAGGAAGCGGTCATTGTTTCGGCGGTCAGGACACCGGTCGGCAGGTTCCAGGGCTCGCTCCAGCCTTTTTCGGCGCCTCAACTTGGGGCACTCGTTGTTCGTGAAGCCGTGCGCCGTGCGGGAATTGAGCCTCAACAGGTGGACGAGACTATCATCGGCTGCGTCCTGCAGGCTGGCTTAGGCCAGAATCCCGCCAGGCAGGCCTCTCTGAATGGTGGAATGAAACCGGAGTCAGCCGCCTTAACCGTGAATCAGGTGTGCGGCTCGGGGCTCAGGGCGGTTTCGCTCGCGGCCCAGGCCATACAAACCGGGGATTCCGAGCTTGTCGTGGCGGGCGGCATGGAGTCTATGACTAATGCCCCTTATCTCTTGTCTCAGGCGCGTGCTGGGTATCGCATGGGGAATGGAACCCTGGTCGATTGCATGGTGCATGACGGGTTATGGGAGGCTTATAAGGGCTTCCACATGGGTGTTGCAGCGGAAATGATTGCTGCAAAATACGGCATCACTCGGGAGCAACAAGATGCTTTCGCAGCTGAATCTCACCGCCGTGCCGCTGCAGCCACCGCTCAAGGCCATTTTCGGGATGAAATCCTGCCTGTGGAGATCCCCGCAGCGAAGAAGGGTGAGGCGCCCCGTGTCTTTTCAACCGACGAGTCGATCCGTCCTGATACCAGCGTCGAAATTCTTGCCCGTCTCAAGCCAGCATTTCAAGAGGGGGGCGCGGTCACTGCTGGGAATTCTCCCGGCGTCAGCGACGGGGCGGCCGCTTTGGTCGTAACCAGTGCAGAAGTAGCCGCCGCGCGCGGATTGAAGCCTCTGGCCATCATTCGCGCCCAGGCCACCGCGGGCCGCGAGCCGGAATGGTTCGGATTGGCTCCGATCGACGCTGTCCGGAAAGTGGTCGCCCGTGCCGGGTGGCCCCTCGAGAGCGTTGACCTTTTCGAACTAAACGAAGCATTCAGCGTGCAAGCGCTGGCTGTGCTTCATGACCTCGAGCTTGATCCGGAACGAGTCAACATTCATGGAGGCGCCGTGGCGCTCGGTCACCCCATCGGCGCCAGCGGGGCTCGGGTTCTGGTGACGTTGCTCTCGGCCATGGCGCAGAAAGGCAAGACCCGGGGCATCGCAGCGCTCTGTTTGGGGGGCGGCAATGCCGTCGCGCTGGCGGTTGAGCGCATTTAAGAAAACACAATAGTGTCCGAAAACGGACAATGCACGTCGGAACCGGGCACCAGGTCTGGGTAACGCCTGTCGCCGCGGTGAAGCCAAGTGCTTTTCTATCAGAGGTTCAGCGACCTAGCGTTTATGGCAACGCAAGTGCAAGTTCCTGCCGTGATGGATATCGCTCGCCCTGACTTAAAGCAAAAGAAGAAGCGCCAGATGTTCGTATGGGCTGGCGTCGCGGTGATCGTCGTTGCCGGTGCAGTGTTTGCCGTTTCGCGGCTTAAACCTGCAGCCCCTTCCGTGGATGCGTCCGCGGTTTGGCCTGACACTGTAAAGCGCGGAGACATGACTCGCCAGGTGCGAGGTTCGACCGGCACACTCGTCCCGCGCGAGGATTCGATCGAACTGATTCCAGCGCAGACTGATGCGACCATAGTCCGTATCAGGGTCCTGCCGGGCACCAAGGTCACTCCAGACACGATCTTGATGGACCTCGCTGATCCGCAGCTCCAGCAGGAATTGCTCAGCGCACAGTTGGCGCTCAAGGGCGCAGAGGCTGACTACAAGAGCCTGCAGGCCACGCTGCAAAGCACCTTGATGGACAAAAAGACTGCCGCGGCCCAGGTCAATTCCGACTATACCCAGGACCAGCTGCAGGCCCAGACTGACAAAGCCCTCTTCGATCTTGGCGTTATCTCGGGTCTTGCCTATAGCAAATCGAAAAATACAGCGGATCAGCTGACGGCTCAGCACTCCCTCAGCACTCAGCAACTCGACGTCAATCAGAAGGCAATTGAAATTCAGTTGGCGTCGGCGCAGACCAAGATAGATCAGGCCAAGGCGCTTGTTGATCTCTACGAGAAACAGGCAAGGGCGCTGCAGGTCAGGGCCGGTATTTCGGGAGCTCTTGCAGCACTTGCCGTCCCCTTGCAGGTAGGCCAGCATGTCACTGCGGGAACCTCCGTGGCCGAGGTCATTGAACTCGACAAACTCAAGGCTGCTCTTCAAATTGCAGAGACGCAGGCGCGTGACATTCAGATCGGCCAGCCCGCCTCAGTTGACACGCACAACGGCGTCATTCCCGGCCACGTTACGCGCATCGACCCTTCTGTCGTGAACGGAACGCGCACGGTTGACGTATCACTCGATGGACCGCTCCCGCCGGGTGCAGTACCCAACCTGAGCGTCGACGGAACCATCGACCTGGAGCGCCTGCACGATGTGCTCTTTGTCGGCCGCCCAGCGCTCGGGAACGAGAATTCGACGCTGAGCTTATTCAAAGAGGATCCCGATCACAGGGGCGCTGTGCGCGTACCGGTCAAGGTGGGCCGCGCATCGGTCAACGCAATTCAAGTTCTGGATGGATTGAAGGAAGGCGATACCGTGATCCTCTCCGACATGTCGCGCTATGACAATGTGGACCGCATCCGGCTCGAATAGGTCCGCGCAAGCAGATTAGAGAACAGACCTTGACTGCGGTCGATTGCTAAGCAATTTAAACGGACCCAGATCACTGACCACCGACAACTCACGAAGGGGGATTGAATGAACGACAAGCTGATTGACATCGAGGACCTTACCAAGGTCTTTTATACCGACGAAGTGGAGACGCACGCGCTCTCCGGCATTCACCTCACCATTTCGCGCGGCGAGTACGTGGCCATGTCCGGTCCATCTGGCTGTGGGAAATCAACTCTGTTGTCCATTCTTGGTTTGCTCGATACGCCTACCGGAGGGAAGTATTTACTTAACGACAAGCCCGTTGAGAATCTCAGCTTCGGCGAGCGCTCGCGCATTCGTAATCAGCAGATCGGGTTCATTTTCCAGAGTTTCAATCTGATTGGCGATCTCACGGTTGAGGAGAATGTCGAGCTACCCCTGACTTACCGCGCCGGCATGCCATCGGCGGAGCGCAAAAAGCGTGTGAAGGAAGCGCTCGAACGGGTCAACATGGCGCATCGTATGCGGCACTATCCTGCCCAGCTCTCCGGCGGTCAGCAGCAGCGTGTAGCCGTGGCGCGTGCCTTGGCGGGCTCGCCCTCAATCCTCCTGGCGGACGAACCTACCGGCAACCTGGACTCGAAGAATGGCGAAGCCGTGATGCACCTTCTTGCCGATCTTCATCGTGAGGGTTCGACGATTTGCATGGTGACGCACGATCCGCGTTTCGCCAAACACGCAGAGCGTGAAGTGCATTTGTTCGACGGCAAAGTCGTTTCGGAAGATGAGCTGCGCAAGCTGACCGCTGAAGTGGAGGCTTAAAAGTGCTGTTGCAGGATGTTAGCTACGCGTTGCGTCAATTGCGCAGGAAGCCCGGGTTCGCGCTTACGGTTATTGCGACCCTGGCCCTGGGCATTGGCGCAACCACGGTGGTTTACAGCATCGTAGATGCCGTCCTGCTCCGGCCCTTGCCCTTCACGCGCCCTGAGCGGCTGGTGACGCTCAGTAATCTGGAAACCGTCGCCGGCGGAGCGGTTCGAACCAACGATACATCCTATCCGAACTTCTACGACTGGCGGGCGCAGAACAAAAGCTTCCAGTCTATCTCCTGCTATAAGACCGCTGGATAC
>CZKL01000011.1_pt1 | contig 39454 bp, 28 predicted proteins | sample 1122441 | NCBI WGS metagenome assembly CZKL01 (sample SAMEA3539301, study PRJEB10725) | soil metagenome | biome: tundra; feature: field; material: soil | place: USA | collected 2010-05 | depth 0.15 m
ACTCGTTTCAACTCCCATGGACTCCGGCATTTCTGCACAAGCGGGGCGGACTTGTGTTGTCAATTGGTCAATTTAATCAGTGGGTCGGCTCGCAACTCATGGCCGGCGGACTAGTCCAGATATGGCCGGCCACGCCAGTAAGTGGACCACTGTTCGCAGGCAATTCCGTCGTTGGACTGCGGCTTGCCGATCAGGGTGTAAATCAAGATGGAATTCCTACCGATGGCTTTATGCCTGGGCTAGACGTACGTGCCCACATGACTGTTGTCGGCGACGGCCCAGTTGGCGCTGTCGGGCAAGCCATCGATCAGAAGCTCGGCCTGCCACCAGGGCGCGTGCAGCGGGAATGGGCTTTGGGCATGAAGATGGTGATCGAGTTGCCGCCACATCCTTCGAACTCGGACGCGCCAAAAGAGTCCGCTTTTGTGGCCGACCGGATGCTCAAGGAAAAAGACACGACCTCTGAGCCGTTAGAACCAGGGACTGTCTGGCACACATTCGGATATCCCGAGCCAGAGATATTCGGCTTTCTTTATGTGCACCCAGACCGGCTAGTGTCGGTCGGGATTTTCGTCCCCGCCTCGCTGCGCGACCCCTCGCGCACGGCGTATCGCTACCTGCAGCACTACATCCAGCATCCAGCTCTCTGGCGTTATCTGAAAAACGGGACGCTGCGATCGTGGGGCGCAAAATCACTGCAGGAATCGGGGAGACGCGGTGAGCCGTTCCTGGCGGGCGATAACTACGCACGCATCGGCGAAGGCTCAGGTAGTACAAACATGCTCACCGGATCCGGTGTCGACGAAGCCTGGGCGACGGGGACACAACTCGGCGAAGCAATCATCGATCTATTGCGCACAGGAAGGCCATTCACCAGGTCTAACCTGGATGCCACTTACAAGGAGCGGCGCCGCAACAGCTGGGTCGAACGCGGAGCGCGGAAAGCCGAGTTCGCCCGCATCGGTTTTCAAGGCGGCATCGTTAAGGGCATGATCGGGATGGCGCTCGCGGGGTTGACTAACGGTCACTTAGCTCTGGGCGGTGACGTTCCGCCGGCTCACGAACAACTTGGCACGCACGCGGTGACTCCCGTTGACGATCCCTGCCACAAGACCGCGGTTGCCAGCGCACTCGAGAGTGGTCGGCCAGTTCATGATGCGTTGCTCACTGCCCGCGGATGGCCGGAAATCGTTTTTGACGGTCAACTGCTCGTATCGCAGCAAGATGCGTTGCTGATCGGAGGCAAGGTCCAGGCAATGCCCGGTTTCGCAGATCACGTTCGTTTCCGCGACCTGCGCCTCTGCACTGCCTGCGATGAAAAGACGTGTATTGCCATGTGCTCCGGACAAGCGATCACTCTAGGCGCTAAGGGACGCCCGGTCTTTGAAAGAGAGAAGTGCATTCACTGCGGTGCCTGCCTTTGGAATTGCTCGAAAACATCCGACGGCGAGCAAGGCAACATCGAGTTCTGCGCCGGTGCCGGCGGATTACATTCCGCTGAGAATTAACGCAGAAGCTTTGGAACAGAGTGATTTGTCAAAGCTATGCACAAGGCACACAAACGGGATTTCGCTTAATGATTTTCTACTTGACGGGGAATGAGAATGAGTAACGAGTTGCATATCGTCGTTTGCGCTGGAATCGTGCCTGACCCCTTGCAGACCCTCGAGCCCGTGAACGGTCCTCTAGGTCCGGCATTGAAGAACGAAATGATGCTACCAGCGGTGCTTGACCCTTGGGCGGCAAGCGCGCTGTACGAAGCAGCGCACCTTGCCACAACGGTTCCTGGTAGCCGGATCTGGTTGGTGTCCCTGGGACCCAAAGCGAAGTTGCAGCAGGTCATGATGACGGTTGCACAAAAAGTCAGCTTCGAACTGGTTGCGGTCGATGGTCCCCTCGGCGGCTTCAGCGATGCGCATGCGACCGCGGCGGTGCTGGCGGAGACCATCTCCGAGCTCCCCGGTCTGCACCGCGAACGGTTACTGCTATTCGGGGGATGGGAATCGGCAACGCGTGGCGCCGGCGTAACACTGCAGTTGATTGGCGAGCGGCTCGGCATCCTGGACCAGTTTCAAGGCGTCGATCAGATTGAAATGCACGAGGACGGATCCTTCGAGGTACTGGAGCGAGTTGAAGGGGGTAAGCACCAGGTATCGGTCTGCTCCGGAGCTCCGGCCGTGCTCGGATGGGCCACCGGCAACCTTCCCGAGCCACGCAATAATCCGCAAATCGGCATGGCCAATATGCGTTCATTGATGCCCGCTCTGCAAAAGGCAAAAACTGCATCACTCGAAGCGAATGGATTGCGTTACATATCAACGAGTTTGCCGAAACAACATCGCATAACGCGAATCGTGAGAGACATGTCGGCGGATGAAATTGCGCAGGAACTCGTCGAGTGGATGGGAGTCGAGTAACGATGGAAACAGTGCTTGTTCTCACGCATGTGGATGAGGAAGGATGCTATCTGACAAAAGCATCCCTTGAGGTAGTCGCTGCCGCAATAGAGTTTGCCGCCCGCCTCCGCATGTCTCTCGTGATCGGGATACTTTCCGCTAACGGCGAGACAGCAGCGACTGCGCTTGGGACCACAGGAGCGCGCTTGTTGGCCGTTGGAGGAGACGCATTCAGGCAGCCTCGCTATGCAAGCGACGCAGCCGCTTGCGAGGCGCTCTGCCGCGCCGCCAATCCGACTATTGTTCTCGCCCCCACAAGTTCGCGCTTCGCACGCGTGGCAGCGGGTGTCGCTCTTCGTCTCGGAGGCGTTGTCGACACTCACATAACAGGGATCAACGGGACTGATCGCATCCAAGTATCGCGCTGGTTCTACCGGCAGCGCATCGAATCAGTCTTCAGCCGCGATGCGCGGCCTTGGTTTCTGCTGCTCGAAACGGGCACACACCAACCCTACGCAGGACAACCCGCCGCAGCACAGGCTGAGCAGATTTCAGTGACACTTCCGATCTTGCGGACAAACGTAGTCGCTGTACGCGCGCCGAAACAGTCCGCACAAACCATTCGTCCGGATGCCGATGTTCTCTTTGTGGCAGGCGCAGGGTGGACGAAAAAGCAGCCTGACGGTCAAACGCATACCTCCGAGGCGGGCGAATTAATTCTTGCCTTTCTGAACGCGAGCGGCGCATCGCTCGGAAGCAGCAAATCACTGGTCGATCAAGGCAGCGAGAACCAGACCGTATTGCCGTTTCTTACTCACATGAATCAGATTGGACAGACCGGCTCGACGCCACGGCACGAAAAAGGGCTCGCTACGTGCTGTCATGGAGAAGAGCCGCATGTGGTCGGCTGGCGATTTATTCCTGAGCGGCGCGCCATCAGCCTCGACGCCAACTGCGGTTGGACCCGAGGTAAAGCCGACGTGGTCTATGTCGCAGATGCCTTCAAAGTGATGGCAAAAGTGAATGCACTTTTGGACAGACCCAACAGTTAAAGGCACTGCACCCCTGCGAAACGATACGGTTACCGTTCATTTTCCCTTGATTCAACTGTGGTAGTTTATCTAGCGGGAGTACGTAACGGAATGCCTTCAATCACATCGTTTATCAAGCACCATTATCGCCACTTTAATGCCGCGTCCCTGGTAGATGCCGCGAACGCCTATAACGACTTGCTGGAGTCAGGTGGCAAAATGTTTGTCACCATAGGCGGAGCTATGAGCACCGCCGAGTTGGGCCTTTCGTTAGCTGAGATGATACGACAGGAGAAGATTCACGGTATCTGCTGCACTGGCGCCAATCTTGAGGAAGACGTATTCAACCTTGTTGCACACGATTTCTACGAGCGGGTACCTCACTACCGCGACCTGACGCCGTCGGACGAAGCCAAACTCCTTGCTCGTCATATGAATCGCGTTACTGACACTTGCATTCCCGAGATGGAAGCAATGCGGCGCATCGAGAACGAAGTCTTGAAGGAATGGGTGCGTGCGGACCAAGCCGGCGAACGCTTCTTCCCACATCAATTCATGTACAAGATATTGCTTTCAGGCGATTTAGAAAAATCCTATCAAATCGATCCGAAAAATAGCTGGCTGCTTGCTGCAGCGCAGAAGAATTTGCCGATGTTTGTGCCTGGGTGGGAAGACTCAACGCTCGGTAATATGTATGCTGGCCACTGCATTTCGAAAGATGTCAAGAAAGTTCATACTGTCCGCACCGGCATTGAGTACATGATGGAACTGGCGGAGTGGTATACGGAAACAACGATGACCTCGCCGCTGGGATTTTTTCAAATCGCGGGCGGCATCGCCGGCGATTTCCCCATCTGCGTTGTACCGATGCTTCACCAGGATTTGCAACGCGAGCACGTGCCGCTGTGGGCCTACTTCTGCCAAATTAGCGACTCCACTACAAGTTACGGCTCTTATTCAGGCGCTGTGCCCAACGAGAAAATCACGTGGGGCAAGCTTGGCGAAAAGACACCTAAATTCATCATAGAGTCTGACGCGTCGATCGTTGCTCCTCTGGTCTTCGCCTATGTGCTTGGCTGGTAGCCTTACCGACTCGGTCTAAGTGGGTACCGTCAATTCCAACGGTGCCCATTTAAACCGTTTTCGCCTGACATGATCCGCAGCGCGGAGAGTTCATTGTTCCCCACGTCCAGGAGTATTCCTCAAACATTCACTGCCTATCTAGTCTGCTAAATGGACGCGCCGCAGAAGTTCCTGATACCGAGGGTCGTTCCTGAAATTATCCAGAAGCGGATCAACCTTCAACGAGTCCGACCAGAAACAACCTTGCTGGATCGCGCGCTCGAACCACGGGTAAGCATGGTCACCGTCACCCAGGCGAATATAGCCTTCGCCCACTTCGTAGAAATCGCAACCCTCCCTGGCCTGTCGCTTGAAGACTTCAATCCTCGCGGACTGATAGGCCTTCCAGCCCCCTTGTTGATACGCCAAGCGTAATGGAGCAAGATCGGCGTTAGGAAATGCTGCGCCTATCAGCAACAGGTCCGACTTTTCAGCTTCCGTAAGATTGCCACTCATTTCATAATCCCGGCTTTCCCAATTGACGGCTAATGAATATTTCGAGGGCTGCATCTCTATAGCACGACGAAGATAACTAAGAGACTCGGTGTATTGACGTGCAAAGTAGAGAACTGAGCCCATATGCCGGTTGGCAAAAAAGGAGAGCGGATCGAGTTGGAGAGCCCTGCGCATGTGAGAGACAGCTTCCTCCGGACGGCCTACCGCATCCAGGTAGATCGCATAATAGATTTCCGCAAGAGAGTAGTTCGGGCTGAGCGCGACGGCAGTTTCCAGGTTTTGACGTGCCGCCACCCAATCCTTCTCGTAATCGATTTCGATCATTGCGACCGCAGTACGAGCTTCCCCGCTGCTGGGGTCCAATTCGACAGCACGTTTTGCCGCCGCGAGCGCGGTGGAGTGCACGCCGGTGGACCGGGCTTCTCCGGCCAGTTGCTCGGAATCCAATGCCTGGGCAAACCCCGCATATGCCGCGGCAAAACTGCTATCGATGGAAATTGCCTTCTGAAAATATTCGGCGCTCTTACGAGGCTCGCGCTGATGGAGGAAAAAGAGGCCTCTCAGATATGCGTCATAAGCATCGGGTTTAACGCGCACTTGAAGAAGGTTCGGTTTCTCCGGCGAAAGGGCCGCTTTAGCCTGCAATGCAATTTCGCGCGCGACCCTGTCTTGCAATTCCAACGTGTCGCTCGTGTGCTCCTCGAAGCTCTGTGCCCAGATATGCTTATCGTCTCGCGCATCGATTAACTGCGCAGTGATCCGTATCCCATTGCCCGACCGAACTACCGAACCCTCCACCACCGCGTCCACTTCAAGCTCACGTGCAATCTGTCGCAGGGGTTTCCCGTTCCCCCGGTCTTCCATCACCGAAGTCCGTGAAACTACCCGCAGGTTGGGGATGTGTGCCAACTCGGTGATCAATTCATCCGTCATTCCGTCTGCGAAGTATTGTTGATTCGGATCACCTGACAGGTTCTGAAGCGGCAACACGGCAAGGGACCGAATCGGTCCGGGCGCATGACGACGCACGATCGTAAGCCAGATCCCGCAAACTGTTACCACCGACAAGCCAACGGTCAGCCAGATCCAGAGTGGCCTTGGAAGGATATGGCCTGCGACCAGTGACGCGATCGAGGACTCTTGGGCAGCGCGATCTCTGCCTTGTACCTTTTCAGCTATCTGAGGAAAATGGTCCTCCGGTGGAGAGGCAAGATCGAGTTCTCGAGACTTGAAGGTCACCGCATAACCGCCCTTGGGAATCTCGATGAAAAGGGGATCGGCTTTGCCTTCGGTGGCGTAATACTCCCGTAGCCGGCCACGGAGGCGCCCCGCTTCTACGCGCACCGTCGCATCAACTGCGGGATCGTACGATCCACTTCTGCCCAGGACGTCTACCGCGATCTCATATTCTTTAGGGGCGGCACCTGCAATTGACCTTTCTACCGCATAACGCAGAAACGCCTGGCTGCGCTGCGCCTTCAGAAAAATCTTCGAAGCAAGAATGCGCTCCACCTGTTGCCGGACCGCCTCGGCTTCGCCCTGCCACGCTACGCTCCAGCCCATCTTCTGTACCCCGCAGGTCATTGATTTTAATAATGTAACTACCGTAACTTACGTCACGAAACTTCACTTCACGTTTGGGAGAGTTCAGCTTGGCGAAGGACGGCCAGAGGCTGTCTTGGAAAAGAGGAACCTCCTGTGAAACTTACCCCGATCCCATCGTTGTGCGCAGCCGCCCTGTGCGCGGCCAGTATATCGTCGCATCCGTCCTACGCGCAGCTATCCCCGAACGTTACGGTTTATGCCTCTGGTCTTGCGGGTCCTCGTGGACTTAAATTCGGACCGGATGGGGATCTGTACGTCGCCGAAGCCGGTTTTGGCGGAACCGCTGCCACTACCAAAGCACAGTGTATGCAGGTGCCTTCGCCCATCGGCCCCTATACCAATGGAAACACCTCCCGGATTTCGAAGATTGACAGCTCCGGAAAACGCACCACGGTCGCTTCCGGCTTTCCATCGTCGGTAAGCAGTGACGCCACGAAAGACACTTCGGGCGTTGCCGATCTCGCCTTTCTCGACGGCGAACTCTATGCGGTGACCGCGGGAGGAGGCTGCTCCCACGGCAACATTTCCATCCCCAATATGATCGCGCGAGTCAACACCAAAACCGGTGCGTGGTCGATGGTCGCGAACCTAAGCAAGTTCCTCCAGGAGCACCCTGCTAAGTACCCCAATGCGGGGGACTACGAGCCCGATGGAACTTTCTACAGCCTGATTGCCCAGTTTGGTCGCCTGTACACCGTTGAGCCCAACCATGGACAAGTTTTTGCCATCACGACCAACGGTGTAGTGCGAGAGGTCATTGATATCTCACGTTCTGAAGGCCACATCGTTCCTACTTCCATCGCCTCCGCAGAAGGCAATTTCTACGTCGGGAACCTAGGCACTTTCCCCATTACTCCCAACGCCTCAAAGATCCTAACTTTGTCAACCGGGGGATCGGTCGGACACATTGCAGGCCTGGATTACGGGGATGATGTCTTCCCCGTCAAGGTGGTCGGCTCACGGGCCGGCTTCGCTACAGTGGTGGCAGTCGAATTCGGCCCTGACGGCCTGCTCTACGCCCTCGAGCTTTCGCCCGCAGCTGGCTATCCGACACCCGGAGTCGGTAAAGTCGTTCGGCTCAACCGAGCAGGTGAAGTTGAAGATGTCGCAACCGGTCTGTCGGTGCCGACGGCTATGACTTTCGGTCCAGATGGCCATCTCTATGTATCTAACTTCGGCGCGGCTCCGGCAGGCGCAGGCCAGATTGTACGAATCTCGGTACCGTAAATTGGCTTCAACGTAGTCGCTTTTTCAAGCGGACATGGGCACCCTGGTCACGGGTGCCCGACATGTTCAGAAGTCCTGCGAACGTTCAAAAGAGGGCAGCTGAGAGACTCCACAAAATGTCGATGCATATCTTAATTTGGATACGAACTCGGTTCCCAGCGAGACAATCAGCTCATCGTGATTGACTGCCTCGCTCGAAGATTCCAATGAACTGGAAGACAGCTAATTCGCGAACAAAGATTGAATTCCGCGCCCCTTGAGATGGATTGATGACATTCTCTATAGGACCATCAACCTCGATCGCGGAAATGAATCAAGCCTCCAATTTTACGAACTGATAGAACTCTCATCGAGCCAGAAGATCTACCCTGGGACCTACACTGCGCAATAGGATTTGTCACGGAGACGTTCGCAAGCAGGTGGCCGGTGGGTGCTGTCTCGAGCGGCCTGCCTAAGAAATCGAAAAGTCGAGTCTATTTCGTTGCAAGACCGGCCTCAAATCTGTGGAAGCCCTGCGATGAGAATCGGAAACTTCTCCTGCGGGTTAGCTGCACCACTGCAACCTACTTCGCAACTGGCGGACCGTTTTGAAGCGTTACTTGAGCTTTGAAAAGCTTACCTTAGCGTCTTTCAGCACTGGCAGATCAGGATCGGCATCTTTCCAAAGCTGGAATAGCTCTGCGTAATTTTGACGCGCCTTTTGCGTATCGCCCGCAAGCGCGTAGGCACGAGCCAGACCCGCGAGCGAGATCGATGCTAGAGGATAGTTTATTAACGAGCCTCTGTGGTCCCGCAATTTTTGGAACTCGATTGTGGCTCGCGGCCCGTCTGCCGCCGCCAAGTAGGACTCGGCACGGACATATGCAGGATAGAGGGTCGCAACTGGCAATGTTGGAGGGCCGGCAAACTCCAATGGGAAGCTTAGGAGGCTCAGTTCATCGAGTGCTTTGGCAGGTCGTCCTTTGCTCAACTCGATTTCGGCGCGAATGGTGGGAAGCCAATATTTCTGAACGTAAGTGCCGACAGGCGACTGACTGTCCAATTGCGTGCTTAAAGCTTCCGCGTCTTTGAGTTCTCCCATGCGTGCGGTGGTGAGTGCAGCGAGTATGATCACATCCTGGTCATGCGATAGCCGTTGCGCCTTTGACAGAAATTCCTTTGCACCAACCAAATCTCCAACCTCGGCTTGCCGCAAAGCTGCTTGCGCGAGATAGCGCGCGGCCGCATCCTTGTCCCCCTGCTGTTCCATGAGGGATGACGCTCGACGGGATAGTTCGCAGGCCTTATGGAAACGACCGTAGTATGCTTCGGTATTCGACTGCTCGGATAGGAGGAGCGATTGCGATTCCGGTTTGCTGGATGACCGCTGAAGTATGTTTGCCATTTCCTGAGTGTCACCACGTAGGAAAGCAATCCAGTAGTTGGCTTGCAGTATAAGGTCCGTGTGCAAGGAACGCTGATTCGCATCGGCCAGAATAGTCGACGCTTCGTCGACGCGGTTCAATGCAAGCAAAACTGTTGCAAGATCGGAGTGAGTTCCAGCTCGAGTCGGGTCCAGAACTAAAGCTCGACGATAGTCCTGGGCCGCCTCCTCGTAACGACCGAGCGCGCCGTCGATATTGCCGAGATGGTTATAAGCGCCAGCAGAATCGGGATGATTCTGGACTTCGAGGGTTCGAACTTCCGCCGTCTTTTCCAATTCGCCGGTAACGTAGGCATAATAGCGCGCTTCAATCGAACTTCTCTCTGCCTGGGTTACCCTCGATCGGAGCTCGTAAGCTTTCGTGGCGTTCTCGCGAGCCAGATCTCCCTGACCAAGGTTGTGATAAATCGTAGCCAGCCCACTGTAGGCTTGAGCGAAATTAGGATCAAGTTCAACAGCTCTTTTGAAGATCGGAAGCGAGTCGTGATCCCCTTTTTTATCCCAGGTCAAGAGTGCCTGGCTATAAGCATTCAACGCGTCGAGCGATGAAGTCGTGGCTTGTTCAAGAGGCGCGTTGTATTTCTGAATGGACGGCAGCGATTCTCCGAGACGCGCTCGAAGTTGCGCGGTAACCTGGCCCAGCGTGTCGACAACATCTTCTTTGCGACGAGCTTGCGCCTGGTCATTGGCAATAGGCTCGCCATTGTCACAACGAATTGCCGCTAACCCGATCAGATAGACCGTACCCAGGCTGGCGATGGAGCCTTGCACCGTCACTTTGCCACCAGCTCTCTGGCACACCTCAATCGCGGTCCTGCCGGTCATGTGCTCCTCGGCTGAGTGACCCATCTGCGTAAAAATAACAGAGGTCTTGCGGTCGGGCATGATCTGGATGGATGGCGATTGTTCCAGACCGATTCCCAGGGCTCGGCGCAGAGCATCATCGAAGACCGGTTCACCTGTGGTGTTTATGAAGTCGGCCACGATGACGGTATCTCTCGGCGATATCTGAAAGTGGCGGGGGCGGAATCCCCAATAAATAGCAGCAATTGCGAGTATTCCCAATGCAATAGCGCCGACGACGTACCAGCGCCGAGAATGATTGAGTCCGCTGGCGGGCACCAGTGAATTGGCCTCAAGTTCGGCTGGCTTTGAACCAATCTGCTGCGGGATCTCTGCTGCGACAGTCCGGATCGGGCCTTTGCGCCGGTCGATTTCGGGAGGCCAAGTCACGGGAGCTATGAAACGGTATCCACGCCGAGGAACGGTTTCTACAAATCGAGGGTTCTCGGCGTTGTCTCCTATTGCTGCCCGCAGTTTGCCAACGGCGGTGTTCAAGGCGTCGTCGAACTCTACGTAAGTCTGGTCCGACCAAAGTTTCTGGCGAATTTCCTCCCGCGTAACAACCTCGCCTGCGCGCTCTAGCAAGATCGTGAGGATCTGAAAAGGCTGGCCCTGGAGGCGAACACGCAGGCCGGACCGGGTGATCCTACCCTCCTGCGGATCCAATTCGAAAGTCCCAAACCGGACGATTCGGCTTGTTGATCCCTGCGGCTGCATTCGAATGGCCCTCGCAACGAATTTCGTGAGTGCAGTATATCGTCAGAAGTCGCTGCAGGCGCTTCAATTTTAAGTATTTAGCTGGTTAGACGCGAATGTGAAACAGTTTTGTTGCCTTCAGCCCCATGTTCCCGCAAGTTAGAGGCCGGAGGTTACACATATGAGCGATTTTTCGCTCGGTTTAACTGCCCTGACTTGCCTGTATTCAGTGTCAATGGTGCCGACAAGACACCGTAGTTTTCCCGTCTCTCGCGCCCGTCTTGAATCTGTGGCTACGAGTGAAGGAGACGCATAAAGGCTTTGGGTCGATGTAACGGCCTCCGTATGGTTGTCACTACCCGATCAGCGTTTCCGACTCCTCATAAGTCTCAACCCCTCGAAAGGACCAGCAAAACCATGAAAAACACTTCCCTGTCTCTCCTATTGTTCGTTGCAGCCTCTTCCGTTGTCGGCATGGCACAATCGCAACAACCGAATGAAACTCCCACCAATCTTGCGGGAACCACCACAATTGCCGCTCCTCCGGCAAGTTTCAACCCTTTAACGGCATCGGACGAAGACCTTGCCTATTTTGGTTTTCCACCGCGGCCCGATCAGAACTCTGACGCAAAAGGCTACGCCACCTGGGCCAAGGCGATGACGGCTTCGAAAACGCGCATCGTGCCTCATCTGGAGCAAACCAGTATCTTCCACGGTCCAGCGGCACTGCCCAAGAGAGCAAACGCGGCGAGCGGGGAAACGGAAAGCGCAAACTCCTACAACTGGAGCGGCTACGTAAGTCTGAGTGGCGCGACAAAATACGGAAAAACCTCTTACTACTACTTGATCTCGGATTTTGTGGTTCCCGTTGCCCGCCAGGCCTTTGGCGCTTGCACCGGCAGTTGGGATTATGGTTCGACGTGGGTGGGCATTGACGGCTGGGCTTCGAGCGATGTGTTGCAAGCCGGCGTCGAGTTTGACGCCTACTGCAGTGGATTGACAACCTATACTTATTACTCACCATGGTACGAGTGGTTTCCCCTGGGCGAAGTTCGGATCACCAATCTGGCCATCGCTCCTGGAGACGACTACTTCGTTGAGGTCTGGAACACCACTTCTACTCAGGGCTATGCCTATCTGGTCAACTACAATACCAACACCGCCGTCGAAGTTGGCTTTAAAGCGCCTTCAGGAACCACTCTTGAGGGAAACTCGGCCGAGTGGATCACCGAGCGCCCCGGCGTGAACGGCTCGCTGGCCACTCTGACAAATTACATTTCAGAACCGTATTGGAGCGCTACTGCCTATGACTTCAACGGTAAGAAGTACACCCCCGGCGGAACCCACGGCTTCGGTGTAACCATGCTGGATAACAATGGCAAACCTATCTCCTATCCAACGTTGTTCAACTCCTCGACGTTCCTGACCCAGGATGAGGGGTCGGCTCGCTAGACCGCTCCAACCCGGGTCGTCAGCAGCAACGAAAAAATGGCGTCGCCAAATCTGGCGATGCCATTTTTTTTTTGAAACTGAATACAGTGAGAACGTGTCAGTGAACGTCGTCATTCTCATGGTGCTAGTCTTGAAAAATGATTTTGCCTGGGCTGAGGGCTGATCTAAATCTGATGGTGTCTCCGATAACGGACCAACCGGGACTGCTGATTCGCGATCCGCTCAAATATTCGGATTCCATTCTTGTCATTCCTCCTCCCTTGGTCAGTAGTTTGACCTGTTTCGACGGGACTGGGACCGATACAGACTTGCAGACGGAACTCTCGCGATCTCTAAACATCTCGGATAGCGAGGCTGTTGCGGCCCAGCTGATCGAAGCTCTGGGCAGTGCCGGATTCCTGGTAGACGAAACGTATAAGAGACTGAGGGAAGCACACCGCACAGCTTTCGCGAAAAGCTCGGTGAGAGAGGCAGCATTCGCGGGCTCTGCTTATCCGGCCGAGCTTGAGCCACTGCGCACCCTGATGCGAAAGTATCTGGGTTCACCGCAACTAACGGTGCGACGATTAACGGGCATCGCAGCGCCCCATGTCAGCCCCGAAGGTGGTTGGCAGTGTTACAAGGCCGCCTACGACCTACTGACACCAGACCTGTGCGACCGCACATTTATTGTGCTAGGCACCTCTCATTACGGACAGCCAGACATGTTCGGACTGACACGCAAACCTTTCAGGACTCCATACGGCGAAACAACCACCAACGAAGGTCTCGTTGCCGAGCTCGAAAGAAAACCTGCGGCCCTGTTGGAAGACTATTGCCATTCGGTCGAGCATTCTATCGAATTTCAAGTGCTCTTTTTGCAAGCCTTGTACGGACCAAAGGTGCGAGTTGTTCCGATCCTGTGCGGATCATTCGGAAAGCATATCCTTGACGGCGGGATCCCCGAGGATGACGAAAGTGTGAAGCGATTCCTCGACGGACTTGCGGAGATCGCCGAAAGAGAAAAAGATAGCTTGTTTTGGATACTAGGCGTCGATATGGCTCATATGGGTCTGAGGTATGGAGATGACTTTGTGGCCCATGCCGACCAAGATGAAATGGCTTTAGTGAGACAACGGGACGAACAGAGGATCGGGCGCGTTCTTGAATCAGACGCAGGAGGTTTTTGGAATCTGGTTCAGGAGAATCGAGACGACGATCTGAAGTGGTGCGGATCGTCTGCCATTTATTCGTTTATGAAAGCCGTACCAGGTGTGCGCGGAATGCTGCACCGCTATGAACAATGGAATATCGATGATCAAAGCGTTGTCAGCTTTGCTGGAATGTCTTTTTCAGAATGACCGTCTGCTTTCGAATTCATTCTTTGAACGCACTCTAATATATTCAATCGGCATCCCAAATTTGATTATCCGTTTAAAACCTGTTGAACATCCTCATGTGGCACAATTCCTTCTGGGTAATCCCCATGGAGGCGAATGAGTGTACAGACGGATCAGACTTCATTGGTTGCCGGTCATACTTGCCGCAGCAATTCTGCCCGAGTCTTTGACGGCGATAGCGCAGACGGCAGCGTTCACGATCGAACAGGCGCTCAGTGCTCCGTTCTGCACCGACTTGCGGACCTCCCCCACAAAAGGGCGGGTATCCTGGGTTGCCAACATCGGCGGCCGACGGAATATCTGGATTGCCGAGCCTGCTGCCGGTGGAAAGGGCTACACGTCCCGCCAGGTCACTCATTACAGCGATGACGATGGTCAGGAACTGAGCGCGCCGGAATTTACTACGGACGGGGAATCGTTGATCTATGTGCGCGGAAGCAATGTGCAAGGCGAGGATCATCCCGTACCGAACCCGGCGTGGTTCGCCAAAGGGGCGCAGCAGCAGGTTTGGATGATCAATATCGGCGGGTCCGCCACCCAGACGCATGATGCCGAGCCCCGACTACTGGCTGAGGGACATTCTCCCGCGATCGCACCTGATGGCAAGAGTATGGCCTTTCTTTCTAAGGGCCAGGTTTGGATGGCCACACTGGACGAACCAAAGGAACATAAGAGCAAGCTTTCCTCGGACACGAGGAAGACTGAGTTCAGCGCGAAACCGGAGCAATTGCTTCAAACACGCGGTTCAGTATCGACGCTCCGTTGGTCGCCCGATGGAACGCGGCTTGCCTTTGTGAGTAATCGTAACGACCACAGTTTTATCGCCGTCTACACGATCGCATCGAAGTCAATCGAATATCTGGACCCGTCAACGGATCTAGATAGCGATCCGATCTGGTCACCGGACTCATCGCGCGTCGCTTTCCTGCGCGTTCCGGGCGACAAAGACGCACTTCTGTTTGTTGCACACCGCACAGCGATTCCATGGTCTATTCGCGTTGCCGAAGCTTCCGGTGGCAAGGCAAAAACGGTGTGGCGTGCCGAAGAAGGGATGGGAAGCGCCTTTCGCGAACTCGGTTCGGAAGAGCAGCTACATTGGGCTTCGGGGGACCGAATTATTTTCCCGTGGGAGCGTGACGGCTGGCTCCATCTGTACTCCGTACCGGCAGAGGGAGGCGCGGCAACGTTGCTGACACCCGGCGACCACTTTGAAGTGGAGCATGTATCCATAAGTCAAGACCGTAAGACGCTGGTTTTTGATTCCAACCAAGACGACATCGATCGCCGTCACGTATGGCGCATCGACTTCTCTGGACGCGCTTCGGCGCCCGAGGAACTGACTTCCGGGGATGGCATCGAGACGCAGCCAGTAGTCGCATCAGATGGCACAACTGTTCTCGTGTTGCGTTCGAACGCGCATATTCCAATTCGTGCCGCCGCGGTGACCGAGGGAAAACTGGCGGATCTCGCGCCTCAAACGATCCCGGCAGACTTCCCAGGCGACCGTTTCGTCATCCCACAACAAGTGATTTTTAATGCAGCGGACGGACTTGAATTGCATGGTCAACTGTTTCTTCCGCCTGGCGCGGCCGCAGGTCAGCGCCATCCTGCTGTTGTTTTCTTCCATGGCGGAAGCCAGAGACAAATGCTGCTGGGCTGGCACTACATGGAGTACTACTCCAACGCGTATGCGATGAATCAGTACTTGGCGAGCCAGGGCTACGTGGTGCTCAGCGTGAATTATCGCAGTGGCATTGGCTACGGGCTTAACTTCCGCGAAGCCCTGAACTACGGTGCGTCCGGAGCAAGCGAATTCAACGACGTGATGGGTGCTGGACTTTATCTAAGGAGCCGGACTGATGTCGATGGAACGCGCATAGCCTCGTGGGGCGGCAGTTATGGAGGCTATCTGACAGCACTGGCACTGGCGCGCGCTTCGAACTTATTTGCAGCCGGTGTTGACATGCATGGCGTGCACGATTGGAATCTCGAATTGCCTACATTCTCGCCGAACTACGATCCGCGAGCACGCGCGGATGTGGCGAGGTTAGCTTTCGAGTCCTCTCCCATGGCCTCAGTCGACACTTGGCGGTCCCCGGTGTTATTGATTCATGGCGATGATGATCGCAATGTTCCCTTCGCCGAGACCGTTCAACTGGTCGAATCCTTGCGCCGAAACAAAGTCGATTTTGAAGAGCTGATTTTCCCCGATGAGATTCATGATTTTCTTTTGCGTCGCGACTGGGTACATGCCTATACGGCGAGTGCTGATTTTCTTCAGCGCAAATTAGCTGCAGTAGCGACTGCCGCACACTGATTTACCGCACTCTTGCAAAGAGGAGATTGGGATGATGCATCGTAGACAATTACTCAAGATGGCGGGTGCGGGAGTTGCCGTAGCTGCAGGAACCACCGCTGGCGCACAGGAGATGCAAGCGCATGCCTCGGGTTCGGATTTTGCGTTTGTGAGCATTCGCAGTTTCGGCGCCAAGGGAGACGGTATAACCGTCGATACTCCCGCTATCAATCGCGCCATCGAAACTGTGGCAATTGCGGGAGGAGGAACCGTTCTGTTTCCGGCCGGAATTTATCTCAGCTATTCCATCCGATTGAAGAGCAAGGTTGGTCTCTATCTGGATCACGGCGCTGTCATACTCGCGGGCCCGACCCCGCTTGAAGGCACATCCAGTGGTGGATATGACATGGCTGAACCGCAGGGTGCATGGGAACCTTACCAGGATTATGGGCACAATCACTGGCACAATTCCCTGCTCTGGGGGGAGCGTCTTGATGGTGTCTCGATCACGGGACCGGGATTGATCTGGGGCAAAGGATTGTCGCGCGGCTGGGACCGTGAGAAGACGCGACCGGATTCAAACAAGCCCGGGGTGGGTAATAAAACAATTGCGCTCAAGAATTGCCGCAACGTGCTGCTGCGCGATTTCAAGATTCTCGAAGGAGGTTGGTTTGGGGTCCTCGCAACTGGCGTCGATAACCTCACCATCGATAACTTGATCATCGACACGATCCGGGATGGCATGGATATCGACTGTTGTCGCAATGTGCGTGTCTCAAATTGCACTGTAAATTCCCCTTGGGATGATGCCATCTGTCCCAAGAGCTCGTTCGCGCTTGGTTACGCTCGTCCTACGGAAAACCTCACCATCACTAACTGTTTTGTCACCGGCGGCTACGAGATCGGATCGGTGATCGACGGTACTTGGAAGCCCTTGAGCAAGCAGGTTCAGCCCGTCCCCACGGGTCGTATCAAGCTGGGAACTGAAACGAATGGCGGCTTTTTGAATGTGACCATCTCAAACTGTGTCTTCGAAAGCTGTCAGGGTTTTGCGCTGGAGTCAGAGGACGGGGCGCAGGTAGAGGACATCACTTTCACAGGCATCACCATGCGCGACATCCGAAGTGCTCCGCTATTTCTAAGACTAGGCACGCGCATGCGTGGACCGGCGGATGCTAAACCGGGGGTGATGCGTCGCATTATGCTCAGTAACATCACCAGTTCTGGCGCTTCGCAACTGCCGTCGATCCTAAGCGGAGTTCAGGGTCACGAGATTGAAGATGTACAAATCAGCAATGTGTTCCTGGAGCAGGTGGGAGGTGGGTCGGCAGAAATGGCCGCGCTCGATCCTCCCGAAAAAGAAGCTGCTTATCCTGACCCGCACATGTTTGGAAGCTTGCCCGCAACGGGTATCTTCGCGCGCCACATTCGCAACCTGGTCTTGAGCAATGTCGAAGTCGCGACCCGCGAGGCAGATGCGCGGCCGGCTTTCTGGCTAAATGACGTCGATGGCGCGGATTTCTTCCGCATCCGTGCGCCGCATGGCTCGGCGTCAACCTTCGACCTTCGTCATGTGAAGGATTTCCGCAGTTTTGGTAGCCGGAGGCTTAGAGACGTCGTTATCGATTCGGCTGAGCGCACAACCATTTAATCCGTTCACGGATATTAGTGGTGGATTTCGACGGTCTCTCGCTGTCCGATTGCGAACAGTCTAATGCGGGTGCGAACAGGTTGAGATATGTGCGCCAGGCGCTTAAATTGCCATCTATCTCGTAGCAGCCGGGTTAGGGCCCGCGTCACTTTGGCTCCATGCTTGCAGCACATTGTTTCCAGGTGACATTTTGGGAGGGTTCGGAATATGCGGAATTTATGGCAGGATGTTCGTTATGCGCTGCGACAGCTGAACCGGAGTCGTGGATTCGCAGTGGTAGCGATTCTGACTCTGGCGCTGGGCATCGGCGCCAACACAGCCATATTTTCGGTCATCGATTCCATCCTTCTTGAACCCCTGCCCTTCCTTCACCAAGAACGACTGATGCAACTGAAGGCGGGGACCGACTACTATAACTATCCCAAGGGATGGATCCGCGAGTATCAGCGACGCGCGCGTTCCTTCTCAGCAGTTTCAGTCTATTCGCTCAACGCTGAGTACAACGTGACCGGTGGTGGGAGCGCTAGCCGGGCCTTTGGCAGCACGGTGAGCACAAATTTCTTCGAGACTCTTGGACTGAGGCCGGCAATTGGCCGGTTCTTTAATTCGGCCGAAGAGTCCGTCGGACAGGACCACGTGATTGTGCTCAGCGACGGGTTCTGGCGGCAGCAGTTCGGCGGCGATCCTAGCATCATCGGACACACGATTCTCCTGGATGGCATTAGTCGCGAAATCATCGGAGTAGCGCCGCCGCAAATCCACTTCCCCGATTCCGAATCCCAATTCTGGGTCCCTATCGCTTTCAAGGCCGGCGACCCGGTCGATCCGTGGGCAGTCTTTGGATATCAGGCCATTGGCCGCCTGGAGAATGGGGCGACTGCCAACCAGGCACAGGCTGAGTTGCGCTCTCTGCACCGCGAAATGCTCACGCTCTTCCCTTGGAAAATGCCTGACAACTGGGCGAATGACGTTGTTGTGGCTCCCCTGCTCAACTCGATCGGGGGTGATGTGCGCCCACGCTTGTTGCTGCTCTCCGGCGCTGTGGGCCTGGTGCTGCTGATTGCGTGCGCCAACGTTGCCAATTTGATGCTCGCACGTGCTGCCGCTCGACAGAGGGAAATCAGCCTGCGGAGCGCGCTGGGCGCGGATACCGGTCGCCTGATTCGCCAGATGCTCACCGAAAGCGCCGTCTTAGCTGTCATATCCGGATCGTTAGGAGTGCTTTTGGCAGGAATCAGCCTGAACGCGCTTAAGCTGATTCTTCCGCCGGATACACCGCGACTCGCAAATTTGGCCTTGCATGGCGAGGTGCTGTTGTTTGCTGCGGGTGTTTCGCTTTTGACAGGTGTCCTGTCTGGACTGGTTCCGGCATTGCAGGCGGGCAGGAAAGACTTGCAAGGCAGCCTCCGATCGAACGCGGGCAGTGTGGTTGGGACTGCCCATCGCTTTCGCATTTCGCGACTTATTGTGGTGGGACAGATTGCGCTGGCGGTTATAGTCATCACCGCAGCGGGAGTTATGCTCAGAAGCCTGTCTCGCTTAACCAGCACGGATCCAGGATTTCGCGCGCAACAAACTCTCACTGCCCAAATCTCACTTGACAGGTCTGCCTGTTCGCAGAAGGGGTCGTGCGTCGCCTTCTTCCGGACACTGCTGGATCGCGCCAAGGCTCTTCCCGGCGTGGAATCGGCGGCTCTCGTAGATGCCCTGCCGATGACTGGCTTCGACACATGGTTCGTATTCGACGCGGAGAATCATCCCCGTGACCCTCGTCAGCTGGCACTTGAGTCTTCGAGTCGCATCGTTTCGCCGAGCTACTTCCAGTTGATGAATATCCATCTGTTGGGAGGTCGCTGGCTCAACTCTGAGGACAATTCAGGCACGAGCCGCGCAGTGCTTGTTAATGCCGCAGAAGCCAACCAGCTTTGGCCCAATCAGGACGCCGTTGGCAAGCATCTTGTTTCGGTGAATGACGAGCCCACGCCGGCAGTCATGGATTTGAATTCATCCTTGATCGTTGTCGGCGTCGTTAGCGGCACGCATCACGAGGGCCTCGACAAGGACACCGGATGGGAAACCTATCTGCCGATGACTGCCAAGAATGAAAAGGCGGTCATGAATATCCTGTTGCGTTCGCACGCCGGATCCGCAGAGTTAGCTGGATCGCTGCGCAGCCTCGTCGCGCAAATGAACCCCACTGTTCCGGTCACTAAAGTGCGCACACTGGAAAGTGTGATTTCGTCCTCGACCGCAGCCCCGCGGTCGCTCACCTTGCTGCTTACGACGTTGGGAATGCTGGCGGTCATCGTCGGCTCAATCGGTGTTTACAGCCTCATCTCCTACACTGTCAGTTGGAAGACGCGGGAGATTGGCCTGCGACTGGCGCTAGGTGCCAACAAGCTCCAGATTGTACGGCTCGTCTTGGGACAGAGCCTCGGCCTGGCCGTTGCCGGGTCTGTAGCAGGGCTTGCAGGCTCGGTGGCCGTCACGCGACTGATGGGTCGGTTCCTCTTCGAAACCAGCCCTCTTGACCCTGTCACTTACTCGCTGGTGCCAGTCTTGTTCTGCATGCTGGCGATCGTGGCGGCCTTGGTACCGGCTCGCCGTGCCGCCTCCGTAGATCCAATGGTGGCATTGCGCACTGAGTAGTAACGACGCCAAAACTAAAGCGCTGAAATCGTCACGCTGGCATCACTCGTATGAATAGCCAGCAGAGTTCCACCGTTATTGAGGCGCCCTCTCAGGTTGTGACCGGACGAAGAGTTGTAGCCTTGCATCGTCAATGGTATTTCGCAATCGATATGCCCATCGCCGGTGTGAATGTCGAGGTCGGCAGCAAGAGTTTTCGGCACCTTCACTGTTACGTGTCCGTCAGAACTTTCAATGCGCGAGGAAGAAGTAAGCTGTGAGCCGTCTGCCAATGTGACATCCAGACTGCCGTCACTGGTATGCACCTGCAGACCTGTGAAACGCCCTTCGATCGACACGCTGCCATCGGACGAGCGCGATTCCAAGGTCCCCTTCACATTGTGAATTCGGATTGATCCGTCGCTAGCGGTCAATCTGAGAGCCCCTGACACATCTGCAACATCGACTGAACCATCACCGGAATGAAGTTGCACAATGCCTTCGATGCCCGACACTTTGAGGCTGCCATCGGCGGTGCGCGCCTCAAGGTCTACAGACGCGGGCGTCTCGACCGTGACATGGGGGGAGTGTCTGTTTCCGATGTCGAAGTGAATGCCAAAATGCTGTTTCTCTTTCAATTCGAAATTCACGTGATCGCCGGATTGGAACTCGTTGACTGTGTAGTCCGTCGGCTTGCGATCATTCCATTCGACTCGAACGCGTACTTCGCGGCACGAGCCGCAGGAATGGACGTCGGTAGACGTATCGCCAGTGCTGATAGTGACGGAGGGCTTCGCGGAGACAGTATAGGTCTTCTGCCAATCGCCGTCCTCAGCATGAACTGTGGCCAAGGCACCGGCCATTAAGACGGCAGTTGAAAACGAAATTACGGAGAGACGCAAAGCGAGCATACGTTCACCTCTGCTCACACCATACGCAGTAACTGATCAACGAGTTCCGAAAAATTGGTTACGATGCCGCGCAAACCCACCGGCGATCAACTCACGCGGCTGCATTCTTCGACCGGTATAGGCACCTGCTCGACAATCTCTAGACCGAAGCCTTCGAGGGCCGGAATATGCATCGGCGTGTTCGAGAGAAGGCGAATGCGCTGAATGCCGAGATCGGACAGAATCTGGCCACCTAGCCCGATAGCCCGAATAATGCGGCCGGAGCGATCCTGCGAGCCTTCGCGCGAACGAAGTTCCTGGTGCAGAATAATGCGACCTGCGTCGTGCGTAGCGGGTCCGACAATCCCTCCCGGCTCGAGAGCGTCCGCTGGGGTGTGATCGATCGCGAAGCCTCGCGAAGTGTTGTGCAGATAAAGCACGACGCCGCATCCTTCGTCGGCAATCATGCGCATCGACTGGTCGAGCGTTTCCCTGCAGCGGCAGTCGGCCCCAAAGACATCGCCCGCAGTGCATCGGGTATGTACGCGAACAAGCACGGCGTGGGAACAGGGCGGGCTGACAGTGTGCCCGGGCATCCCGTTCGATCCTCCGAGGAACGCTGGGCAGCCTGGACAGAGATCCCCGCGCACCAGGGCGATATGACTCTCGCCTCCGTTGACTTCACTCTCGTAGGCGATCATTCGAAACTCGCCGAAGCGAGTCTGAATCCGGCTTTCGCCGGCACTCACAATATAACGCTCGTGACGGAGCCGGTAGCGAATCAACTCCGCCACCGTAAGAATACGCAGCCCATGTTCCTGGCAAAACGGAATGAGATCAGGAATACGCGCCATCTCACCGTCATCTCGCATGATTTCGCATATGACGCCCGAGGGGTTGAGCCCGGCAAGCCGTGCCAGATCAACTGAAGCTTCGGTCTGACCGGCGCGGACTAACACACCGCCTTTGCGCGCTCGCAGCGGAAAGATATGACCGGGGCGGGCCAGATCCGCAGAGGAGGATCGGGCGTCGATGGCAGTACGAATGGTATGCGCCCTGTCAGCGGCGGATATCCCAGTGGTTACGCCCTCGCGAGCTTCAATGGTCTCAGTGAATGCGGTTCCAAAGCGCGAAGAGTTTTGCTGCGTCATTGGAAACAGTCGCAGGTGGTCGGCCCGCTCTTCGGTCAGGGTCAAGCAGATGAGGCCGCGGCCGTAGCGGGCCATGAAGTTGATGGCCTCCGGCGTAACGTGCTCAGCGGCCAACGTGAGATCGCCTTCGTTTTCGCGATCTTCGTCGTCGACTACGACAACCATGCGGCCGGCGCGAATCTCAGCCAGTGCGCCTGGCACATCGGTAAACGGAGCTTCGATGGTGCGTTCAGTGAGTGCCATGTGTCCGTCCTATTCTCGCCTAATCACAGCGCAAACAGCAAAAGCGCCGCTCGAAGGCGGCGCTTTTGTCGGCGGAAACGTATAAGGCCTACAACGTAGACTCGATCTCGAATCCCCAGGCCTCTAACAGGGCCTCTGGGATGTACTTGGAATTTTTGTTCCGGCGAGCCCACTCCCGCAGACGGGTTGACCGGATATACTGATCCGGCGTGAGCTTGAACTCCTTGACGATTAGTTCGAAGGAGGTCACGGTGGGCACAACGGGCCCGATGGGCTCCGGCTTGCCCCAGTTTGGATTTCCACGACGTTTTGCCATCGATTGGTGTCCTTGTCCTTAATAGAGGGGTAAATTCGTTCAACAGTCTCGGACGCGCGCTTGGGGGTAGCTGGTCCGGTCCTAAGGCGACTCTAGATTCCTAGTTTAAGCGATTTTCCTTCAAAAATCAATAGGAAACGCACCGAAACCTATGAAAATACAGCGCCTAGCTTCACCTGCTATGACGCTGATCCGACACTAATTAGCCCTATTTTGCGTGGGGGTAATTACCCAGGTTCACGAGTCGGGGCGGTATTACCTCAAAGGATCGCCTAAATCTGCCTGTTCAATTTATGCCGAGGATCCACAATTGACCTTCGTATCGGACCGGATCCTGGTTCGGGTGAAGACTCATGCCCGCATCGGCACTGGAGTGGCTGGGGCTTGCCTGGGTATTGTGCTCGCGCCGACCTCCGAAGTATCTATGGCGCCCGATGGCGAGGGGGAGACCCTTGGCTTCCGCGACGCGCGGGTGGAGAAGATCAGCGAACAGCGCGAGCTCAATTTCGTGCTCACGCCTTTTCTCAGCCACAAGATCCCTTTGAGTATGAAAGTGAATGCTGCAGAGTTGCTCCGCAAGGCATTGGAAGGCTCGACGGCCACGTCCGGCTATAAGGTGACTTTGGATCGACTGAAGATTCATTCCATTCAAATTGAGGGAGATGCCGTAGTGGTAGACGTCGACGGAGATCTGAGCGTCAAGTAGCGATCCGTATCCGTCAGGATCATCGTGTCACTGCTTTATCGCCATAAACCAGCGTAGAATCCGTGCCGCCAAAGCTACGAGGCTCCTTGCGAAGCAAACTGTATGCCGGGCGGCAAGACACCATCCGCTGACAAGGCCTTGCGCGCTCATGCAACAGCCTCGCTGATGTTGCCCTTTTGATCGAGGAAGGACGGCATGAAGCGCATAGTTGCGACCATCCTGCTATTCACAGCGGCTTCACTGCCTTCATTCGGTGCCAAGAGGTGACAGTCGAGCAGCTAGTTCAAATATTGGCTGCGTTGCACGCCAGGCCAGATGTGGATCTGGCCTGGCAAATCGGCGATCTCCGGTTAACCAAACGTCTGAATCAAGCGCAACTGAACGCTTTGCAAAGCTCTATTGCGGGCGAAAAGAGCTGGCGGGCGCTGCTGGCGTTGGCAGACGCATCGGAGTTTCTCGATCCACCCCACATGGAAATTCCCGCCACCGCTGCACCCGGATTCACGGTGCAGCGATAGATCATGGCCCTCACGGTTGCTTACTCTTCCGGCGAGATAAGCGGCCTAAGCTGAGTCCATGGCCTTCAGATTTGAACTTGAGCTTTCATTCGTCCTATTTTCATTGTGGCCGTGTGTCCGGACTATTCCTGTAGATGGACAGTAGAGCATCCGGCCGATGACGGACGAAACTGAAGTCGAAAGCGAGTAACCTATGTCTGAAAATGACAGAACAAGCAGCCCCACAAAATTGTTTCGCATCACAGCAAGCGCGGAGATCAACCCGAGAAGCCGTTTTCTACGTTTTCCCCGCCCTAGATACCGCCTTTCGATCTAGCGACGACCAAGGCTTCACCGGTACTGTACTCGCGAGAGTCAGCGGCGCCATCGATAGGTGGCGGCAATGATTTCAGCGAGCGCCGCGTTCATCTGGAGGCGAATGAGTTCCTTCGACATAGCGCAGCCCCTCCAAGACCCTCTATTGCGCGAGCGAGCTCGGGCGACTGAAGAGGCCGTCAATGTCATCAAGGAGCATCCGTGGTTTCTTCTCGCGGCCCTTGTTGATTCTTGTCAAGATGCCATCATCAGCAAAGATCTAAACGGGACAGTGACCAGTTGGAATCCCGCAGCCACGCGGATGTATGGCTATGAGCCGGAGGAGATGATCGGACAGCCTGTGGCGCGACTGATTCCGCCAGAATCTCAAGACGAAGAACCCGAAATTCTCCGCAAGGTTACAGCCGGCGAACGAATCGAGCGCTATGAAGCGGTAAGAGTGGCGAAGAATGGGACACGTCTGGATGTATCTCTAACGATCTCGCCGATTCGCGATAACACTGGCCGGATCATCGGCATTTCAAAGATCGCCCGCGATATTTCCGATCGCAAAAAGATGGAGAAGCTTCTGCTGGAATCAGAGAAGTTGGCGGCGACGGGACGCATGGCGGCGACGATCGCACATGAAATCAACAATCCTCTAGAAGCGGTGATGAACCTGATTTACCTGGCTCGGCATTCGTTGAATGAGGATGTCGAGGCTTACGGCTTTTTGCAGACTGCGGAGCGTGAAGTAGAGCGCGTCTCGCACATTGCGCAACTTACCCTAGGCTATTACCGCGACCGTGGGATTCCGACAGAGATTGAACTGCACCGCGTGATCGATGAAGTGCTGACCGTATACCAGGCTAAACTTTTCGTGCGCGACATTATCGTTGAGCGCCAATTTGAAGGATCTCGACCCATCCAGGTGAACAAGGGCGAGATGATTCAGGTCTTTTCGAACGTGATCGCAAATTCGATCGAGGCCATGCCTCAGGGCGGTGCCTTGCGCGTGCAGATTTTGTCCTATGGCGACGACGGTCTGAAGCTCATATTCGAAGACCAGGGAACTGGAATTGAGGAGAAGCACCTCAGTCGGATCTTCGAACCTTTCTTCACCACGAAGCAGGATTTTGGCACGGGCATCGGGCTGTGGGTCACGAAGAGGCTGATTGAGAGTCGCGGCGGCAGCATCCGCGTTGCGAGTTGCACGACGCCTGGAAAAAGCGGCACAAAGGTCGAGATTGATCTGCCTTTTCAGCACGTACATCACATTCACGGTACAAGCGCTCCTTCGGTCCCAAATTCGGAGGAGATCTTCGATCGTCAGGCGGAAACGACTACAATTCGTCCCTAACCGGCTTTAAACTTCGGCTGACAAAAGAATAATCTGATTTCAAGCTGCACCGGCGGCGGCAGAAATCAAACTGCGGCAGTAGCCAGCAGAGGGGCCCTCTACGCTCGTTGGTCTCTCTAAATGGGTGTAAGAGTTGCCGCTACCTGATACAAACTAACTATCTGTCTTGAATACGGGCTCGGCGGTATCGCCCAATGAGGTGTTGCGTTGCTGGTCACCCCTATAGTTTCGAGTCCGGATGCAGCGAATAATCTGTCGAGTGCAGTGCGGTATCTTAGTTAGAGTTGACGAACGCCGCATTGAGAAGTTGCGCGTCGTGTCGCGCCTTCTTGAAGATCGGAGCAACTGCTTGCCTGAGATGAAGACCACAGTCGCTGTATCACCAACTCATTACTTGGCCGCTGACAGAATCGGTACACACAACGTCATCGCTTGGTCCAGCCTCGCGTTTGCAGTGCTTCAGAGCATTTGTACATTCTTCGCAGCGATGAATGGGCTGCGGTTTGGCATCGGGATCAGTTCGCTGGTACTGGCAGCAGCAACGGCAAAATCCATCGACAGTTTTCATGTTGACTGGCTACGAATTCCGATGATCAGCCTTGCGGTTGTTGGTTCCGTCTTAAACCTTGTCGTGCTCTGGCAAATCCGACGGTTACGCCGACTCCCAGAAGCTCAGTGGCGCCAGACTCCGCCAACTCGAGGCCGCATCCGCATGGAGCGGATGCAATTCTTGTTATCGATCGTTACGCTGACACTGGTGAGCCTGGAAGAGCGACAACATTTGATTTGGCTGCATCGCCTTTAGGGGCGATTGGACGTTTTATCTGACTTTTTCACGGTAAAGTCCTGTCATTTAAGGCGGGTCGATGTGCCGAAAGCCCCTTTGATCAATGCCCTTCTCGCTCTTGCCAACATCCTCGCAAAAACTTCAGCCGAGATGCCCACCTTTTTTCCATCGATGGATATCTACGGCTGGCAGGCATGGTTACAGAGCCTCCGGTAAAACTCATGGCTGAAATTAGGACAAGTCGTCCTTAGGCAGGTTGATGGGATGATATGTGGTATTGTGCGCCATGCGGTCGAGCACGGAAGGATGAATCGTGGAACCCGGAGCAATATAGCGAGGTGATGCGAGCGGGATGTGCCATCGCCATGCCGGGCGTGTAAGGCGCATGTCTAGATGCTTTCGCGGAAAAATTTCCAGAACCCACCACCAACCCTCAAGTGATTTATGGAGCTGTGCGAGGCAATCAGGCTTGGTCATTTTTTGATTGGTCATTCCAAGAATGTTGTTTTTGCAGGTAGCGTCGACGATCAACCCGTTTGCTGCAGCCTGGTCAAGCATCCACTCGAGCGTGAGTTTAGAGAGACCGCATTCCAGCTCAGGGTAACCGCCGCCCACATCGGAATGGACTCCGGAAAACCAAACTTGCTGTATGTCCTGCGGGTTCTTGGAATCAACCTTCCAGAGATTTTGACGAAAAGCCGCGCGACGCTCATCGATCGAAATGGCATGGCGACCTATCTCGACGTCGGGATTCATCGCGGTAAAAGGTAGATTCACCGGGTCGTAGAGCCAGCCGACGGAACTCACGGTATCCCAAACGCCGACGAAATGCATCTTGCAGCTACGCGAAAATGTGGCTTTGAATTCAGCTGCGAGCCTGAAGTCATCAGATGTTCTGTCTTTTGTCTTGAACATGCGGAGCACATAACGGATCAGAGGCTCATTTCCCTTCTGAACCAGGCCATACATATGAATCATGGCAGCGAGGGCGCGGGCGCAATAGGCGCCTCGACTGAAGCCGAAGATAAAAATTGAATCGTCGGCCTCATAATTCTCCATCAAGAACGTGTAGCAATCTTCGAGCGCTCCACTTAAGCCGTAACCAAAGGCAAGCCCAAACATTCTTGTCCACCACTGTGAAATCTTAGACAAAGCATTGGGCGAGCCCATCGTGCCGAGCCCCGGGTGGTAGAACGCGATTTGATTTTGGCTGCTGCACTTGAGCACGGAATAGAGCTTAACGACATTTGAATTGTTGGTTCCAAATTGATTCCCTGTGCCGTCAATGCAAATCACGATATTCTTGGCCACAGTCTTTCTCCTGAACAATACGAAATAGTAAACAACGGAGCGAGTTAAGCTGCCAGCGCCGCATATGAACGCGGACTTCAAGCAGCTTCTAATATCGATTCAACGCTTCGGTACACGAAGGGCGAGTTGAAGTTCAGAAAGTTCACAATCATTTTGCTGGAGCGTCTTCAGGCGCCGCCGCTCCATTGAGGAGGCTCGACACACTTCCGGACAGTTTCGGATTGATCACCACATAGAAGAGCCCACCGCGGCCATTCTGGCTACTGGAACAATCCGCTCCGGCAACTGCACCTTGTTGGTTCATATCTCCGAAAATCGTGTATCGGTTGGCACCCGCGGTAGATACTCCTAACTTCGCGTGATTGAAGTTGTCACCCAATCCACCGGTTAGACCCAACGTCTTACCCTCCCACGTGCCGGTCGTTGCGATCTGGACGGGGCCTGGCGAAGTTAGTGATGCATCCCAGCAGGTGACGGCTGTTGCGCCGCTGGTGGAGTAAATCTCAGGAGCCGCCCACCAGGTAGCGGTGCGCAAAGCTATGCCTCCAAGAATCGCTGAGACCATTTGCCACGGTGGCACATGCAAACGAGAAGGCTTCGAGAGTAGCTGCACGCCGGTCGAGAGCGTAGTGGAAGAGTAAGCTTCGCTGGTAGACTTCACCCCAAGTTTTGACACAAGTTGCTGGATGTCTGCGGGGCCGCCATTACTCACTATCTGAGCATTGGTCGGATCAGTGGCGACGCTCGCATTGCCAAGAGCTTGCAAGACCCTGACGACATCATCTTTGGTGAGGTGTAGAGAGAAGAAGTGCTGGCTCACTTCGACGTTATTGTCCTTGGTGCATCCAAGCGAGTTGCCATCAGATTTGCGAGGAGATTTGGCACTACCAGCTGACGGCCACGATGGGGTCGAGACTTGCATTACGAATCCTTCACCGGTGTCGTCCCAAACCAACATCCCTTTCGAGTGTCCCCACGGCGATCCACACTCCTGGCTGCATCCCTCAATAGCTGGATCGTCGTAGAATTGGTCATTCCAAATCAGAAAATGAAACGTGCCGTTGTAAACCTCATCAAACGTTGCGCCAACCGGGTCGGCGGAAGTATCTCCCGTGCACCCGCTTCCCTTTTGCAATTCGGGATCATCGCTGCTGGCGTAGGCGTACTGCTGGCCGAATGAACTGTAGTTCTGCGGGGTTCCTCCGAAGGGGCAAGCGCGCGTGAAGCCAGATCCGCAGCCCGGAAAGGCCTCTGTGTTGAACTTGAATACGAACCACCATGTGACCGGATGGCCCTTCGACAACATGGGGTATGGGCCTTTGCAATGCAGTGCGCCCGGTGAACCAACGTTGCATGGGGCAGTCTTAGACGCGTCAGATTGCGGAACCGTGGCAGAAGACGCCCTCAAACCTTTCTCAGGTGCAGACTGAGTGTATGCAGCCTGCGCGAGCGCGAAGGCGAGGAAGATTGCGGCCGCGAGGGTGCTTGCCTGGCAGTTGCCAACGCACGTACTAGGTGGCTTGCTCTGCATCTGAAACCGTCGTGATGTTTTTGACAAACAAACAACAATTGGGGCTATTTGGCCCATGATTATGCGAGATCCAACCTGCCGAATCCAATGATGCCAGCTTTACAGGGAGCGAATCGAAGTATGGAGACTTACCTCAATCAAGTCAAGAATTATTCTTCATTCTTTGGATTCATTTAGCGAATCTGCACCTGCGGCCTAATTGATGCCGACGCACCGAGAGCAAGGTGTGTGCATCACGAACAAAGAATCCGAGGAACTTGAGAACTATACACTTGACGCCGAGACTAAGCGGCTGCATGATTTGTACGCCTCATTAGTGCCCATAGGATGACCAATCCAAAAGCAGCAGTCTGAGACTGACCTCATGTAATGAGGCTCGCCTTTCATTTCCCGACTAAGATCGAGCATCCCCGGTCGACTTTTTCGCGCACGACCCGGGAGCAACAACCGACGTCCCGGCGTACACCAGGAAAGGATTATCCCATGGCTACATTACCGTTCCCCTGTCACGCTACGCCCCTCACAGCTAACGGGGTGCAGAATGCAATGGCTATTCTAGGCATCGATGCGGCGACACTCTGGGCCATGCTCCATGTTGAAACACGAGGTTGCGGATACTTTGCGAGCCGGCGCCCACAGATACTATTCGAGCGCCACATATTCTCAGGGCCAACCAAAGGTCAATGGAATTCAATTGCGCCGGACGTCAGCAATCCGCAACCCGGCGGCTACGGCGCGAGCGGCGATTTTCAATATACGCGCCTCGGTAAGGCTTATAGTTTGGATCCTTCCGCGCAAGAGGCCGCGCTCAAGAGTGCATCGTGGGGACTCGGTCAGGTCTTGGGAACAAACGCATCATTGGTCGGCTATCAATCTGTTGAGGACATGGTAACCGCAATGGCAGCATCAGAGGATCAGCAACTCGACGCGATCGTCAAATTTATTCTCGCCAAGAAACTACAGAGCGCGCTCCAGGCACAGGATTGGGCACACTATGCGGCAGGCTACAACGGCCCCGATTATGCAAAGAATCACTATGACACCAACCTGTCACAAACATATGCGCTCTATCAAAACACAAGTGCACTGCCCGATCTCACGGTAAGAGCCGCGCAACTCATGCTCTTTACCCTTGGCTTCAATCCCGGCGGAATTGATGGCTCCCTAGGCCCCAGCACGCTAACCGCGCTGCATAACTTCCAAAGTCAAAAACAGATTTCGCTGACCACCGGCATTGATGCAGCCGTGCTCGCAGCTCTGTCAGCGGCATTGCCAGGTACTTCGAACCTTGTCCTCGACTAGGAGCTTTTCGTGGCGCCAAGTAGTTGCGGTTGACTAAGAGCCCTATCTGCAGCCCGTCTCGTTATTTGAAGACGCGCGGACGTCACTTCATTGCGCTCATGCTTGGTTGAACCCAGGAGACGACAAAGTCTGTAATCTCCGGAAACTGAGCAACAATCAGGCCAAGTGCCGGCACTCCGACAAAACTTGCAATTCTTATCCAGAAGGCTATTCCTAGCGAGCCCGGCGTGGTGTTTGTGATGTGGCTGAGAGTGCTGTCGCGGTCGAGACCTGCGTAAACAAAGGCGACGACAACCCCGAGGACTGCCAGCACCAGCATCAAAGAAAGGGCTATCAATGGACGAGGCGTGTAGGGATAAAACGCGACTGACAGGGCAACCGCAGCGAAAATGCCAGCCATGGAGAGGACCATCGTGCGCATGCGAGCGAGAATATTTTGAAGATATCCTACGTAAACAAGGCAAACAAACTCCTCCCCTAGTTTGACGGACGGCTCATCGCTTAGAGGGAGGTGCTCTTTTTGCTTGTCGGCATCCTTCGCCTCTGCCAGGTCTAGAGATTCCCGTTCGGCAGACCATGCGGGTACCAGCAAGTCATTAACGACACGCTCGGTGCACCGGCAAAATACTCTCTGTATACCGTACGCATCTTCGTCATTGAAGATCGCAAGCTCCGCGCCCTCGCAGCGATCTTCAATGAATCTCGTACCATCGACGATGGTCTGTCCTACCGCATCTCGAAGCGCGGGAGTGCCGCTCTTGCGTCCACCGAAGGAACTAAGTTCGTTACGAAGATGGGTTAAAGACTCGACCTGGTGCGAAAACATTGCATAGCGAGCTCGAGAGGACGTTCCACTCATACTCCATAGCGAATGTGCGGAGACTCCCTGGAGCGCAGCAAACGTTCGTCGAAGCGGCAGTCGATTCAACCCCAATAGAAGGCGCTTGAGAGCGAACCAGGTTATCAGCAACTGGCAACAATCCAGCATGACAAGGTAACCGCTGATGGCAAGCAAGATTTGAAAGGTCCAATTGAAGCTCTTGTTCTCAAGACTGTGAAGGATGGAGTCGAATCCTTCAGACCACGGCCGCTGTAATACACAGGCCTGTACTACCAAAATAAGTAGAGGCAGAAGATAGAACCACTTATGCTGCTGTCGAATGCTGGGAATCGGAACTGCTGCGGCTTCTATGCCCTTAGCCATCGCACAGCTTACTCTACAAAGTCCGTTTGATACTTCACTCCTGCGAGGAAGGATGGGCCTGCCGGGCCCCATCAAGGCCAGCCCTGACAACGCTTGCCAGAACCACCAGTAGAAACCACCCAGTATCATGAGCAGTGATGCCATGGGAGAGATGCCACTAGTGAGATGAACAGATCGATATGCAACAAGAACGCCATTGGGCTTTGCATATTCAAAGACCAGCAAGCCCGCCACAATAGACACTGCTATGAAAACCAGTGCAATTGCGGTCCAGATCAGATGATGAGAGCGATCCTGCTGTCCGGGTAGAGTCTTACCTTGCAGTCGTTTCTTGCGCCATGGTCCCATGTCTAGTACGAAGACACTGCAGCCAGCGAGAGCGAATCCGCCCGAAAGCCAGACCCACACTTGGTCGCCATGTCGGAGCCAGGGATAAAGGCGGGCAGAGGCAAAAAACAATAGAAGGAGCAAACAACAGAGGACCGCCCAGCCAGCAGTCATAATAAATAACTGCCTGTTGCCGGGCGAGCGCGTGAACTGAATAAACACGCCGAGGTCCTGGCTTCTCCGGCCTGAATGGCTCGCGACAAAGTGCATCGCAAACATGAGCATCGACAGGGAGCAAACGAACTTCCATGCGCTTGATAGAGAAAAACCAGAGGTTCTGTACTCCGGAGTTGCGGTGATTGGTTCAGCGGGCTTCTTGACTTGCGCAAGATTCACACCCTGCAATTCAAGCTTTTTATAGGGCGCGTCAAGAACTGCAAGCGGCCAGTATCCTTCCCTGCCAATCACCGATAGCCAGGTTGAAGGCGTTTCTTGTGCTGGATCTCTGTCCCAAAAGGGCTTCGCGTAATCGGGGATGTCTTCCTTGGGCGGATGAACGGAATTGCGGCAATCTACGGCTGGATTGTGGGGCGAGCCATTCTCACAAGCGGGGTCGTTGCCTCGCCCATAATCGGTCGTCAAGAATCGGGCTGCAAGATAAACGCCCTCCATGATGTCGCTGTCAAACACACGGTGGGCATGTTGTGGCAATTTCGAGATTTGCTTGGTCCAGTCCTGACCACGCGGCAAGAGCGGGAAGGTCGTAAGTGCGACGATTCCTCGAAATTCGGTCGAATCCACCTCGCGCCCGAAGAGCAAGTCGGAACCCATTGTGACGATGAAGAGGTCGGGATACGCACGATGAAGAAAGCGCGTGAGGAAGAGGTAGTCGAGTGAGTTTGTACTTCGCAGAATGACAAAACGAATCGTATGCGACCGGAGAGAATTGACGATGCCATAGAGTTGAGCTTCTTGTGTGAGCGCCATTCCCTGCCCGCTGAATGGCTCAATCGAATCGGTCGCGACGTGAGTCCCCGCTTCATATTGGGGTTGCAACACAGTATGCGACTCTTTTGACGTATCGGCACTCGAGCCGGTGGAGAATAGGGACTGCTCCTGGTATGCGGAACGTATTGCCGAGATATCGCGGGGGTAATAGAGATGCACCGGCCGATCGCTCTGATCGTAGAGCGGTTCACACTCCGGCCCTGGTGACACAAACGACGTTCCGCTCGGCGTCATAGTCGGAGAACGGGCATCTGGCAGGCCGCCATATGCTGTTTCATCTTCTGAGAGCATTGCGACTTCAGACAGAGAATGTCCACGCTCGGCGAGAAAGCGATAGAAGCGGTTGATCTGGATCGCATCGTTTTCGACAAAGTCGGCAGTGCGAGCCGGCAACATGTCCGGCTTCTTCAAGTTTTCATTCAGCCATGCCCAGGAACCGCAGCCACGAATTCTGCCGGAATATAACATCAGGCTTGTGAATGAACCATCGTCCGCCTGAACGTTCGTAAGTGCGCGCACAATCGACGGCATCGATCCGGAAAATGTCGGGCCTAGAATCCGCAGAGCTCGATCAGGTCGATCTCGCCGAGTATATTTTCTGATCCAGGAGAGGGCGTTCAGCCACTGGGCTTGATTGAGTCCCGCTGTCGGCGTTTCAGCGACAACGAAGGCAAACAAGCCGCAGTCATAGGGAGTGCTGGGCTGCTCGGCTCCCGCGACCGGACATTTAAGACGGTCGATCCGACTAGCCCCCATATTTCGTCGGAAGAGGATCAACCCTGGGCAATGTTCACGGCTTACGGCGTGCGCATCTTCATCTTTTTGACTTGTAGAGCTTTGTCCATCGGATGCCAATTTCTTCCATGGAAGCCAAGAAGAATCATAAGTAAATTTCTCATCTTGAAGCGCCTGTTGCAGCGCTTCAAGCGTGCGATCAAATTGCAGACTCAAGTGGGTATGGATCGGATCAGGAACAGTGACAACCAGTAGGGTTATTCCTGCTGGCAGTGTGTTCGGAGCGAGTCGTGTTTTTCCCGAAACGCCGTAAAGATATTTCTCGACCAAGGAGTCGATGTCATTTTCACTGCTCGATTGGTTCTTTACTGAAGCGTCGTCAAAAGCCTCGCAACTCGACTCTTCAGCTGATTCTTTTTGACTGGGCGATGTCTTGACTTCAGCGCGCACTGTAGACGAATCGCGCGCGGGGCTGCTCGCAAACCTTGCTCCGGCGAGTAACGTCGCGAACAGCACTAGATAGGTAACATTGCGGTTCACCGAGCATTCTCCTGGGGACTACGATTCAACCATGCACGAAATGGGAGACTAACGGTAACGTGGAATGCTTCACCATGAGCACTTCGGCGGGAGTCTTGACGTGCGTAGCGCGGGGAGTAACCGATGTGCTCTCTTATCGGCAATAAGAGAGGCCGGGGGAAGCGAAGTTACTGTCCCATAATCAACGGTGTGTGTCAAGCAATTTGCGCGAATTTCCCACTATGTACATGCGGGATCCTCCTCGATAGCAACTAAGCGGCTAATTTGCAGATGCTGGCTCGGCCAGTCTTTCTCTTCATCATCAAGAATTCCCTTAGTTGATCGGGACATAGCTGCGGACACCAAACTCGTGGCCATTGAGGAGAAATCGCTTGACACCCGTCGCGAGATTTGCAAGACTTTGCGCCAGTTGTCTCCAAGGTGTTGAGGAAGTCGGCAATTCCCCTTTTTCAAAACTCTAGTCGACACTCAAGCTCCTGAAGATCGGGCTGCCCTCTGATCGAGGCGTCGCTTTCACCAAAACGCAAACTGACCAATGTACGACTGGCTGAACTAACTTCCCGTGTTGGCCTTGTAATAACCCGACGGCATTGGAACTTGGCTAACGGTTTGCTATGAGCACGCTAACCTGGTTGGAAATCCATTCAACCTACAAGAAGATGGATGCGGCCAGTGTCCACCCCGTCCTCGATCCTGAACGTCGGTCGAACGCAGGAGGTGCGCCTTGATCGCTGTATTTAAAGACACCGAATTTTTACCCTTCCAACGTATTTACAGATTCGTCGCAGCCAAAAATTTTGGCCCAGACTTCTGCGGCGGGTGCCTTAGGGCCATTCTATTGGCGATCTTGGCGTTCGTGCCGGGATGCATTCTTAATGCGCAAACCGCTTCCCTTCCCAAGCCGCAGAATTCCGCTGCAGAATCGCCGAAGCAGGAAGAAGCGAAGGCTCTCAAAGCTTGCGCGCGGATGGTGGTCGATCAACTCAATACGTTGAACATTCCCAGCGTGCGCGGACTGCGATTCCAGGGGAAACTTTCGCAGGCCACTGTGCTCTGTCGCGCTGGAACGCGTGGCCTTCAATTCCGTGGTACCCCGTGGGTCGACTGGGCAAACTATTGGGGAACAGGGGATATGACATCGCTACCCACCGGGTTCATCTCATCGAAAATTCCGGCACAGCGGGGCGTGCTAGGGGCGCTGCTCGATCTTGAGCTGCAGAGAGTGGAGTTGATCAAATTCAATCTGTTTGACAACTCGGGGACATACTCAACTTACGTGCACGGACGGGATGGTGTAAGCGGCAGCGCTCTTAAAGTCTGGCCCGAGATGAGGCTGCAGCCAACAAGCCCCTTCTACAAGGACGTCGGGGGAGACGGCACGCAAGTCTGCAAAGGCGACCTGATGCGCAGGCGGACGGTCAATGGCATTTGCAATGACATTGTGAATCCCGCCATGGGTTCCAGCGGTATGCTCTTCGCGCGCAATGTCGAATTTGAAACTTCGTTTCCGGATCAGGGCTTGACGGAGCTTACGCGCAATCGGCACGGCCAACGTCTCTCGCTCTTGCAGCCGGATCCGCAGCTGATAAGCCGCAAGCTCTTCACGCGTATTCAATCGAGTCCGGATAAATGCCAATCGGGCTACGGACTGCCGGGTGACTCGAAAGATGCTAATTGTGATTATAAGAAGGCGCCATTTTTCAACGTCCTCGCAGCCTATTGGATTCAGTTCATGACGCACGACTGGTTCTCGCATCTTGAGGAGGGGCACAACCAGGCGGCATATATGAAAGTAGGCTGCGAGACAAAGTTAGTAAACAATGTGGAGCAGCCTCTCACTCCCGAGGACATTCAGAAATTGGGATGTCGTCCGGATGATCAAATCGACAGGGGTTATGTCGCACAGGATTCTTCGCCGGGCACTTTTATCTCGAACGGACACACTTACCTCGATCGCGCACCCAAGGCGATGGCGAACACTAACACTGCCTGGTGGGACGCGTCGCAACTATACGGCTTTGACGACACGTCGCGTCAGCGAGTGAAGCGTGATCCGACAGATGCTGCAAAGTTACTTCTTGTTTCGGTAACCGGACAGTCGGGCCTTGGATATCTACCGGTATTTGCACCTAACGATCCGATCAATCCAGAATGGGCTGGTCAGGAGGCGACGGGATTTCCCGATAACTGGACTGTTGGTTTGAGCTTTCTGCACAACCTCTTCGCTCGCGAGCACAATTCGTTTGTTACTGAGTTTCGCCGGGTGGCACAACTCACGCCGGATGCAGACTGTGGGCTTCGCGATCCACTGCAACCGAAGAAGATCATTCGCTATCGGGACGTAACCCCGGACGAACTGTTCGAAGTCGCACGGCTTGTGGTGGCAGCGGAGATCGCGAAGATCCATACAACCGAGTGGACACCTCAGTTGCTGTATAACGAGCCGCTGTACCTGGGAATGAACGGCAACTGGAACGGACTGCTCGGAGCGAACGGTGGGTTGCTGTCGAAAGCCTTGAGTGATGTGGTCACTCGCAACTTCGGTAAGTCAACCGAAGCTGCCAAGGCTACGGAATGGTATTCGGTGTTTGCCTCCGGGCCGGGGATCTTCGGCTTGGGCAGTACTGCCCCTCATTACGACATCACAAATCCGACCTACACCAATGGAGGAGTCAATCATTTCGGTTCTCCGTTCAATTTTCCGGAGGAATTTGTCTCCGTCTATCGACTCCATCCCCTTGTGCCCGACCTGCTTGAATATCGTGATTTGAAGATAGACCCGAACAAGATTGCCAAGCGTATTTCCGTGGTTGAGACCTTTCAAGGAAAAGCGACTTCATTCACACAAACCATGGGGCTTGAAAATTGGGGATTGACCCTGGGACGCCAAAGACTGGGATTACTAACGCTTCATAACTCGCCGCTATTTTTACAGAACCTGGAGATGGGCAGGCTCGACACGAAGACACAACAGATTGATGTTGTAGCGCTAGACATTATTCGCGATCGAGAGCACGGCGTACCGCGTTTCAACGAATTCCGTCGTCAATATGGACTACGTCAATTGACGAGCTTCGATGACTTTATGGATACAGGCGTCGCGCACGGATCGGCTGCCGAAGCTGAGCAGCAGGACGCAGTGAATACGCTAAGAGAGCTCTATGGTCAGCATGTCTGCGACGCGTCAAAGATCATCACGGACGCACAGGTGAACGAAGATGGTTCGCCCATTAATGATTGCCTCGGACATCCGAATGGCAGCCTCGTCGATAACATCGAAGATGTAGATACCGCGGTTGGGTACCTGGCCGAGTACAGGCGTCCGCATGGATTTGCGATCTCCGAAACGCAGTTCGTGGTTTTCATTCTGAACGCTTCACGGAGACTCTTCAGCGACCGGTTTTTCACTTCGTGTTTCCGGCCGGAGTTTTATACCAGGCTTGGTGTGAACTGGGTCAATCACAACGGTCCAGGGCCAGTGGTGATGGAGAAGGGTACACCCAACGGACATGCGGAGCCGGTATTGCCGATGAAGCGACTGTTGATGCGCAACATTCCAGAACTCAAGTCTGAGTTAGAGCCGGTGGTTAACGCATTCGATCCGTGGGCAAGAGACCGGGGCCAATACTACAGCCTGGCATGGAAGCCCCGTCCTGGCGCGGAATCCGATGATTCCTTTGCAAATCAATAAGTCAACGACTGCGGGCCAAAATCTAATTCACTGAGGAACAATCCAATGAGTCGTTCTGCCGCTCAAGCGAAGCTGCCTGCTTGTCGTCAGGTTCAGGCAGGGGAGAGCTTCACAGGCAAACAGAATTTGCAATATACCGTAGGAATTTCTGCTGAATCCGTGGGATCGAAGTCGATTCATATGCAACTTGTTACGATCCCCCCTGGCGGACGGGCGCGCGCACAAGCACTCGACACACGAAACAGCGATTTATGCTCTCACCGGCGAATCCGGAGTATGGCACGGAGATCGACTCGAGCATCACACCATGGTTCAACCGGGAGATTTTTTCTACATTCCTGCTGACGTTCCGCACTTACCTTATAACCCAAGTCTCACCGACTCAGTGGTGGCTGTTATCGCCCGGACCGATCCCAACGAGCAAGAAAGCGTTGTTCTGTTACCGGAACTTGAGGAGATTCACCCGGCATCAAAAGAACCAAATCAATCTCAATAAGCGCCGCAACTTTTTTGCTGACCAGGGCCGACATTAAAAGAACGACCGTGCAAAATTTGGCGGCCATGGCAGAGACTATGACATGTGACTCCCCCTGTACGCCCAACCTTTAATACTTGTCACGGAGATACCGATGCCGAATGTTTACAAAGCGCTCAGCCAGAACCAAGTGCCACACCTGATCGGCATCCATGACGCCCCCGGCAAAATTATCATGCGCGGCATTCCAGTGCATGCGCGGACAATGGACAATTTGTTTACCGAGTTTTGCCGCTACTTCAGAACCCAATGGACATGGGACGGGGGCCCCGCCACTCCGACGGCGGCTGCAATACTGGACGGCGACAGTCACTTAGGGCAGTGCCTGGCGCTTGCACGAGCTCTGCACGTGCTCGCAGTCACACCCTGGCCGCATGGACTTGGCCTGGCAGCGGCCACGGTCGGCGATCCTTACGCATCAGGTCGCTACAAGGGACGGTACGGAAAGGGTTTTATCTCTGCACACCCGCTAGCGGGCGTGTTGCACTTGAACCCAAATGTCTTCGACACCACAAATGCTAATTTTGCGCAGTGTGGGCACATGCCGTTGTATGCGTGGAGCGATCACAAAGCGGTCCCGTTCAATGGCCGTTTCTACGATCCATCCTACGGCCAAGTATGGAATTCGCTGCTATCGATGGCGACTGACGGGCGACAATCATAAAGTTCGGCCGGAAAGAAAGCTTGACGTCCGAAAGGCGACCTACCACGTCCTGCAGGATGACGTTAGAGCAAAGCCACAGTAGCTGTATCCCGGTAGCCGCAGGAACGGAACCAGGCGGCCGCGTTGTCTGGGGTGA